>ERZ1023508.216-NODE-216-length-23419-cov-11.506035_pt1 | contig 23419 bp, 19 predicted proteins | sample MGYA00380548_ERZ1023508 | MGnify/ENA primary metagenome ERZ1023508 (study PRJEB33173, sample SAMEA4830311) | metagenome | study: EMG produced TPA metagenomics assembly of the PRJEB25223 data set...
TGAATGTCTCAGCACGTCCTGTGCCTCACTGACGGGGCCTAGATTACGCATCGCTCGGGCACGGGCCAATGGCGAAGTGGATCGGCGTCATGTAAGCCTTTGGCTATTCGTACGTAGGACTGTGCAATGGCGCGGATCGATGGCACCGGCATTCTGCCAACGCTTCAAAAAACGCTCTGTATTGCCGGTAGCCCCCGTCGAATATCACGTCGAGTCGCAGCGGATCAGACGGATCACTGATCCCATTCAGGGCAGGCCAGGGGGTCAGCGATGCGTCGATCTGACATGCCCGGAGATGGTCTGCATCGATACCCGGACGGCGAACTTCATCGCGACTGCTATCAATGTAAGCCACGACATTGTCGGTTTGGAACGCTTCACTGAGCTGCTGGACGAGGGTCAGGAAGCCGCGGTCGCTACCGCCACGCAAGGGCGCACGGCTTGGATCGGACGCGTCGATCTGCGAAGTCACGGTATCGCCGACGGCCAGTATGCGTGGCATGTGGACAGGGTCCAACCGCTCGCGGGCAAGCGTCAGCAGGGCAGGCAGGTCACGCGGCGCCTGACGGGCATTGAACTGCTCACCGAGCGGATAATGCCCGGTGCGCGCATGGTAGTAGTGATTAAGAATCACCAGAACGCCGACTTCCTTGATTGCCCCATCGAGCATGAATTGGAAATCGGTCGTTCCAGCATCATCGGCGGTACCAGGACGCAGGCGTTCATTGCCCTGTTCATCTCGACCTAGATTAGGCGCGTAATGGATGAAGAACGCGTCGTGAAGCCCGCTGGATGCGGCATCGTCCAACAGCGAGCACATGTAGCGTTCCAGCTCATGCTGCAGCTGAACGTAGACCTCAGGGTTTTTCGCAAGCCGAGCGTAGCAGGCGTTTATGTTCAGCGTTGGCGATACACGGTTGTCGAGTACGCAGGCACGGGTAAGTGCATTGCGCTCCTCCGAACTCAACGCAGGGCTGAGAATTGCCAGCCGGTCATCAAGATAGGCCGCGAACCGAGCGGGGAGTGCTTCGAGAAAGCGCAGTTCCGCATCGCTTACCCCGGGATGCGTCACCCGCCCATGGCGGTCCTGTAGCTGCACCCCGCCGGCTGCAAGCCCCGGCAGATACAGGCCGTGCTCGGCCGGATACTCCGGGGTATCGAACGCACGCTCCACGATGGCATTTACCCCTCGACTGCCAATGTGTTCGCCATTGGTGAGGACGTAAAACTGTCCATCGAGCTGCTGGGCGGCCTTGATGTAGCGCGGGTCGAGTATGCGGGTCAGCGGGTCCCGAACCAGGCCCATGCAGACGCCATCGAGGTCCTGGATCAGCAGAAGATTGTCAGTCGCACAGAGCGAGTTGAGCCAGGCGGCGTGATCGAGAGGAAACGGAGCAGTTACTGAAATCATGGATGCATTGTAACGACATGAGGGACGTAGGTGACGCGCCGAGCGGCCTCTCGGGCCTGATTGTGATCGCTACGGGAACGTATCAGCACGTCTCGGCTGCCGCCGCGACACCGCAGCACCCTGGTCCGAGCGGGTTCATGGACAACGGCTACGGCGCTGAGAGTAGGCACTGGGAAATTGTTCCGCAGCACTAGTGGCCTTTCATCCAACTGTCACATTTGATTCATAGAGTAGTCACACGGCCTCCCGATACTGGCCTCCGCTGACCAACCCAGCCTGCTAGGAGCTAGGAATGAAAATGAATCGTGTGATGGCGGCATTGACTCTGGTCGCCGCCAGTGTGGGCGCGGCGTCTGCCGTAGCCGCCGTCGACCCGGCACTGCCGACGTACGAGAAGACGTCCGGCATCTCCGGGAACCTGTCCAGCGTCGGTTCCGACTCCCTGGCCAACCTGATGACGCTCTGGGCGGAAAACTTCAAGAAGGAATACCCCAGCGTCAACGTTCAGATTCAGGCAGCAGGCTCCTCCACTGCGCCGCCGGCACTGACCGAAGGCACGTCCAACATGGGCCCAATGAGCCGCCCGATGAAGGACAGCGAGATCCAGGCGTTCGAAGACAAGTATGGCTACAAGCCGACTGCCGTTCCTGTCGCAATCGACGCCCTTGCGGTGTTCGTCCACAAGGACAACCCCATCAAGAGCCTGTCGCTGCAGCAAGTCGACGCGATCTTCTCCAGCACCCGCCTGTGCGGTGGCGAGAAGGACATCAAGACCTGGGGCGACCTGGGCCTGACCGGCGAGTGGGCTCAACGTCCAATCCAGCTCTTCGGTCGCAACTCGGTTTCCGGCACCTACGGCTACTTCAAGGAAGAAGCCCTGTGTAAAGGCGACTACAAATCCAACGTGAACGAGCAGCCAGGCTCGGCCTCGGTGGTGCAGTCCATCTCCAGCACCGTTAATGCCATCGGCTACTCGGGCATCGGCTACCGCACCGCCAGCGTTCGCGCTGTTCCGCTTTCGAAGAAAGACGGTGGTGAGATCGAAGAAGCTGATGAGAAGAATGCACTGTCGGGCAAGTACCCGCTGGCTCGTTTCTTCTACGTTTACGTCAACAAGGCGCCCAACAAGCCCCTGGCTCCGCTGGATGCTGAGTTCCTGAAGTCGGTTCTGTCCAAGCAGGGTCAGGAAGTGGTCGTCAAAGACGGCTACATCCCGCTGCCGAAGGCGGTGATCGAGAAGACGCGTAAGGAACTGGGCCTGTAAGACCCGCCTAGGGGCCGCTTCGCTGCCCCTGCAACAAGCCCGCCACCGAAGCAATTCGATGGTGGGCTTGGTTGTGTCACCAGGCTGTAACTTTTCTGTCACGAAGCACCGCTAGGGTGTGCGCATGAATGACTTGGCGAACGACACCATGACCGCGTCTTCCGCTGGCGACAGCCAGCAAATCGATTTCAATACGCCCAAACTGCGCCGCAAGCGCCGCATCCGCGCACTCAAGGACCGCATGACGCGTTGGTACGTGTCGATTGGCGGCCTTGCGGTATTGGGCGCGATTACCCTGATCTTCTTTTACCTTGCCTATGTCGTGCTGCCCATTTTTCAGGGTGCATCCGTCGAGGCGCGCGATCCGCTGACGCCTGACTGGCTGCGCAACGAGAGCCGCCCTCTGGTGATGGCTGTCGAAGAGCAGAACGCTGTCGGCATGCACCTGAGTCAGGAAGGCTTCCTGCAATTCTTCGATGTGCAGACGGGCAATGCGATGAATCGCATTGGGCTGCCGTTGCCCGAAGGCGCCAGCATTACCTCGAGCAGCGAAGGTACGCCTGGCAGCCGTCAGGTCGTGTTGGGCCTTTCCAATGGCCAGGCGCTTGTGTTCCAGGTGGACTACCGGATCACGTATCCGAACGATGTCCGCGTTATCACACCGCAGTTGTCCTTCCCGTTCGGTGAAGCACCGATCGATGTGGACGCGCAGGGCCGTCCGCTTGAGCAGATCGCCGTCAGCGCAGGCAGTTCCGAACTGGTGGTTGCTGGCGCGAACGGTCGCGAACTGTCCGTGGTAAAGGTCAGCAGCTCAACGAACCTGATCACGGGCGAAGTCGCTCTTGAAGAAGAGCGTGTGAACTTGCCGCAGCTGTCCGATCCGATCAAGCGCCTGGTGCTGGATCCTCGCCAGATGTGGCTTTACGTGATCAATGGACGTGCGACGGCTGACGTCTTCGATCTTCGTCGCGGCGATCTGAATGGGCGTTACCAGTTATTGGAAGGCTCGGCAGAAGTCAGCGAGGTCCATCCGCTGCTGGGTGGCATTTCACTGATGGTCGGATCTTCCGATGGCCGTATCGACCAGTGGTTCATGGTCCGTAACGATGAAGGACGCTCTGCCCTCACGCACATTCGTGGTTTCAAGCTGGCCAACGATCCGATTGTCCAGATCCTGCCCGAACAGCGCCGCAAAGGCTTCGTTGCGCTTGATCAAAGTGGTCGGCTTGGCCTGTTCCATAGCACCGCTGAACGCACGCTGCTGACCGAGAAGATCGCGGACGGCCCCATCTCCGGCGCCTTGTCGCCACGCTCCAGCCTGCTGTTGCTTGAGTCCGGCAACTCGCTGCGTGCCCTGGACATTGACAACCCGCACCCGGAAATTTCCTTCAAGGCCTTATGGGGCAAGGTGTGGTACGAGAACTATGGCAGCCCGCAGTACGTGTGGCAGTCGACATCCGCGAACACGGATTCCGAGCCCAAGCTGAGCCTGGCACCACTGACGTTCGGTACGTTGAAAGCTGCGTTCTACGCCATGTTGCTGGCAGCGCCGCTCGCGATCTGCGCCGCTATCTATACGGCGTATTTCATGGCACCGGCAATGCGCCGCAAGGTCAAGCCGGTCATCGAACTCATGGAAGCCTTGCCGACCGTGATTCTGGGCTTCTTCGCCGGCCTGTTCCTCGCGCCATACCTTGAAGGCCACCTGCCCGGTGTGTTCAGCCTGCTGCTGCTTACGCCGATCGGTGTACTGCTGTTCGCGTTTGCGTGGAGCCGGTTGCCCGAGCGCATTCGTCTGGCTGTTCCCGATGGTTGGGAAGCCGCATTGCTGATTCCGATCATCCTGATTGTGGGTACCGGCTCGCTGTACATGAGCGGGTATCTCGAGAACTGGCTGTTCGGCGGCAACATGCGCGCCTGGTTGGGCGATCACGGCATCAATTTCGATCAGCGAAATGCACTGGTTGTCGGCATCGCCATGGGCTTCGCGGTCATTCCGACGATCTTTTCCATCGCGGAAGACGCTGTGTTCAGTGTCCCGAAGAGCTTGACCCTGGGCTCCCTGGCATTGGGCGCCACGCCGTGGCAGACACTGACGCGCGTGGTGATCCTTACCGCAAGCCCCGGCATCTTCTCCGCACTGATGATCGGCATGGGCCGCGCAGTCGGCGAGACGATGATTGTGCTCATGGCCACCGGCAACACGCCGATCATGGACGCCAACATCTTCGAAGGCATGCGTACGCTGGCCGCAAACGTCGCGGTCGAGATGCCTGAGTCCGAGGTGGGCAGTACTCATTATCGCGTGCTGTTCCTGGCCGCGCTCGTGCTGCTGTCGTTCACCTTCCTGATGAACACGCTGGCTGAGGTCATCCGGACTCGGCTGCGCAAGAAATACGCGTCGTTGTAATCATGGCCGAGACACGAAACGAACAGAACGCCGCGGGTGGAACGCCGCGGCACGAGCAGACGAAGGTGACGCGCGTGAAACAAATGACCGTCAAGGGCTGGTTCAAGAGCGGCTCGCCCTGGATCTGGATGACCGGCGCCGGCGTTTCCATCGCCGTCATCATGACCATTGGATTGCTGGCGCTCATCACCGTACGCGGCATGGCCCATTTCTGGCCTGCCGATGTGATCCAGGCTGAATACACCGTACCGGGCGAAGCGCCGCGTCTCCTGGCGGGCGAACGTGTCGAATCCGAGCAGGTGCCCCGTGCACGTCTTGCGTCGGCCGGCCTGCCAGTGAACGTCGAGGGCGGCGAGTTCATGACCCGCGAGCTGCTCAAGGTGGGCAACCGGGAAGTTTATCCGGCTGACTTCTCCTGGGTGGTCGGTGAGTGGATGGGCCACGAGAGCACGCCACATGAGCTGATGGTCATGGAGCGCCGCGACTGGGGTAACTTCTATGGTTACCTTGTGGATGTCCGTGAAGGCGACCGTGTCATCGCCAGCGGTGAAGCCGCATGGCCGGAGCTGCTCAAACGCGTGGACCGCGTGTCTGAGCTGAACGATCAGATTCAACGTCTGCAGCGCGTCGAGATCGGTGCCATCAACTATGGTCTGGAGCGGCTGCGTCTGGAGCGTCGTGGGCTGGAGCTCGAGAATCGTCTGGATGCGGCGGCGCAAGCCGATCTGGAGGCGCGCCGTGCCGAATACGACGCGCAGTACAAGGATCTCGAGCAGCGCCTGGGCGAACTCAATCAGGCGTTCAATCGCGACTCGGCGACCATCCGTACGGCCGACGGCCATGAGCAAAAGCTCAACCTGAGCCACGTAGTGCGGGCCTACCAACCGAACGCGATGTCCACCGGCGATAAGCTCGGCTTCTACTTCAAGAAGATCTGGGAATTCGTCAGCGATGAACCGCGTGAGGCCAACACGGAAGGCGGTATCTTCCCGGCCATTTTCGGCACCGTGATCATGACACTGATCATGGCGGTGATCGTGACCCCGTTTGGTGTGCTGGCTGCCATTTATCTGCGTGAGTATGCCAAGCAGGGGCCGCTGACCCGTGTCATTCGCATCGCGGTCAATAACCTGGCTGGCGTCCCGGCGATCGTGTACGGCGTGTTCGGTCTGGGCTTCTTCGTGTACGTGCTGGGGGGGTCGATCGACCGACTGTTCTACCCGGAAGCCTTCCCGGCACCGACGTTCGGTACACCGGGCCTGCTGTGGGCCTCGCTGACCCTGGCGATTCTGGCAGTACCGGTGGTGATCGTGGCGACAGAGGAAGGCTTGGCTCGTATTCCGCGGTCACTGCGTGAAGGCTCCCTGGCTCTGGGCGCGACCAAGGCCGAGACGCTCTGGCGCGTGGTCCTGCCGATGGCGAGCCCGGCCATGATGACGGGTCTCATCCTGGCGGTCGCCCGTGCGGCAGGCGAGGTGGCGCCGTTGATGCTGGTGGGCGTCGTGAAGCTTGCTCCGACGCTGCCGGTGAATGGCAACTACCCGTACCTGCATCTGGATCAGAAGATCATGCACCTGGGCTTCCATATCTTCGACGTGGGCTTCCAAAGCCCGAACGTTGAGGCGGCGCGCCCGCTGGTATACGCCACGGCATTGTTGCTGGTACTTGTGATCGCGTTGCTCAACCTGAGTGCGGTGTTCATCCGTAACCACCTGCGCGAAAAGTACAAGGCGCTGGATCATTAACAGTTGATAGCGGGGCCCGGCCAGTCGCCGGGCCCGCGAATCGGAGCGAGACATGCAGCACGAAACCCCTACTCACGGCATCGACATGGCGGCCCTCGGCCGTACCGAGCGCCAGGCGCTGGACATCAGCCGTGAACCGGTTGCCCTGGATGTGCCTGGCCTGAATCTGTTCTACGGCAGCAAGCAGGCCCTGCACGACGTCCGGATGGTTATCCCCAAGCAGCGCGTGACCGCGTTCATCGGCCCGTCCGGCTGTGGCAAGTCCACGCTGTTGCGCACGTTCAACCGCATGAACGATCTGGTCGACGGGTGCCGAGTCGAGGGCGAAATTCTGCTCGATGGCAAGAATATCTACGACAAGGGTGTGGAAGTCGCTGAACTGCGTCGCCGCGTCGGCATGGTGTTTCAGAAGCCGAACCCGTTCCCCAAGAGCATCTACGAGAACGTGGTCTACGGCTTGCGTATCCAGGGCGTGAACCAGAAACGCGTGCTGGATGAAACCGTCGAGTGGGCACTCAAAAGCGCGGCCTTGTGGGACGAGGTGAAGGATCGCCTGCACGACTCGGCGCTTGGCCTTTCCGGCGGTCAGCAGCAGCGTCTGGTGATCGCCCGCACCGTTGCAGTCCAGCCCGAAGTCTTGCTGCTCGACGAACCCTGCTCGGCGCTCGATCCGATCTCGACCCTGAAGGTCGAAGAGCTGATCTATGAGCTCAAGAGCAAGTACACCATCGTCATCGTGACGCACAACATGCAGCAGGCCGCGCGCGTTTCGGACTACACCGCGTTCATGTACCTGGGCAAGTTGATCGAATACGGGGACACGGATCGCCTGTTCACCAACCCCGAGAAGAAGCAGACCGAGGATTACATCACCGGTCGCTACGGTTGATCGCGCCGGCCATGAGAATGGGCGCCATACGGCGTCAGCGCCGCTTGCCGTACACGACTGTACTGCGTACGCGGCGCTTCGTTGCCTGACACCCATTCTCCAAGGCCGGACCTTGGGATTGTTGAGTGAAGAGCAAGAGCGGAGCGATCGTGTGAAGCGTGGCGCGGTGGCAAGAACCGCAAGGCGCGTGTACGTTGATGGCAGAAAGACTCGCGTGCATGACGAGGCGCTTGCGGCATGTGTCGCTGGCGCCGAGCCAATTGGATAGTTCGTTAGAACCTATACCCGTAAGGGGATCGAGATGATCAATAAAGACGGCCATACACAGCACATTTCGCAGCAGTTCAATGCCGAACTCGAAGAAGTCCGCAGCCACCTGCTCGCGATGGGCGGGCTGGTCGAGAAACAGGTTAACGACGCGGTCAATGCGTTGATCGATGCCGACTCGGGTCTGGCACAGCAGGTGCGCGACATCGATGACCAGATCAACCAGATGGAGCGTAACATCGACGAGGAATGCGCTCGCATTCTTGCCCGTCGTCAGCCTGCCGCTTCGGACCTGCGTCTGATTATCAGCATTTCCAAGTCCGTGATCGATCTTGAGCGGATCGGTGATGAAGCCACCAAGATCGCGCGTCGCGCCATCCAGCTGTGCGAAGAGGGTGAGTCGCCTCGTGGGTATGTCGAAGTGCGGCATATCGGTAATCAGGTGCGCAAGATGGTGCAGGAAGCGCTCGATTCGTTCGCGCGGTTCGACGCAGACCTGGCCTTGTCGGTGGCTCAGTACGACAAGACGGTTGACCGCGAGTACAAGTCGGCCCTGCGCGAGCTGGTCACCTTCATGATGGAAGATCCGCGCTCGATCTCCCGTGTCCTGAATGTGATCTGGGCGCTGCGCTCGCTTGAGCGTATCGGGGACCATGCACGCAATATCGCCGAGCTGGTGATCTATCTGGTGCGCGGTACCGATGTTCGCCACATCGGGCTGCGTCGAATGAAGGAAGAGGTGCAGGGCACCGCGGCAGGTGATCAGGCCTGATCCATCTGTGAGCCGGCGGGCTCCGGCCCGCTCGGACCTCGTTTGACGGCGCCTTTCATCGGATGCTGTTGCCCCTTCAGCAGGGCGACAGTGACGCCCGGCGGTTCAAATTGGCCATCATTCACGAAGCGAGGCTATTCTGTATTTCTGGTTTCAGGAGTAGCCGATGAGCAAAGTCAGTGTATTGATCGTGGATGACGCATCCTTCATTCGGGATCTGGTGAAGAAATGCCTTCGCGACAATTTTCCCGGTATCGGCCTGGACGAGGCTACGAATGGGCGCAAGGCCCAGCAGATGTTGACCCGTCAGTCGTTCGATCTGATTTTGTGTGATTGGGAGATGCCGGAAATGTCCGGCCTCGAGCTCCTGCAGTGGGTCCGCGAGCAGGATGCGACTCGCAAGACGCCCTTCATCATGGTTACCAGCCGGGGTGACAAGGAAAACGTTGTCCAGGCGATACAAGCCGGCATTTCTGACTATGTAGGCAAGCCGTTCACCAATGAGCAGCTGGTCACCAAGGTCAAGAAGGCCCTCCACAAGGTCGGCAAACTTCAGGCACTCATGTCGGGCGGCCAGGCGAAGCCTCTGGCGACCAGTGCTTTCGCCAATGACTCGCTGAGTGCATTGACGGGTGGCAAGCCTACTCAGGTGAGTGCACCTGCACGCGCAGCCTCACCGAAGGCCGCGGCCGTTGCTCCTGCATCGACGTCTTCCAAGCCGCCAGTCGCCGGGCGTGGTCAGGCCCAGTTGCGTCTGGCGAGTGGCGCAGCGATGTGCGTCATCAAGGCACTGAGCCTTCGTGATGCACAGTTGGTCGTCAAGCGCACCGACACGCTCCCGCAGATCCTCGAAAGTGCGGTGCTCGATCTCGAACAGGGCGAAGCGGGAGACGGTGCCGAAGTCGCGCGTCTCAACGGCTACCTGCACGCAATCTCTGCGCTGGAAGCCAAACCTGACAGCGATTGGCTACAGATCGTCTTCAGATTCGTCGACCAGGACGCGCAGAAGCTCGACTACCTGTCACGGCTCATTGCACGCGGTACCGCGCAAAAGCACTTCACCCCTGGCGCCTGAGTCGCTCGGGGTTCAGCGCACTGCGAGCTGATATCGCCCACGCGCTTGGCTTGGACCTGTAAGGTGGAAAGCTCCATCGGCTTATCCACCGGCAGGCAGCTCAAACGGCGATCATCCGGCCTGTTTCTTCCAGATTGATATGCCACTCCATGGCCTCGCGGAGAATGTGCGGCGTATGGCCGCCGCGCTGACAGGCGCGCTCGAAGTAATCGTGGAGCGCAGCGCGATAGTCCGGGTGAACGCAATTGTCGATGATGACGCGCGCACGTTCACGGGGTGCCAGCCCGCGCAGATCTGCCAACCCTTGCTCGGTGACCAGGATGTCCACATCGTGTTCGGTATGGTCGACATGGCTGACCATTGGAACCACGCTGGAGATGGCACCCCCTTTGGCAATCGACTTGGTCACGAACACGGCCAGATGGGCATTGCGCGCGAAGTCTCCGGAGCCACCGATCCCGTTCATCATGCGTGTTCCGCCCACATGGGTGGAGTTCACGTTCCCGTAGATGTCGAACTCCAGCGCTGTATTGATGCCAATGATGCCGAGACGGCGCACGACTTCCGGATGGTTCGAGATCTCTTGTGGGCGCAGGACGAGTCGATCCTTGTACCGCTCCAGATTGCCGAATACGTCGGCATTGCGCCGCGGCGAAAGGGTAATGGAGCTCCCCGACGCGAAGCGCAGTTTGCCGGCGTCGAACAGGTCGAACGTGGAATCCTGAAGGACCTCGGAGTACATCGTGAGGTCCGTGAACGGCGATTCGATCAGGCCGCACATCACCGCGTTGGCGATGCTCCCAATACCAGCCTGCAGGGGGCCAAGGCTGTTGCTCATCCGCCCCGCATCCACTTCAGCCTTCAGGAAGGCGATCAGGTGGTCCGCGATCGCTTGTGTGTCCGTATCAGGGGGCAGCACGTTGGAGGGCGAGTCAGGCTTGTCGCTGACCACGATGGCAACGATTTTTTCCGGGGGGATGGGGATCGCCGTCGCACCGATTCGATCATCCACGCGGGTCAGAGGGATTGGCGTACGCGTTGGGCGATAGGTCGGGATATAGATGTCGTGAAGCCCTTCCAGATTGGGGTTCACCGACAGGTTGATTTCGACGATCACGTGCTTGGCAAAAATGGCGAAGCTGGCCGAGTTGCCTACGGACGTGGTTGGTACGATATGGCCGTCCTCGGTGATGGCGACGGCCTCGATCACGGCGATGTCTGGACGCGTGAGCTGCAAGTTGCGCAGCTGCTCGACCGTCTCGGACAGGTGCTGGTCGATGAACATGACGGTGCCGTCATTGATCGCCTTTCGCAGTGTGCTGTCGACCTGGAAGGGCATGCGACGGGCCAGTACGCCCGCTTCGGTCAATTCCTTGTCCAGATCGTTGCCAAGACTGGCGCCGGTCATGAGGCTGATCTTCAGGGGCTGCGTGCGGGCGTGTTCTGCGAGGGCATGGGGTACGGCCTTCGCTTCGCCAGCGCGCGTAAAGCCACTCATCCCAACGGTCATGCCGTCCTGAATCAATGCAGCGGCGGCCTCCGCCGTCATGACTTTGTCCCGCAGCGCAGGCAGGCGGATTCGCTCAGCAATCATCTCGGTATCCTCGTACAGCAGGCAATCAGGTCGCGGAGTCTAGTCCTGAGGGCGTGGGACGCCAGCGCGACCTTGGTCGTATTGGAAAAAGCCGGTCACGGGCATGGTCGCGATAGGGCGGCTGAATTTCTCAAGCCATTCGTCGCGTTCAGGAGGCGTTTCGGCCGGGCGTGCCGATAGTATTCCCGCCGTGGCGCCAAGACCACCGGTTGGCATCTCCGGCCGCCTGTTTCCGGTTGGCGGAAACCGTGGCCTGTCTTTTGCTAACTGGCTTGGCTGCATTCGGAAATGCATCTTTGCCAGGGATCCCACGCTTATGTTCGGTCGCACATTGTCAGGTTGTCTGCTTTTACTCGTGGCGAGTACCTCGTCCGCGGGGGCAATCTACAAGTTCGTCGATGCCAATGGCGTAGTGACGTACACGGACAAGAAGACGCCAGGCGCGCGGGTTTTCAATCTTCAGGAATTGAAGATGGAGCGGGTGATGGAGAAGAGCATGGACAAACAGGTCCGGCTCGAAACCAAGAAACACCCGGCCGGCGAAACCCTGATCGTGCATAACGATCTGTTTGCGCCTGTCGAGGTTGAGCTAAAGCTGACAGGACTGGTCAACGTCAGTGGTGCACCGGATAAGCCAATCAGTTGGGTCGTACCGCCTCGTAGTCAGATCCGCCTTGCAAGCCTGGCACCCCGTATTACGGGACAGGCAATGCGCTATACCCCGGGCCTCACCTACGCGCTGGGTGATCCGCGCCTATTGGCCAAGCCTTATGCCTACCCTCATCCGTGGCTCGGCGGCCCGTTTCGCATGACGCAGGGCCCGAACGGCAACTTTAGCCATAACACGCCAAAGGGCCGGTACGCGGTAGATATCGGCATGCCTGAAGGCACGCCTATCCTCGCGGCACGCGCCGGCGTAGTGGTCAAGATCGAGAACGATCAGGTGGGCCGGGGCACCAACCCTGCCGGTAATTTCGTTCGAATCATGCACGACGACGGCACGATGGGTGTGTACCTGCACTTGATGCATGCCTCGGTTAACGTACGGGAAGGCCAGCATGTAGCAGTGGGCGAGCAGATCGCTCGTTCGGGCAATACCGGGCATAGCACCGGTGCGCATTTGCACTTCGTGGTTCAACGAAACGTTGGACTTGCGGTGGAGTCCATTCCCTTTGACTTCAATCGCCCCGTGGATAGCAGCACTGCATATGCCATTGGTAGCGAGTAATTGTCCCTCCTACGCAACGGGCGCGCGACCTTCACCGCTCACTGTAGCGTTTAAGTAACACTGCGTTGTCAGGCTTCAGGGCAGTCGACTCGTAAAGAGCCGTTACAATAGTGCCCATTCCTGACCAAGGCGCTTGGTCTTGGTCGCTTTCGTGTTTGTCCGAGGACCCCGATGACTCCAGATCAACGATTCGCCCGGCGCGTGCGAGTCGCGATTGCCGCATTCGTGTTGCTGTTCGTTTATTTCCTTATCGCCGACCTCTGGATGCCGCTCACGCCCCAGGCTCAATTGACGCGCCCAGTGCTTCGCGTGGCGCCACAAGTCAGTGGACAGGTGATCGAGGTCGAGATTGCCAACAACCAGCATGTAACAGCTGGTCAGGTGCTCTTCCGGTTGGATCCTGAACCGTTCGATCTCGATGTTCGTGCAGCCGAGTTGGCGCTCGCGCAGGCAGGCCAGAACAATCGCCAACTTGATGCCGCATTGTCCGCTGCCCGTGCAGATGAACGCGCAGCGCAGGCGGAGGCATCAGAGCTCGCCCGCGAGTTGCAACGTTTGTCACGCCTGCTGAGTAGCCAGAACGTATCACGGCAGCAATACGAGCAAACCGAGGCGCGGCGCCGCGCGGCCGATGCCCGGTTGGCGTCGGCCCAGGCGCGAATCAAGGAACTCGACGCTCAGCGAGGCGAGCGTGGCGCTGACAACCTGGCGGTTCAGCGCGCCGAGAATAGTCTGGCCCAGGCAAAGCTTCGGCGGGCCTACAGCGAGATTCGGGCAGATCGCGACGGCACGGTCAGTAACCTGCAGCTGTCGCGAGGCGCCTTTCTCAATGCCGGTTCGCCGGTCGCAGCCCTCGTGAGCGATGAGGTCGATATCAGCGCGGATTTCCGCGAGAAGAGCCTGCGACACGTACTGCCGGGCGACAAGGCGGGTGTCGTGTTCGACGCCTTACCGGGCCATGTCTTCGCAGCGCATGTATCTGCGCTGGACGCCGGTGTTCGTGCCGGCCAATACGATGCAAACGGTGATCTCGCTGCACCTCCGAATTCGGATCGCTGGGTGCGAGATGCTCAACGCCTGCGGCTGCATGTGGTTCTTGACGAGCCGCTTGCTGTAGCGCTGCCGAGCGGTGCGCGTGCGACCGTGCAGCTGTATCCGCATACATCGGCGATTGGTGGCCTGTTCGGCTGGCTGCAAATCCATTTCATCAGCCTGCTGCACTACATCTACTGATGACAAGCAAGGCACTCGACGAGAACGGCCTGCGGCAATGCTTGCGTATTGCCGGTGGCGGCACGCTCGGCCTTACCATCAGCAAACTGGCTGGGTGGGACTTCGGTTCGTTTTTCTGCGTCATGCCGATCCTCCTGCTTGGCCTGGTGCCCACGCTTAACGCGCACGTCGTGCGGCAATTCCTTGCGCTGACGGCATTGGCATGTCTCGAGACGCTGCTCATCTATGGGCTTTTCGGCGATCGGCCTGGCCTGATGATCCCGTTGGCGTTTGCCTCGTTCTTCTGGCGCTTTTGGCTCATGGCCACGGGGCCGCTGTTTCTATTCGGAGCGATGGGTATCGTCTTCCTGTCGATTCTCCTGCATTTCGCGAGCTATCCCGACACGCATCTGTACGACATGATCGCCAGCCAGCTGGTGGCGGCGGTGCTGACCGTTGGCATTGCCTTTCTGATGTTCTATCTGTTCCCGGATGTCGAGCCGCGCAAACCGCCGCAGCCGCAGCCCAAGGATGCCGCGACGCGGCGCCATCAGGCCCTGCTGGGCGCCACGATCGCTACACTGTCGTTCGTGGTTTTTCAGGTGTTCAATCTGCGCGACTCCCTGTCGGCGCAGGTGGCCTCGATTCTCGTGTTGTTTCCCATGCACTGGAACGGTATCCGCTTCGCCGGTCGGATCAGGGCGCTTGGGACGCTGGTAGGCTGTGCCATTGGCCTTGCGCTGCAGATGATCCTCATCGATCACTTCAACGTGCTCCCCCTGGTGACGCTCATCTACTGGCTCGCGCTGATGTATTGCGCGCGCATCCATGTGAAAGAGGGCACGCAGGGCATAGGTTTCGGTGCATTGACGACCCTGGCGATCGTGTTCGGGCAGTACCTCACGCCGAACCAGGACGTCGTCTATGCCATCGCCTACCGGTTGAGTTCAGTGAGCGTGGCGGTGCTACTGACGTTGCTTACGGTCTATGTGGTTCACACGACGCTTAATCGCTTTGAGTCGACACGGCACGCCTGAGGTCGTCGATGGTCTGGTTGTTCGCTGACGGTTTGTGCGGCGAGAATGCGAGACGCCAACGGCCCCAGGATCACCTCATGCCCTCTGCCACTTCCGTCCCCGAGCCACACCGGACCCATCAGTATCGAGTGGGGGTGACCCTTGTGGCGCTGCTCTCGGTGCTGGCTGGCATGACGGACGCGATCGGCTTTCTTGCGACAGGCGATTACGTGTCGTTCATGAGTGGCAACACCACCCGGCTGGCGATTGGTGTCGGTGAATGGCGGCACGAAACGACGTTGCGCCTGGCGCTTGCGGTATTGGCGTTCGTGTTCGGGAACGCGCTGGGCGTGGTGATGGTGCGGGCCTGTGGGCGACGGGCCTTCCCGATGTTGCTGCTCATCGGCGCCGTGCTGATTGCAGTGGCCTTCGCCCCTGCGAAAAGTTGGCCCGCGCTGATGGCGGCGATCGTCAGCATGGGCATGCTCAATGCAGCCGTGGAGCAGGTGAATGGATCGCCGGTCGGGCTGACGTACGTCACAGGCGGGTTGTCACGGCTCGGACGCGGCATAGGCCGGTGGATTCTGGGGGAAGGGTCGACGCAATGGCTCAACCAGCTGGTGCCCTGGTTTGGGATGTTTGGCGGCGCCGTCCTTGGGACCCTTCTGCACACGCGCTACGGCATGCTGGCCATGGCTGGCAGCGGTGCCCTGGCCGCCATGCTTGCGTTGATCTTCATGGTCGTGCCACGTACCTGGCAGCTGCAGTACCTGTCACGCTAACCCTGATTCCAATCCCTGGCATCGAATTACCAGGGGTTGCTGCATTCAATCGTCAGGCTCGGTGCGGTGTCTGCTGCCATCCCGGTTCTTCGGGTCAACCTTCAGAACCTTCGCCAGGACAATCTTCGGCCCCTTCATCTTCTTGATGATGATGCGCAGGCCCTCGGTCTCGAGCACCTCGTCCTCTTCCGGCACACGCTTGAGGGCGTCATAGACCATGCCCGCCAGTGTTTCGGCTTCCAGATGGTCCAGGTCGATATCAAGCAGACGCTCGACCTTGAACAGCGGTGTGTCACCCCGCACGAGCAGCTTGCCAGGCTTGTACGCCACGATGCCTCGCTCGGCCTTGCGGTGCTCATCCTGGATATCGCCTACGAGGGCTTCCAGCACGTCCTCCATGGTGAGGTAGCCAACGACTTTATGGTCGGCCTCCTCGACCAGTGCGAAGTGGGCGCCGCCCTTGCGGAATGTCTCGAGTAGGTCAGACAGCGGCATGTTGCGCCACACGCGCTCGACTGGGTGCATCAGCTCGGTCGGGTCGAAGGCCGATGGCAGCATTTCCAGCAGGGACAGTTCCAGAAGCAGGTCTTTGACGTGGAGGACCCCGACGAACTGACCCTTGGCTTCATCGTAGACCGGATAGCGGCTGTACTTGTGGCGACGGAAAACGGCGAACAGCTCATCCAGCGGCGTATCAGTGTGGATATAGACGAGGTCCTCGCGTGAATTCGCCCAGTCCACCACCTCAAGCTCACCCAGCTCTACCGCCGATGCCAGCACGCGCATGTCCTGATCGCTTGGATCGTGGGCGCGGCTGGAGTGCAGGATCAACTTGAGTTCTTCGCGGCTGTAATGGTGTTCATGCGATACGGCATCCTGACCCGCGATACGCAGGATCGCGTTAGCGCTGGCGTTCAGCAGGTAAATGGCGGGATACATCACCCAGTAGAAGGTATACAGCGGCGCAGCCGTCCACAGCGACAAGGCTTCCGGTTTGCGGATCGCCCAGGATTTGGGCGCAAGCTCGCCGACCACGATGTGCAGATACGAAATGATGAAGAACGCCGTGAAGAACGCTGCCGCATGCACCAGCGCTGGGGTATCCAGGCCAATATGAGCGAACAGGGGTTCGAGCAGGTGCGCGAAGGCCGGCTCACCGACCCATCCCAGCCCGAGTGATGCCAGCGTGATCCCCAGCTGGCAGGCGGACAGGTAGGCATCCAGCTGATTGTGCACCTTGCGCAGGATGCGACCGCGCCAGCCATGCACCTTGGCAATGGCTTCGACACGCGTGGCACGGAGCTTGACCATGGCGAACTCGGCGGCTACGAAGAAGCCGTTGAGCAGGACCAGGAAGAGGGCGAAGAGGATCAGGCCGAAATCGGCGAGGTAGACCGAAACAAGACTAGGAGAAGGGTCCATGGGCGTAGGAGGTAGAACGTCCTTTCAGGTGAGAACGGGGTAGGGCAGCCCAGCGCAATTCCTTGCCGGGTGCATGAAAGTCGCTGTCTGAAGGACTGGTGGCTCGCGTGCGAATGGCCCCGTCTTTCAGACAGCACTACAGATACGGGTTGTAACACGGGCTTTCAAGCCCTTTTGTCGTACAACGGGCGTTGAGTCGGCGTACAGGGTCGGTTTTCAGCCCTCGACGACCTGCGAGAGAGGGAAGCAGCAGATGAAGGTGCTGCCCTTGTTGAGCGTGCTCTGAATGTTCAGCTTACCCTTGTGGCGCAGCAGCACGTGCTTGACGATGGCGAGTCCAAGGCCCGTTCCGCCGGTCTTGCTGGCGCGACTGGAGTCGACGCGATAGAAGCGTTCGGTCAGCCGAGGCAGGTGCTTTGCGTCGATACCCGGACCGTTGTCCTCAACGGATAGATACGCGCCTTTCTCATCTCTCCACCATCGGATGCGTACCTCGCCCTTATCCGGCGTGTATTTGATGGCATTGAAAACAAGGTTGGAAAACGCGCTCCGTACTTCGGTCTCGCTACCCTTGAGGTTCAACGCCGCGTCGGCATCGAGCGTGATGCGGTGGGCGCGCTCGCCAGAGAGTGCCTGGGCATCGGTCTTGATCGCACTGAGCAGGCGGACGACCGGGATGGGCTGATTGTCCGAGGGATAATCCGTGGCTTCGAGCTTTGCAAGCAGCAACAGGTCATTGAGCAGATGCTGCATGCGGGTAGCCTGCTGCTGCATCTGTTCCATCGCGCGGCGCCACCGCGGATGTACGCCTTCACTGTTGTCCAGCAACGTTTCGAGATAGCCCGTGATAACGGTCAGCGGTGTCCGCAATTCATGCGAAACATTGGCGACGAAGTCCTTCCGCATCTGCTCGAGCTGATGCATGCGCGTCACGTCACGGACGATCAGCAGGTGTTCGTCGTTCCCGTAGCGGGTGATGGTGAATTGAACGCGAACCGCATCGTTGACTGGCGATGCGATCTCCAGCGGCACCGAATGATTACCGTGCTCGAAGTAGTCCTTGAACTGGGGGTGGCGGAGAAGGTTGGCGATCGGCTGGCCAACGTCCTGTTTCTCCTTGAGCCCCAACAGACTCTCAGCAGCCGGGTTCCACCATTCAAGGTTGCCGGCATTGTCGACCATGATGACGGCGTCGCGTAATGCCGTCGTCGATTCCTGTGCCCGGTCGATGATGGCCTGCAACCGGTCGCGTGCCTGGCGACTGCGGCGCTGCAGATGGTAGACGTGATCGAATAGTTCTTCCCACAGGCCCTTGGCTTCAGGCACGTCCGCTTCAAGGTCCGCCTTTTCAAGCCAGGCCCGCAAGCGCATCAAGTCTCGAAGCAGCCAGGCAATATAGCCTGCAAGTACGGCGGCCATGCTCCAACCGTACGCGTCGGTGATGACACCCAGTATCAGTGCAACGACGACGATGATGATGAGATGGCGTGTCAGCAGGCTACGCCAGTTGCTATTCAAGTGGACTTCTCTTTAGACCTTCACGGAGAAACGATAACCGGTCCCGCGAACGGTTTGCACCAGGTTCTCGTGGGCTTCGCCCAGCGCCTTGCGCAAGCGGCGGATATGGACGTCTACGGTACGTTCTTCGACATAGACATTACCGCCCCAGACCTGATCGAGCAGTTGGCCACGGGTGTAGGCGCGCTCCTGGTGGGTCATGAAGAATTGCAGCAACCGATACTCGGTCGGCCCCATTTCGGCTGGGCGGCCATCGATCGTTACACGATGGCTGATCGGATCCAGCAACAGGCCGCCCACTTCGATCGGTGTTTCGTTATCCGCGTGGCCTGTCCTGCGAAGGACCGCCTTCAGACGTGCCACCAGCTCACGCGGCGAGAACGGCTTGGTGATGTAGTCATCAGCGCCGACCTCCAGGCCTTGGATCTTGTTGTCCTCATCACCCTTGGCCGTGAGCATGATGATTGGGACGTCGCTGGTCAGCTCGTCGCGTTTCAGGCGCCTGGCCAGCTCGATGCCGGATGTGCCAGGCAACATCCAGTCCAGCAGGATCAGGTCGGGCTTGCGATCCACGATCAGGGCATGCGCCTGTTGAGTGTTCTCCGCTTCGAGGCAGTCATAGCCCGCCATTTCCAGCGCTACAGCGATCATTTCCCGGATGGGCGCCTCGTCGTCAACGATGAGGATGCTTTTTCCCGCCATGCTCCTGCCTCAAGTCCATACATTTCAGCGATGCATTAGATAACGGTTTTGTTGCAGTGATGTGACAAGTGTAACCGATGGTTTGTCCCATAATATGGGATGAACTTTCATATATTGAGATTATCGAAGCTGGACCCTAGGATGAGTGCCTATGACTGAACACAACAACAACGCACCCGCCGGCGCGCAAGCGCTTTTTCGCGGCCTGGCGGTGATCGAGGCCGTAGCCGACGGCGCACGTAATCTTCAGCGCATCGGTGACGCCATCGGCTGCACCCGGAGCACGACGCATCGGCTCGTCTCAGCCCTGGTGCAGGCAGGCTATTTGCGCAACCTGGAGGGCGAATACGCCCTGGGTTCGCGTCTTATCGAACTTGGCTTCCGTGCGCAGGCACAGTCGCCGTTGGTTGATCTGGCTCGCCCACACCTGCGCACCCTTTCCACCGAGTATGGCGATACGGTCCACCTTGGCGTGCGCGAGCACGACGACGTGTTCTACCTCGACAAGATGGCCGGCGGACGAGGCCTCGAGATGCGGTCACGTATCGGCATGCGCATGCCGCTTGCGCTCACCGGAGTCGGCAAGGCACTGATGCTCGATCTGGACGAGAGTGAATGGGCAAGGCTCTACGACGCCGGTGTTTCGCGCCGCAGCGGGCCGGGGCTGCGAGATGAATTCACGCCCTGGCCGGATTACCTGAATCAGATGAAGCGGTACGCCAAGGGCGGTTACAGCCTTGATCTGGAGGAAAACGAGCTCGGCATCCGCTGCGTTGCGGCGCCCATCCGGGACGCGTCTGGCGCCATCGTCGCAGCGCTGTCCGTCGCCAGTGCCATCACCTACATGCCCGAATCCCGTCTCGAAGAATTGCGACCCGGTGTCGTGGAGACGGCGGGTGCCATTTCCCGCGAACTTGGCTGGAGACCGACATGAGTGCGCTCATCGCCCTGGATTGGGGTACGTCGTCGTTGCGCGCGCAGCGGCTGGATACAGACGGGCAGACCGTCGAAACCCGTACACGCCCCTGGGGCATCATGCATACCCCAAACGGCGATTTCGCGTCGGCCTTCCGTACCCTGGTCGGTGACTGGCGCGAAGCGTGGCCGGACATGCCCGCGCTGGCGTGCGGCATGATCGGCAGCCGTAACGGCTGGCGCGAGGTGCCCTATGTGGATGCGCCCGCCGATGCAGCACAGCTGGCGGCCGGCTTGCTTCACTTCGACAGCGGCTGCGGCGACCTCTATCTGGTGCCGGGTGTCATGCAGCGCGGTTCGCTGCCCAATGTCCTTCGCGGCGAAGAAACTCAGGTCTTCGGTGCGCTACAGAAGTGCCCCGAGCTCGCCGACCATGGCTTGCTGCTCCTACCTGGAACCCATAGCAAATGGGTAACGGTGCGCCAGGGGCGGCTCGAACACTTCTCGACCTATATGACCGGCGAGCTATTCGCGGTATTGCGTGACCACTCGATTTTGGGGCGCCCCGCACGCGACGAAGCGGCCGCCACATCAGCCGAAGCGTTCCAGCGCGGGTTGGCGATCGCGCGCGATGCGGGGCCAGAAGGCATAGCGTCGCGGCTTTTCACCACGCGCAGCCTGTACCTCGCAGAGCAAATACCGGCTGCACACACCCTCGATTACCTTTCAGGGCTGCTTATCGGCGAGGAAATGCGCAGCGTCGTGGCCTCGCTAAAAGGCGAGCACTGCCCACCGCTGGTGCTGATCGGCGATCCCGCGCTCTGCGACCGCTATCGGGTCGCCCTTGATTTCTTCGCCTTGGGCGAGTCCCGCCACCTCGAAGACGCCACCCGTGCCGGCCTTTGGCACATCGCTGGGGCCGCTGGCCTCGTAACGCCCGTCGCGCACTGACCTGGAGACGCACCATGATCCATGACTATCTTTCGTCCCTGCCTCTGATTGCCATCCTGCGTGGCGTGACGCCCGACGAGATCGTGCCGGTCGGGCGGGCGCTTCATGCAGCCGGTTTTCGGGTCATTGAAATCCCGCTGAATTCGCCCGATCCGCTGGAGAGCATTCGTCGGCTGACCGCCGAGCTTGGCAATGACTGCCTGATCGGCGCCGGAACCGTGCTGACCGAGCAACAGGTGAAGGACGTCGCCGATGCCGGCGGCCGTCTTGTGGTCTCGCCCAATGCCAACCTTGCCGTGATACGCGCAACCAAAGCTGCAGGGCTGGTAAGCGCGCCGGGCGTAGCGACACCTAGCGAAGGTTTCGCAGCCCTGGAAGCCGGTGCTGATGCCTTGAAGCTGTTTCCTGCCGAACAGCTCGGCCCTGCTGTATTGAAAGCCTGGCGCGCGGTGTTCCCGAAAGACCTGCCCATGCTGCCTGTGGGTGGCATCACACCCGACAACATGACGCCCTACGTCAACGCCGGTGCGAACGGCTTTGGCCTGGGCTCGGCCCTCTACAAACCCGGTCTGACCGCCGAACAGGTCGGCTCAAACGCCGAAGCATTCGCGTCTGCCTGGCGCTCCCTTCGCGCCTGACGCCACCTCAACCACCCTTACAAGAACAAAGGGACACTCATGAAAATCACCAAGCTTACGACCTACATCGTTCCGCCGCGCTGGTGCTTCCTCAAGATCGAGACCGACGAGGGCATCAGCGGCTGGGGCGAGCCGGTACTCGAAGGCCGCGCTCATAGCGTTGCAGCCGCTGTCGAGGAACTCGGCGAATATTTGATCGGCAAGGATCCTCGCCAGATCGAAGATCACTGGACCGTTCTCTACCGGGGTGGCTTCTACCGAGGCGGTGGCATTCACATGAGTGCCCTGGCCGGCATCGACCAGGCGCTCTGGGACATCAAGGGCAAGGCCCTCGGCGTGCCAGTACACGAACTGCTCGGCGGCCAGGTGCGCGACAGCATCCGCGTCTATTCCTGGATCGGTGGCGACCGCCCGGCCGAAACGGCGGCGCAGGCTCTCGAACGCAAGGAGAAGGGCTTTACCGCCATCAAAATGAACGCATCTGAAGAGATGCAGTTCGTCGATACCTACGACAAGGTCGATCAAGTAATCGCGAACGTCGCGGCCATCCGTGATGCCTGCGGCCCGCACTTCGGGATCGGCGTCGACTTTCATGGGCGCGTCCACAAACCCATGGCCAAAGTGCTCATCAAGGAACTTGAGCCCTACCGCCTCATGTTCATCGAAGAGCCCGTGCTCAGTGAGAATTATGAGGCGCTGAAGGAAATCGCGCTCATGTCCAATACACCCATTGCCCTCGGTGAGCGCCTCTATTCCCGCTGGGACTTCAAGCGCATCCTGCAGGACGGCTACGTCGACATCCTCCAGCCTGATCCTTCCCATGCCGGCGGCATCACCGAGACGCGCAAGATCGCCAACATGGCGGAAGCCTACGACGTCGCTATCGCCCTGCATTGCCCGCTCGGTCCCATCGCCCTGGCCGTGAACCTGCAGCTGGACGCCAACTGCTACAACGCCTTCATTCAGGAGCAGAGCCTCGGTATTCACTACAACCAGGGCAACGACCTGCTCGACTACATCAAGAACCCGGAAGTCTTCGACTACGCCGACGGCCACGTAAAGATCCCGCAGGCGCCAGGGCTGGGTGTCGAGGTGAACGAAGAATTCGTGAAGGAAAGGGCGGCTGTAGGGCACCGCTGGCGCAATCCCATTTGGCGGCATAAGGACGGCAGTTTTGCCGAATGGTGAAACATGGCTTCTGGGCTGCTGCACTTGACGATGCTGTGTTGGAAACGCTCTCGGCGTGCTCATGCACTTGATGTGCACTGCGCGTCCTCGAGCCTTTCCGCCTTGCCTCGTCTGCGCTCGCGACGCCCGGAAGCCATGTTTGGTGTGGCTGGGCTGCTGCAGGTGACGATGCTGTGTTGGAAACGCTCTCGGCGTGCTCGTGCACTTGATGTGCACTGCGCGTCCTCGAGCCTTTCCGCCTTGCCTCGTCTGCGCTCGCGACGCCCGGAAGCCATGTTTGGTGTGGCTGGGCTGCTGCAGGTGACGATGCTGTGTTGGAAACGCTCTCGGCGTGCTCGTGCACTTGATGTGCACTGCGCGTCCTCGAGCCTTTCCGCCTTGCCTCGTCTGCGCTCGCGACGCCCGGAAGCCATGTTTGGT
>ERZ1023508.225-NODE-225-length-21974-cov-295.893471_pt1 | contig 21974 bp, 21 predicted proteins | sample MGYA00380548_ERZ1023508 | MGnify/ENA primary metagenome ERZ1023508 (study PRJEB33173, sample SAMEA4830311) | metagenome | study: EMG produced TPA metagenomics assembly of the PRJEB25223 data set...
ACTATCCATATCACATAAAGAGCCCCAACCTACGGCAATAGGTTGGGGCTCGGTGCATATCTATGGACTTTCTATTCGTTATTTGTATTATAACATCATAGTGGAGAGGAATGCAAAGTCATAATACAGTTCATATTGATATAATAAGTAAGTGAAGTTAAAGGAGGATTCTAGATGGTGAAACACAAAAAAATAAACAAGGAAAATATACCAAATAAATCTTTGAAAGTTATTATATCTATTTTGCCAATTATAATTTCTATTATAGCTTTAATATTTTCTGGATACAGTTACTATAATTTAAAAATTGAGAACAGACCTAACATTAAATTAGTTCAAAATTTATGGAACAATACTCCTTCCTTTTCACTTTTAAATGAAGGTACGGCAAAATTAGATCAAGTTCCATATCCAACTTATTTAATGTATATACCTTCTAAGGTTTATTGGAATGTGGGGGATGAAACTTATTCAAATTTGGTACTTTCTCCAGTGTCATATGATGCAATAGAGGAACAGACGAATGGAAATGAAGGAACAAAATCAACTATAAGTAAATCGATTTTACCCAAAGAATTTAAATCTAAATTTGGTCAAAAAGATACAATTAATAGTAAAACAATAAAATTAGATCAAAAAATTAGATTGAAAGTAGAAACATTACCTTTTTTAATGATTATCTCACCTTTAGAATATAATTATAGAGGGAAAATAAAAACTAAAATTTTATTAAACACCCCAAACTTATCTAAAGAGATAACTGAAGAAGATTACACAAATATTAAAGACTATACTAAAGATAATCAAGATTTAGAGGTGAATTATAAAAAAGCTGAGAAAAAAGGAGAAAGTGTTTATCTAACTTCAAATAAAAAAATAGAAGAAAAATTAATGAATTTTGATAACGAAAACGATTTAAAATTTATTGGGGGCAAGGATGGGGGATATGGTTCAATTTTAAAAAAATTAAATGAAGAGATTTCTCCAGTTGACCCTCTAGAAAAGTAAATTCAAAATTTAAAAATAAAAGTATCTAAAAAGAAATGAGGAATAATTATTGAAATTAGCAACCTGGCAACCATCGGAAGCACTAATTAAACACATAGAAAGTTTGAACAAAAAGGGAGAGTTTGGAGCGAAAGACACGTATATCGATGATAACGAATATAAAATATGGTGTGTTAAGGCTGAATCATTAGAGGAACTTATTGCTAATTCATTATTGACGTGTGTGAAATTCCCGGAAGAATTATGGGTTTTTGAAACTGAAGATTATAAGTTAGTTGATAAATCCAAATGGTATAAAGCGATTCATAATCACAAAAAGGACGAAGAGCTAATCAATCCATATAACTATACTGCTAATAATGGTTTGCAAGAACCTGTGGAATTCCTTGTAAAAGAAATACCAAAAGATTGCGTAAGATACACGATGGACCCTCCAAATATCAAATTAACTCATCCTGTATTAAATAAAGTAGCTGAAAAGTGTCAAACAGACTACAGAGTAGAATACCAACTCCCAACTTATAGTAGTTATGTAAAAACTTTTAATAATTTAAAAGAGAACCAAATAATATTTATTACTTATTTATTACCTCTACTTTGGCTTAATGAATATGTTTTCACTGAGCAAGATATGGATAATCTCCCGTCAATATCTTGGAGACAAGCTGAATTAATAGATCGAATGTTTATAGGTTATAATATAAGTGATAAAGATGCTACCAACGACATTTTAAAAGAATTTCAAAATTGGGATTCGCCAGTTAATAACTGGGAATTGTCAGGACATAGGTTATTAGAAAAAAGCTGCTATAATATGTTAAAAGTTAAAGTTTTGGATATATATATCCAAATGACTGGAAAAAAGATTGGACGTAATGATTTATGTCCTTGTGGAAGCAAGAAAAAACTAAAAAGATGTCATTCTACTTGATATAAAGTCTTGTTATGTAAATATGAAAAATAGCTCCAAACACTAACTTACAAATGTTTGGGGTTATTTTTCCTTTCAAATATCAAGTGATTAAGGTTTTTGCTTTAACAATCCAAGTAATTTAGTAACTATACTTTTAGTTATTTTAAAGAGATACAAACTTATAGTTAATATTGAAACAAATATTACAAGTAACAATGCCAAAAGAAAGAGAATTTGAGATATAATTGGATACGTTTGAAATATTTGCTCGAACCCAATCAATATATACCAAAGAGCGATTGGTAATGACGAGGAAATCATTAAAATTGCTTCTGTCCATATTATTTGCTTTTCTTTTAAATTTTTCTTTTCACTGTAATTATCAATATTAGATAACCATGTTTCATCAATTTCTTGATAAAATGAGACGATTTTAAACATTGGTATGATTAGTATATTAACAAAAGTTGGGAAAATAACAGTAACACTCATTTTAACAATATTTTCTGAAGGTCCTAAAAACATAAACATCCCAAAAGGAATAATCATACATATAAAGAAAGAAACCGTAGCAAAATAAGCACTAGTAATGTTAAGTCTACCTTTCTTTATAATTCTACTTAACTTCATTGAAGATTTTTCTGCAAACCTATCAATATAATTAATCATACAATTTGCCTCCTCTAAATTACTTATAGTAGCATTTCTTTATAATTTTAATGCAGTAATGAAGTTATTTTTCTTTTACTACACGATAAACAGTTGAACGACTAACTCCTGTTTGTTCAGCAATTTCTTCACCAGTAAGTTTTTGTTCATCGTATAAGAATTTAATCTCTCTTTTCTTGTGGTCAGGTAATGAAGGTCTTCCACCTTTTCGCCCTCTTGCTCTCGCAGCTTCTAACCCCTTTTTAGTACGTTCACTTAGTAAATTAGCTTCGAGTTCAGCGAATGCACTCATCATGGTAAAGAACATCTTGCCCATCGCATCTTTCGTTGATACATTCATATCTATAATATGTAAATCAATGCTATTTTCATCGAACCATTGAGATAACTCAATTAATTGCTTTGTTGTTCGGCCAAGACGATCTAGTTTATAGATAACTAAAATATCACCTTCACGTAAATAATCTAAGCATTTATCAAGTTCCGTTCTTTTCGTTTTGCGACCACTCGCTTTCTCGCTAAAGATACGTTCGCAACCATAGTCGTTAAGTGTATCAATTTGTCCATCAAGACTTTGATCTTGTGTTGATACACGTGCATAACCAATTTTAGCCATTTGAATACCACCTCTTTTAATCGTTTTATGGGTACTTACTAATGAAATATAGTTCTCGATGCAAATAAACACGTCTCTCATCGTCTAAAAACTCATATTTTTTGATATTTATAACACATTGATTATAACACAAGTTTAGAAACTGGAATATGTAAGAAAAACCTCTAACTTTTATAGTAAGAGGTTTTGTGTCAAAAACGAACGTTTAAAACGCGTATCTTTTATATACTTATAAAGTCTACTTATTATATTTCTGAATAAAATCTGTAATTCTTAAAAATGAATTTTCATTTAATTCTAAGAATTCTAGTGATTGATCAAAAATTTGATTAATAAATTGATTATCACTTATTCTCTCTCCTTGCTTATATAAATCAAAGACTTTACTTAGGTTTGATAAATTAAAATTAGAAACTAATATAAATGCATATATATAGTTCATATTGTATTCTAAATCGAGTTGATCATGGTCTTTTATCCAATTTTTTTTATTTAAAGATAATTCTTCAAAATATTCGAAATGTCTAAACTCTTTTATAGTAGTTTCATATTCTTTTTCTATTACTTCACTTGTTAAAATTGAATGCCGTGACTTATTTGATAAATTGTTTAAAACCATCATATACTCGTATGGCATAAAGTAATCGTCTTTGAAAAATTCTAAAATTCTAAAAAGTGCTTCTTCTTTACTAATATATTCGATTTCATTATTCATCAAATAATCACTTAAAATAAGTTCATTTAATACTGAGGCAAATTCTACTTTCATTTCCGATAATTCTGCATATAAAATTGAGCCACTATTTTGAGCTAAGTATTGAGCTATAGCACCACCTACTTCATGAATCAATGTATATAGACTATCAATATCATTATTCCAATTTATAATAATATACGGATGACTGTTAAAAGAACTATAAGATCTTCCGCCTATTTTTTTATTAGATGAACTTTCAAAATGTATCCAATTTTCTTCGAAAATTTTATTTAATAAGTTTAAATAATTCCCTCCATAAATACTAAGAGCATCTTTTATTATAGACTGTGCATTTTCAAATGATATATAAGAATTAGTAGTACCAAAATAATACATATCATAATGAGAAATATAATCTAACCCCAATAATTTTCGACGTATATCTAATGTTTGTTTAAACAATTCTTTTATTTCTTTTGAAACTTTCAAAAAATTGTTGGGGGTTGTTTTAAAAATTTCATTAGATACTACTTCTTCAAAATAATCATTATAACCCTTGATGGTTGAATTTTTATTTTTTATTTTATAATCTAGATTCACTAAAAATGCTGCTTCTTTTTCTTTTAAAGAAAAGTGTTTTACTACGCTTGTGTATGCTAATCTTCTTATCGACCTACTATTTGAGTTTAAAAATTCTAAAAAGTTATTACTTGTGATAGAGTATGTTGCATTTTTAAATTTAAATTCCCCTATAAATTCTTCAGAATATAGAATATCGTTATAATAATTTTTTATATTAATATCAGAATATAGTTCTTCATAAGAAGTTCTAACGTCTTCTTTAAAATAATTATTATAGTATGCTTTTAAGTATTTCAATTCTTTATTTGTAGAAAGTATTTTTAAAATTTCACTTTTATGTTTTACTATTTCATTATTAAACTCTTCTGACTTGCGTTCAATAATATTATATAAATCGCTTACTTTGTATATATTGTATTGGAATAAGTTGCTTCTAATGTTTGTTTCGTATCTTAATATTGCATATGTATAGAGAGAGTCTAGTTGCCCATATAGATCTTCTAATAAAAAGAGGTTTCTTTTAAGTGTATCTATTGAGATTTTTTTATTTTTAATTATTGAATTAATGTTGGATGAATAAATTCTATTTTCTATTTCAATGTAATGTGTGTGCCATCCGTCATCGCACTTATATAAGTCTGTAAGAAATTCCATTATTTGCTCCTTATTAATTAATGATTAAATTATCATTATCATCTATAAATATTTTGTCCTCATACTTTTTTTTCAACAAATAATTATGTTTTAAATAACCAATTTCTATTATTGATGAATACTCATTTATAAATTCATATAATTTATTTATCTTAATGCTATTATCACTCCATGCATTTATTGCATCAATATATTGATCAATGTATTGATCATCAATATATTTCATTTTTTCTATTAAATAATCAATATTACTATTAGTTATAGAAGATACAATATCAATTACTATATTATAATTGGGGTTATTATATTCTTTTAAAAAATAATCGAAATCCCCTTTTACCATAGCAACTTCTACATGCTTTTCTTTCAAAAATTTTTCAATTTCATCTGCAATAATGTTATTAGGATAGTAGTCTGCATATAGTACCTTAATACATTGTTGTGGCATTAAGGTATGTTGTGAAACTTCATTACTTATATTATTATTAATAACCTTTATGTCATCACTTAAATAATAGTCTGAAATAATAAACTCAGATAAAAATTCAGATAATTCTTGCTTTATAAAGTGTATGTTTTTTCTCATCTCAACTCTTAGCAAAAGATTTGATACTTTACTATTGAATTCTTTGAAATTGAGAAGCTTTTCCTTATCTTCTTTATATATCAAAGTAGTTGCTGTCAGGTCAATATTTCCTTCTAAGAATCCAGTTATGTTTTGGCAAGGATGCTTATTGACGATAAAATTAACATTTTCATTAATACTTGTTCTATTATAACTATTTGGTATTAATTCGTAACTATTATTTTTAATACAATACTTACCACATGTAATATCTTTACAAATATTCCCATTTTCTATCTTTACAGGAGAGAAATATATTGTAGAAAACACATATTTATAGTAATCACTATTTACTTTTGATTTTATATGTAAAGTCTTATCTTTGGTATAAATACCTATGTCGTCTAGTATACATTCATCACTTAAATATTCTTCAACACCTTCTATAAAAGATAAATAATTAGATAAGTATGAACGCGATTTTATTATATATAACAATGTATTCTTGAAATCTTCTACGACTAGAAGTTCACCATTACTCCAGTATAATTCTTTGAATTCTAAAATAATCTCTTTTTCAATACTTTTATCAAAAACAATATTTTCTAAAAAAAAACCATTTTTTTTTAGAAATAAAGGTTGGTGCAAAAAACTACACAATAATAACGAAGAATAATCAGTGACTTCTGAGGGCACGGTTGTTTTAGGATTATCATCTAATACAATATTCATTAGATCACGTCCAAATATAATGACTTGAAATTAAAGTTTTTTTCTTTATAAAATGGATATTCAGAATATAATTCTGAAAAATATAACATTACTTCAAATGCTATAAAATTACTAATTATAGAGTTAGTTGATGAATTTGATCCTTTTATTTTTATATTTTGCATACTTACATTTTCAGATTTGAATACATTATTTCTATCGAATATAGGTCCCCATTTACCAGTCTCTATACCCACACCACCAGAAATAGAGGGTATTTTAAACTTCTTCGAAAATTCATGAATAATATTTTCAATATTACTAGGACTGTCAGCACAGTTAATTAGAAAATCTGCTTCTTTAATAAATTCTTCTTCCATGTCGCGTACTTTCATAATCTTTTTGTTTAACTTTCTGATTTTACATCCCTCTAGTGTTTCGTCACTTATAGCATCAATTTTGTTTTTATTTAAATGTTTTTCGTTAAATAATATTTGTCTATTTAAATTAGATTCTTCTACAGTATCGTAATCTATAATAGTAAAGTTTTTGAATCCCATTCTTTGTAAACTATCTAAAATCACCGTACCTAATCCACCTACGCCTACTATGACTATTTGCTTATCACTTATGGTATTGTGAATACTTTCTGGATCGACTTGATGATTTTCTGAAAAGCATTCGTAAAAATACATATTTCTGTTAAAGCGTTTATCTATATTTTTATATTCTGAATCTGTACATATTAAATTGTTACTATTTAAAAATTCATATTGTTCATTTGGCAATGTTTCTTTATTATAAGATTTTTGATTAAAAATCTTATAATAATATTTATTTTCATCATCGATTACATATTTTATGGTTCCTTTAGTTATTACTGTTTCATTATTTTTATTACAATAATCAATAGTCACATTATCTTTTAACCTCATAATTTTATCCCCTTTAGTTATTATCAAAGCATAAAGTCGCAAAATATTAATATTTTGCGACTTTATGCTTTGATAATAACTATGTGCGTCTAGCCATTTCGCGAGAAGTTTTTTTTGTAACTTTCATTTTTTTCACCCCTTTGTAAGATGTTATTTTTAAGATACATTATTTAGAATTTTCTGTCAATAATTTTTCTGAAAATTCTGTTGAATGTTATTTAAATCATTGATAAAGTAATTATTAATAAGTACTTAATTTAGGAGGCCGAAATATGGAAATTAAAAAAATGGATTTAAATGATATTAAAGATGACTTATTTTATGATGCTTTTTACAATAAACAACCTGTGATTCTAACTGGCGTTATAGAAACATGGGAATTGTATAATTTCACTGTCAACAAATTCAATGAATTGTACGGTGATAAAATTGCTCCTGTTCGTGGATCGGATTCCGAAGGATTTTCTAATTACATGGAAGTGGAAGTTAATGAATATATTAAACATATGAATAGCAACCCTGATAAATGGTATTGTGATTTCCCAACAGATTATGAAGAATTTCCAAATTTATCAAAAATGTATACTAAACCTAATGTTTTTCAATCTAATACTACTCCTTACAATAAATCACAACTTCATGAATGGCTTTATCTTGGCGGTAAGGGTACTGGTACTCCCTTTCATGTTGATGTAGAAAATTCTCATGCTTGGAATGCTTTGATTTTTGGAGAAAAAGAATGGCATTTATTAGATGTCGATGCTGACTATAATAATATCAATGATATATCTAAAGGTATAAAATATATTCAAAAACCCAATGAGTTACTTTACATACCACCTAAAATGCCACATAAAGTAACTAATACTAAAAACTCCTTATGTATAACAGGAAATTTTTGGGATAATTAAAGGAGATAAAAGTCGTGAAATGGTCTAAAATAAGTACCACCTTAAAAGTAAGACTTATATCTAATTTTTTCCAAGAAATAATAACTACCGCTTTCCTTCCTTTTATAGCACTCTATTTATCAGATATGACTAATTCAAAATTTACTGGGATATTTTTAACGGCACTAGTTTTAGTTAATTTTCCAATTTCTTTTGTCGCTGGACATTTGATAGAATCTTTACCAAAAAAGAATTCTGTTTTATTATATCAACTTATTATGTCTATAATGTTATTAGGAATGGCTTTTACTATGTCTTCCTCATCTAACTTAATAGGAGTATTCTGTGTTTTATATGCAATATTCAACATTGTTTGGGGCTTGCAATATCCTACGATGGATACGATTATAATGGATGCTATAACACCTGATATTGAAGATTATATATTCAAAATAGATTACTGGTTAACAAATGTAGCTATAGCTTTAGGCGCTTTAATAGGTGGTTTAGCATATTCTTCAAATAAATTTTCTCTGTTTATAACTGCTTTTATAATATATTTACTTATTTTTGGAGCCTTATTAAAATGGATTCCCAAAGATACAAATATTAAAGGTAATGCTCCTAAATTTAAATATACGGACATACTTTCAAGTTATAAAACTGTATTTAAAGATCAAAGGTATATGTTTTTAACTATTGGTTTTGGAATAATTATGATGGGAGAACTATCAGCCTCATCATATATAGCTATACGTTTAAAAGAAAGCTTTGATAGTTTTCAATTTTTCACTTTAAATATTGATGGGGTCAAAATGTATTCTATACTTCTTATGACAAATACTATTGTAGTTGTTATTCTCACTTACCATATTTCAAAATTTATTATTAATCTTAATCAAAAATTTATTCTATTATGTGGTTTAGCAATGTACATTATTGGATATTCTAGTATCACTTATCTAAATAATTTTTATATTTTAATAATATTTATGATTGTGGCAACAATCGGAGAAATCATTTATTCACCTATATTTGATGAGCAAAAATTTAAAATGATCCCTGAAGATAAACGAGGAACATATTCTGCAATAAACACTATTGGCTTTAATTTTTCTGAGTTACTTGCTAGAGTTGGAATAATACTTGGTGTATTATTAACTTCTCACCAAATGGCTATATATATGTTCGTTATTTTAAGCTTAGGTGGTACTTTAATGTACTTATCTATATTTAAATCCAAATGATATAATTTATAACCCCCCCTCTCGCTACGCTCAGTATCCGAAACAGCGAGAGGGGGGGTTATGTTTAATGACTTTTAACTAGACATCAGCATTATAGTATATGAAAATACAAAACTATTGGATCAATATCCAAACATGTCTACTTATAGTATTTTATAAGTATCCTTTCTCTTTAATATATTTATAGTTTCCTTGGAATTTTTCCACTTTTTTATTACTCAATAAATACGTAGTGTGAAATAATTTATTTAGGAAATATCTATCATGTGATACTGTTATTATTGTTCCTTCATAATCTAATAGGGCTTCCTCTATAGTTTCTTTTGCATCAATATCTAAATGGTTCGTTGGTTCATCTAAAATAAGCAAATTATAATCACTATTTACAATCTGTGCCCATCTAAGTCTAATTTTCTCACCTCCACTTAAATCTTTAACTTTTTTGAAAACTTCTTTACCATAAAACATAAAATTAGCTAAAATATGTCTAGCTTGAGCTTCAGATACATTAACTCTTTCTCTAAACGTATTCAATAAAGTATCATCGTTATCATTTTCAAATTCATGCTGTGAAAGATAACCAATCTTTAAATTGTTGGCAGTTTTAACCACACCCTCATTTATTGAGACAATTTTTAATATTATTTTTAATAATGTTGACTTACCCGTACCATTGTTTCCTATAATGGCAACATGTTCGCCTCTTCTTATCATCATATTTACGTTTTTAAATAATAAATCATCGTATTTTTTAACAACGCTTTCCATTTCAACAACTTTTTTAGAAACTCGCTTACCTTCTTCAAGTTCTATACTCATTTTTTTCGATTCTAAAACAGGTTTATCTAGACGTTTTATACGATTTAAAGCTTTTTCCATACTTTTAGCACGACGGTACATTGCTGCATTAGGGGGATTAGCTTGGCTAGCCCATATTTTTAATTGTTTTATAGATTCTTTCATCTTTTTTATTTTTTTTTGTTGTGTATTGTAAGATGCAAATTCCGCCAATAGTCTTTTTTCTCTTTCTTCAACAAAATATGAATAATTACCATTATAAATATGAATATTCTTTTGATCTATTTCTATAATTTGATTAACTGTTTCATCTAAAAAATATCGGTCATGTGAAACAATCACAATAGCCCCTTCATAGTTTTCTAGATAATTCGCCAACCATTCAATAGATTTAAAATCAAGGTGGTTTGTAGGCTCATCTAAAAGTAACAAATCTGCAGGTTTAATTAACATTTGGGCAATACTTACTTTTGTACGTTCCCCACCAGATAAATCTCCCCATTTTGAGTCTAGTAAATGAGCGATATTCAAACCTTGAGTGACTCTATGTATTTTAGTATCTATATCATAACCACCATTTTCTTCAAAGTATATTTGTAACTCTCCATATCGAGATAATAAGTTAGTCATATCGGCATTTTCTTCAGCCATTTTCTTTTCTATAGAATCAAGTTGCTTTGATATATTATTTAATTCTTGAAAAACAGATTTTAAACACTCGTAAATGTTTTTATTTTCTTCATAGGTTGGTATTTGATTTAAATAGCCTATTTCTATATTTTTCTTCCAACTAATAGTACCTGTTGAAGGTTTTTCTATTCCAGATAATAATTTCAATAGGGTTGTTTTCCCTTCGCCATTCCGACCTACTAAACCAACGGTATCACCAGTGTTTAGCGCTAATTTAATATTATCGAATAGATTTTCCTCTAGGTAACTTTTGGAAATATTAGATGTATTTAATATATTCATTTTACTTCCTCCATAGTGTATGTAAACAAGTCAACACAATTCATCAGTTATCTAACGGCCCAATTCATTAAACATTTGTAATAACAAGCTATAAAACAACGTTGACAGCCTTTTAAAATATAATTTTTTTAATATTTACTTAAGTATCTATAAGAAGATGATTAATCATATTTAAATTAAAAATTTATATTTATATTGAATAGTAGTGACTTTATATCATCACTATTTATTGAAAGTATGCTTAAGAGACTACTTTCAATAAAAGTGGTCTCTTACTAATTATAATCACAGACGTTCAGCATGATATCACTATTTACCTTTTTGAGATATTATTACTACTCTTTCACAATTTTCTGGATTAGAAATATCACTATGGATATTTAAATTATCAGTTGCATCATAGATTTTTATATTATTAAAACCTGTAATTTCCAAAAGTTGTTTAATACTTTCTATCTTATACATATAATTATGTATTACTGTTTCAAATTTCAAATAGTTATTTTCATAATTAAAGAAACCTTTAAATTTAGTATAGCCAATATTATTTTCAGTATCAGTTAAACCATTTCGTATTATAAGAGTATCATTATCATCTGTTGATACATAAAAATCATTGTTAATTATTCCTAGAATTGTGTTAATATCAAATGCAAAATATCCACCATCAACCAATGAAGTATTTACTTTTTTAAATATTGATTTAAGTGCATCTAAGGAATTTATATGATTCAAACCATCTGCCGTACATGTTATTAAAGAAAATTCATTTGTATAACTTAAGTCATTTATATCAATATTGTAAATATTATCTTTTGAACCTAAATTATTTTTTTTAGCTATCTCAACCATAGTACTAGATTTATCTAAACCATGAGCTATCCAATTATTTTCTTTGAATTTATTAATTAAAATTCCTGGTCCACACATTATGTCTAATACATTTTTATTTGGCATTTCATATTTTTGGAAATAAGAAATATAAAAATCCGCCATATTTTCAGATAATTCCGTTAATTCTTCGTTATAAAATAAAGCAAAGTTATCTTCATAGTTATTTGCACACATAATTCATTTCTCCTCCGCAAGTTACAGTTATTATTTTCTTATATAAATCCACAAAATATGTAATAATATGTTCCATTATTATCAAAATAGTATTTACATAATAATAACATCTCAAAAATTATTTTAATAGTCAAAATTTTCGGTATATTTATATTCCTTCATTTAAAGAAGTCTTTTCAAATTATATACTTTCCACTTTCGTTCTTCCTACATAAAAAGCGCCTCCAAAAACCCTTTTTAGGTGATTCCTCTTTCTTATCATCTTGTGATATTAGTTCTTCATTTATACTCTCACCCTTTTTCTCTTTAGGTATATCTTTACACTCCATTTCTGTTTCTTCTTGCTGTTGATTCATATTTTGAGATTCTTCAGTAATTGCTGCTTCTTGCACATTATTGTTTTGTCTATCATTAATTGTTGTATCAAACGTGTATTTAATCTGTCTTTCTTCTTCTAATTGATGCTCTAACTTTTGAATCTTTTTATTACTTTCCAAAGCTAAAATTTGTTGATTCTCCAATAATTTATTCAATGTATTAACATTGCTATTCTGTTGATCTAATTGTTTAGTCAAGTTACTAATATAGTTTTCATCATTTTTAGCTCTAGTTTCGAATATTTCTATTTGTTTTTCTAATTCATTTACTTTTGTTTTTAGTGTGTCAGAACTATCAATATCGCTATATTCTATATTCTCAACTTCTAGAAATTTTTTATTAGAGTCTTCTTTTTTAACAGTTTCCCTATTTTCTTTTTTAGTTATTTTTTCTATAATTTTCAAACTAGTGCTTTACAAGAAACACATCAAATGATTACTGATTCATTTATATCAGGCGAACAAGGCTTAATAGCTTATGAAAACAATCAACCCATTGGCATGGTTAGATTTAAATTAAATAAATCGATTTTACATTTTTATCGTTTATCAGTAATACCTCAAAAGCAGGGCAAAGGTGTTGCTAAGCATATGATGGAATATTTAGAGACTTATGGCAAAAAGCAAGGCGTAAATGAAATACAATGCAAAGTGCGTGCAACCGTTTCTAAAAATATAAGCCTATATGAGTCAATGAGTTATGAAGTATTTAGTGAAGCAACGATTGATAAACCGAACAATCAAAAGTTAAAAATTGTTTCAATGAAAAAGTATATTTAAAAAAGTTATTCTATCTCTATGAGAACTATAGATTGTAATAGGTGTAATGAAATGGTTTTAGGCTAACTTTTAAGTTTGCATGTAGATGGGCAGTGTCTAAAAAATAGTCACTGGTTTTGCTCAAATTTTTGGTTGTGTAATTAAGATATAGTTATTTGGCTCATATTTGCGTTTTAATAGCTTATATAAGTGTTTAGGTATAAAACTATATTACCCCTAAATCTTTAAAATACCCCTTTAAAATTGAAAATAAGGGTGTTTAAATTTTAAATAAGTCTTGTAATAGAGTTTGCTAAAAAGGAGTTTTGAAAGTGAAGAAAACAGAACGTTATTAGAATTTAATTTCTAATACTTTTTTTATTAGGAATACGCCCACGATATTTTTTACTTTTGTTACACCCTAATCAGTCAAATAATATTGACACACTTATAATTTGTTTATGTTAAAATTAAATTATGTCGTGTGGTTAGATTTTTTGCACGAGTTTCTCGTGTGTTGACAAAAATGTTGATAACATTAGTTTTGTTTCATAATTTTCCGATAATCATTTGCGTTTATAGTTTTTGAACATAATGAGTAACCACACGATGTACTCTATATGAACGGAGACTTATAAAATGTCTGATTATAATTTTTCAAATATAAAAACTAGAAAAGACTTAGCTAGATTTTTGAAAATTCCTTTGAAAAAATTAACCTTTTTATTATATATAGACCAAAATTTGTATACAAATTTCTCTATACCAAAGAAAAGTGGAGGAACAAGAAATATTTATGCTCCCAATAAAAATTTAAAAGAAGTCCAAAGAGTGATTAAACATAAATTAGAAGAACATATAAACGAATATCAAAAATTAAATGGTATAAAAAACAATGTTTCACATGGTTTTGAAAGAGAAAAAACTATTATAACCAATTCAGAAATACATAAAAATAAAAGAATTGTTTTTAATACCGATATTAAGGACTTTTTCTCTACTATCCATTTTGGTAGAGTTAGAGGTTTTTTTATTAAAAATAGATATTTTCGAATGGATGAAAATATCGCAACAATGTTGGCACAACTTGTTTGTTATAATGGATCGCTACCGCAAGGAAGTCCAACCTCACCTATAATTGGTAATTTAATATGTAATACTTTAGATATTAAGATATTAAAATTGTGTAAAAAATTTAAATTAAATTACACACGTTATGCTGATGATTTAACATTTTCAACAAATAACAAACTATTTTCAGATGAATTTCAATTATTTTATAATAATCTAGAAGAACAAGTTAATCAATCTGGATTCTTAATTAATACAAACAAAAACAGATTCCTATGTAAAGACAATAGACAAACTGTTACTGGTCTTACAGTGAACAAAAAGGTTAATGTTAACCGTGATTTTTATCTAAAAACACGCGCTATGGCATATTGTCTATATAACAGTGGAGAATTTACTATCGATGGAGAAAAAGCTAACATTAATCAACTTGAAGGCCGTTTTTCATTTATTAACCGGTTAGATAAAAATCAAAATAAGAAGAAATTTAACATGCTCTTACCTTCTGAAAAAAAAGAAAATTTCTTTTCAAACTTGTTTTTGAACTCTAGAGAAAAAGAGTACCAAAAATTCTTGTTTTATAAGTATTTTTGGAGAAATAGTAAATCTTTAATTTTGACTGAAGGAAAAACTGATATTTTATATATTAAGGCTGCTTTAAAAAAATATTATAAAGAATATCCAGAACTTATAGAAAAAATTGGTGAAGATGAGTTCTATTATAAAATTTCTTTTTTTAAACGATCTGATAAAATGAAGTTTTTCTTTAGTTTTATAAGTGATGGAGCAGATAATCTGACGAATATTTTTAATTACTATATAGATAATTTTGATGATAAAAAAAATAAGTCTTTTAATTATTGTAATTATTTCAAAAATAAGTTGAGTATCCCTTTTAAAAATCCTATTATTATACTTTATGATAATGAAGGGCAAGATAAGCCTTTACATAAGGCTATAGACCATGTTATTAATCGTTTAATAAGAGGTAAAAGTGAAGAAAAAAAAAGGCAAAAGAGAGAAAAAAAAGAAAGTTTAAAGAAATCTTTAAATGATACTACACCTTTTGCTGAAAATATACTAGAAAATATATACTTCCTCACTAATCCTCAATTAGAAGATAAAAATACCGAAATAGAAGATTTATTAACAAACATAACAAATCATCTTGAAATAGATGGTAAGGCTTTCAATAAAGACGGTGGGAAAAATAATTTCGGAAAAAATATTCTGTCTCAATATGTTTATAAAAATTACAGGAAATTAGATTTAAATTCATTAAAACCTATATTAGATAATATTAGAGACGTAAAATCTAAATATTTTTAAATTCGTTATAAACATTACTTTTGCTTAGGTTACATAATCGATGATTATCAGAAGTTCTAGCATAAAAAAGCACTACAAGTTCATGAGCTTGTAGCGCTTTTTATTGTGTTAATTACCAAACAACCGACTCCAGAAACCTTTTTTAGGTGGTTTTTCTTCCTTATCTTCGTATTCATTATCTATTTCTTCGAATTGTTTATCGTCTATTGTGGATGGTTCTTCATTGAGGTTTTCATTCTCTTTCTCTTCAGGTATATCTTTATGCTGCACCTCTGTAGGCTGTTCCCATTCTTGTTGTTGATCAGTATCTTTAGACTCTCCAGTAAATGTTGCTTCTTGTACATTAACATTTTGTCTCTCATTAACAGACGTATCAAAAGAATAATTAAGTCGTCTTTCTTCCTCTAATTGATCTTCTAATTTTTTAATCTTTTTATTACTTTCTAATGCTAATACTTGTTGATTCTCTAAAAGTCTATTAAGTGTATTTATTTGCTCTTTATCTCTATTTGATTGTTCTTTATATATATCTATCTGGTTATATAATTGTTTTATTGTCTCATCTTTCACCAGGTTATCATTATTAGGTTCTTCTTTTTTTTCGCTTTCAAAATCATCATTCTTATTTTGATTTTTTCTTATTCGGTTTATTACTATAATTTCATCTTCACTGGTTAAGTAATTTACGTTATCGATTTTTTGAAATTTCACATTTGCTTTTTTAGCATTATTATAAACAGTCATTTTTGTTACGTTTAATTCATCAGCAATTTCTTTCATACTCTTCATATAACGTCCTCCATATAGTTATATACATAACATTTATACCATTATACAGCCATTATACTTGTCATTACAAGGTTATATAATTCTTTATACACATAACCATATATAACTATACGTATAAGGTTTCAGCCTAGTTATATAACACTTATACACCCTTTATACTTGCTATATAAGCGTTTATACGGCGTTATACGATATACCCATATAAAATATTTATACAAAGATTTATCTTTCTTTGAAAGTGCATACACCCAAATGTATATAAACAATTTAACAAAACTTTTAAAAGTGTTAATATAAATATATAAAAGAAACCTAACTACGGGAATAGTCAGGTTTCTTCGGTAATAAAACAAGTAGTTTGTTTGTTTATATAGTTGTTATATTCTTATTATATATACTAAGAATTATTAGTGCAAGTCGAATACATATAAACTTACTTATAGCTTTTTTATTACCTCTTTTAGAAATTTAAATATGAAAGAGGTTTTTTGTATGTCCAACTTTAATATTAAAGAAATCCAAAAAGAGAAATTTTATCAATTACCTAAAGTTTTTTTTACGAATCCTAAATATACTAAACTATCTAATGATGCAAAAATAACTTGGTCAATACTAAGAGATCGTTTAGATTTATCTATAAGAAATAATTGGGTAGATGAAAATGGAGATATATTTTTTATTTATACCAATGAAAAGCTTAAGTCTATTTTAAATATTAGTAGTCCAAATAAGCTATCTAAAATAAAAAAAGAATTAACAGAAGCTGATTTATTTACTCAAATAAGAGTAGGTTTGAATAAACCTAATAAGTTATATATTAAAAAACCAGAAGTAACAGAAGCTGATGTATATTATATTTCACAACAAGAAAACGATATAGAACAGCATAATAACACGGACGTATCATTATCATACGTCCAGAAATATGATAATGATACGTCAAGAAATATTAATATGATACATCATGACATATCAAAAGAATACACTAATGATACTGATTTAAGTAATACTGATTATATAGAGACTGAGAATAATGATACGCATGATATGAATGATACATATAACAATCAAACAAACCATAATCATTCGGATCATACAAATCACCAACAATCCGAATTTAATAATGATGCACTTAAATTCCAAGTACTCGAAGAATTGCCACAACAAATCAAAGACTATTTAAGTAAATTTGAAATTAGAGAGATACGTATTATTAAAAGTGTGTTACTCAAAGGCAAAAAGTCATTTAATAATGCGCATGATACGTTTTACCGTTTAGAAGATGTTGAGTTTGAACTTGTGAGTGTATTAAAACGATTTAAAGCGATGCTGCTACAAAAGAATGAAACCGTTGAAGCTATGCAAGGATATTTAATGCAATCGATTAAAGCTGAACTTGAAGAAATACACGCACTTAATATGCGTCGTCAAAACATGAAACAACATAATATCTTTAATCAGTAGATGTGGAGTAATTTCACATTTAAATAAAGGATTACATAGGATTAATAATTTTTAGGAGGGCGCGTATGGAGTTCTATTCTAGAGACTTAAAGAATACTGATATAGATCGTTTAAATGAATTATATGCTTTACCAGAAGTGACACAGTATCAAAATTGGGGTCCTCAAAGTTATGAAGAGACTCAGTAATTCATTAATGTGGTTTTAGATAAAAATTCGAATTGGATTTACAATGTCCTCGTTGATCCTGATCCTGATACAGATAAAGTCATAGAGACGATACAATTAGCTATAGATGAAGTCAATCAAAGCGCTGAAATCAACTTTATTCTCCACCCAAATTATTGGGGCCACGGCATTGCGACGGATATCGCAAAAACAATCATTAAATATGCCTTTAAAGTACTGAAACTCAATAGAATAGGGGCAGCCATTGATTCAAGGAATATAGTTGCCGGCATTGTTTTGGAAAAGTTAGGTATGAAACGAGAGGGCATTTTGAGAAAAGATAAATTAGTTCAAGATACATATAGAGATACATTGATTTATGGTCTTTTGAGAAGTGAATACTAAAGGATCGAGTATATATAAATATTTAATCCTTTGTTAAAGTTTAAATACATTAAATCATTGGATAATTAAATGAGAGTGGCTTAAAAAGCGACACTACTTTGGATCAAAAATTGATTGTGAAATTAGGGTGTGCGTAATTGGCTCACATTTGAATTTTAAGGACGTATATAAGTTTTAGGTATAAATCCTATAAATAGCATCTAATTCTTTAAAATGACCCCTTAAAATTCAAATAAAGGCATATAAAAACAAAAAGCCAATTTTATCTGGATTGGCTTTTTTATTTCGATACGAACTGTTTATTTTTCTGTATCACTTTTTCAAGAATACAGTAGCAATATTCACGCAAATTAACTTTTGTTTTAAACATGTAAATACTCTCTTGTAATTGTATATGAAATATAAAGTCTAAAGACGAAGTTGCCCCTTTTAGTGATATATATTTAATCAAGATATCTAGAAATAAGTTTGAATAATTTCTTTAACCCCTTTGGCTCCTCTATAATCATTAGCAGCAATTCTATGGAGCGTGAGTTTTCCTAATAAAGCAACTGGGTCTTTAGGATAAAGTTTATTGTCTAATTGTGCTTCTATTTCATCTCTAGTAAACATATAAAAAGTGTCTTTACCTATTTTGCCATTAAGTTTTTTAGCTAAAAAGCAATTAGCTTTATTAAATTTATACCACTGAAATATAAACTGTTTAAGCGCAATATGAATATCATTTACATCAGTTTTCTTTTTCAAAGCATCTTTAATTTGATTTATAAAATCTTCATAGCAATATTTGGGAAGTATAAACATTGTTTCTTGAGAAGATAGGTAGTAAGTATTATTAAATGATTCTATATCACTACAGTCTGTTAGGTTTGAAATATGTTCTCCCATTGATTTTAAATCTATATTATCCTGTATTTCTGAAGTGTAATTTGAGAAATTATTAATATGTAAATTTAAATGATTACACAGTAATTTTATATCGCTAAAATAAATATTACTATTAGATTTTCCGATTTGTTCTAATGTTGATTTAGAAATAAATGTTTCAGAGGTTAGCTTATTTAAATCAATTTTATTTTCTTTAAATAAGTGTGGGAATTTTTCTAAAGAACATTCTAAGTCTAATTCTTCATAGGGATATTCATAGTCTCTAGACTCTAAAAAAAGAGCAATTGCATGTTCAATAATTTCAATTTCTTTTTCCAAATCATAATTATTTATTGGATATCTTTCGTCAGTTATTGAAAGCATCCCGGCAGAATCATCTTCAACGTTTAAAAAAATATTGAAATAGTCTTTGTATTCAGATGTTCTTTCGCCATACAAATAGTCAGGGTAATGAAGGTTAAAAGTATTAACGATTATTTCACAAGTAGGGTATCCTATGATATCTCTTTTAAAATAATCATGGTATATCCTTTGGATAAAATCGTATTTTGGAAAAGGTATCCAATCATTTTTGTTAACTAAATTATAATGATTAATGAGCTGTGAAAAACTATAAGTGTGTGTCCTAATATCGTCGTGAATATGACATTGAGAGGTTACTTTTTCTTGAATTTCATTAATATCATACTGATTATATAATGGCCATTTTTTTTCTATTAAATCTCTAATAGTTAAATTAAAAAAGAAACACATTTCGTCAACGACTTCAAACTTCAATGATTCTTCATTATTTTCTATAATTCCAATTTTTCTTTCCGTATAATAATCTTTCTTCAGTAATTCATTAAGTGAATTTGCTAAACTTTCTCTAGATAATCTTCTATTTAGACGCTCCATTTTTAACTTGTGATTCAATTGCATTGTTAAACATTCCTTTCAGACTTTATATAAAAACCATAGTATAAAATCATGGAATTTAAACCCTGGATGTCGTAGGATTTTTCTACATACTTAACATAAAAATATAAATATAGAAATCATAAAGAGAAGAAAGTATTATATAAAAGTAAGTATATGCTAAATCATGTTGCACAAGCTGTTGTACACGAGTAAAGAGCATAAGGAGAATATGCTATCATTTGAAATGATAGGTCTGGCGAAGCCAGACATTCCAAGACTTTAAGTCGTTTTTATTATGATATCAAAAAAATAGAAATGTCTCACTTTTGTGACACATCATATTGTACCTGTCTCACCTTTGTGACACAATATATAGAAAATGTCACAAAGGTGAGACACCCTTTTTTGAAGGCATAATACTTTAATATCTTTCAGGATTTAGTTTGAATTTCAAAATAATATTAGCAAGTATATGTACGTAAAACATAAAAAAATAAGTAAAAAATTTAAAAAAGGAGTTCAAAATAATGAAGAAAGATTTACTAATTAGAGATGTAGATAGTGAGTTGTTAGATCGATTAAGTAGATTGGCTAAAGATAAAAATATATCAAGAAACAAATTAATTTTAGAGACTTTAGAGTTATTAGATCCACTTGAAAGTTATCAAAAATTATATGCAGAACAATCTCATCAACAAGCACAAAATACAAAAGTTTTAAAAGAAGTTGCGAGTAAACAAGATAAAATTTTATCATTACTTGAGTCAGTAGATTATTAGTATTCATGATATTTTTGTTTGAAAAATAGAGAGATACATTCTATAAAAACTTTGAAAATTTTATAGAGTATTTAATTCTATGATAAGTCTAATTAAAAAGGTGAGAGATATAATGAACTTTTTTTCTTTTGTATATGAGCTGTTTAAATTATTGTATACACACTTTTCTTTCCCTATAGTTATATTGATATTTATATTACTTTTTAAAAAAGATATCCATAATTTATTTCAAAATATCAAATCATTTTCAATAGGAGATTACTCTATTGAAGTAGATGTATCGGAAAAAATTAAAGCAACTTATGATTCAATTTCTAGTATTTCAGTTGAAAAATATGGTTCTGAAATTTTAAATGAACCTACTAGTTTGGGAGGGGCTGGTGGACCAAAAAAGGATACAGTTGATGAGTTTAAAATTATACATCTTAAAAGTTATACAATTAATTATTATTTGGAAAATGGTTGGTTAGATACTGTAACTACATTATATTGGGCTTACAGTCGCAGGGTAGAATGGGACAAAAAAATGATTGAGAATAAAGAGCGTCCCTTATCTGAAAAGCGTGATTTACATACTGAAAAAGAAATGGGTAAAGAGATAAAAAGATTATATGATTTAGCTATTCAAAATCCTGATATTAAATGGTCTTACGAAGATGTTATGACATTTAGAAAATTGATAATGATTGCAGTTAAACCAATGTTTTTTTCTTAAGAAGAC
>ERZ1023508.228-NODE-228-length-21539-cov-369.244321_pt1 | contig 21539 bp, 29 predicted proteins | sample MGYA00380548_ERZ1023508 | MGnify/ENA primary metagenome ERZ1023508 (study PRJEB33173, sample SAMEA4830311) | metagenome | study: EMG produced TPA metagenomics assembly of the PRJEB25223 data set...
TTTATAAATTCATTTCTATAAATTATTTACTGCTTAATTTATTAATATCATAAGCAAATTATAAAAGAAGCACTGCAAAATTCTCTTAGAGATTAAATCAAAAAAAGCGCCACCCTTTAAGAATGGCGCAAATCTCGAAAATATAATCCACACTAGAGTTTGGAGGACTTCTTGTGCTTATTAATATATACCCATAAATTATTTAATAAAAACATAAATAACTAATTTTACACTAAATTACTTAGTTTCATTTATTAATGCTGTACATTCATTTTAATGACCCTAATAATATAAACTTTGCTGTTTCAAAAAAAAATTAAATGAATTCAATCATACTGTTGGAAAACAAATTAATAAAAAGTTATCCTATATATAAAGCATTAAATGAAATGAGTTATTGAATAAGCGTTATTCGTAGTAATAATTTACAACGCATTTCTATTTAGTTAGTAGTAAAGAAAATAGAAATGTTTTCAATAAAAAGGGTGATGAAATGGAAGTACTACGTAAAGTCTATAAGGACAATGAGCCAGTCTATCATGTAAAAACTGACAAAGGGTCAGTTATTAGAATTAAAGGTTCAGACGAGCTAACAGACCAAGAAACTGAAGAACTATTAACACTTGTATCTCAAGATATTGATAAAATGAAAAAATAAACCATTACATTTTATAGGCTACTACAGAAAGTATAATGCAGAAACTTATTAGGTGTATGTTTAAAGCAAGGGGCAATTAAACTATAAAACGCCTGTATAAGACAAAAATACATTAACAGTAGTGATATAACGAGATAAAAACTTAATAATACGTTTCTAATAATTTCAAGAATAGTAACACATATGAAATGCGTGAATATGAAACCTAAACATAGTTTTAGATTTCGAATTCACGCATTTCACTTTATGTTATCAGATTATTAATGGTTTAAATGCATTTGAAAAGTTATATGAGGGATATTATCTTCTAAATAAACATCTGAGACACTTTCAAAACCAAATGACTCATAAAATGACTTTAGGTATGCTTGGCCGGATATTCTAACCTGTGTTTGCTTATAGCTTTCTTTAATCTTATTTAATGTTGCCTGCACAATTTCTCTACCATAATTAGACTTTCTATACTTTTCTACTACTAGTACCCTACCAAAAGTTATATAAGATGGATGCTCAATAATACGGCTATATGCAACGATTTCTTCTCCCTTTTTAAGCATTACATGCAAAGTATTTAAATCAAATTCATCTACTTCTTGATATATACAATTTTGCTCAACTATGAATACATCGACTCTAGCTTGAAAAACTTTAATCAATTCTATATTCGACATTTCTTTTGTGTGCTTAATAACTAATTCCATCTTATATTCCTCCAATAAATAAAAAGTACTAGATTTATACGATTCTTTTTAAACGAGAACACGTAGCATAAATCTAGCACTATTAACGAAAACATGAAAGAATTTATATTTAGTTCTTATTCGAACTTTTTTCACTACGATGACTTTAACTAAAAATTTAGATCTTATTGTTCAACAATTTGAATTAAATTACCACATGTATCATCAAGTATGGCATATTTCACACCTTCAACCTCTTTAGGTTCTGTATGAAATTCAACCCCTCTATTTACCAATGCTTCATGTTCTATTTCCAGGTTATCTACTCCAAACATGGTTACGGGTATACCCGCTTCATATAAACCATTTTGGTAGTTTTTCGCAATTAGACTTTCATTAGGTTCCAAAACAATTTCAACAGGGTTATTAGAATTTTCCTCAGTCACCGTTAACCATCTAAATCCTCCACCCATTTCAATGTTATGCTTTAATTTAAATCCTAATTTTTCAGTATAAAATTTTTGTGCTTCATCTTGGTTATTAACAAAAATACTCATAGCAATTATTTTCATTATAAATCTCCTTAGTCTTAATTAAATTATTTTTTGCAAAGTTGATGATTTTTACACATTTCTACAATTAATTATTTAATTTACACATTTCTATATCAAGATAAAAAATACATGTAAATATACAATTTTTAATTTAATTTACTTAAATAAAAAAACATAAATTTTGTAATACTAGTACCCATATATTACAATTAAAAGTGGTACAAGTATTATCTATTTTTAGGAGTGAACGATTGTGAAAATTCTTAACGAATTACGCGAGAAATCTAATTTAAGCATATCTAAACTAGCTATTAATTTGAATGATGGCTATGGTACAGATATCAGAAATTGCCAAATATGGGACTGGGAAAATGGCTATCGCACCATTTCAGAAAAAGACGCTGCAATGTTAGCAGACTATTTTAATGTTTCAGGAGAAACATTTACTTCATAATTGCATCATAATGAAATGTAATATAAATTAAGGGACAATAAGTTGTAATAAAGGCTATGGCATAGCAAATGTCATAGCCTTTCATCATGTATGTGATATTATCACATAGCCCTATCTCACTAAAAATAGCTACATCTTTCCTTTCAATCTCAACTCAAATAACTACAATTTCTTTTTAACTATTTTATTTTTTGTAAACAATAGTAATAAAGTAGTCAACGCCTTCAATACTATTTGTCACAGATGGAGTAACACTTACTAATTCCCAGTGTTGTTTCTCATCTACATATTGTAAAAATTCGTTAACACGTTCATCAAATTCTTCAAAATTTTCTTCATATTGCATATGCAATGTTTTTATTTTCATTATAACCTTTCCTTTCAATAAACTTTCCACAATCAATTGTAAATCTTTAAATTTTTCATAACAAACATTACGATAATCATTTAGTTTGGTTAAACACTTTTATTGTAAGGATGCTCTTTAATTTTTAGAAATACGTATTTCATTATCTATCCAATCAACAATTTCTTTGAAAATACTTAGATTATAAGATGACTCATTTAATATCTCATGTTGCAATCTATCATAAATATGAATGGATTTATGTTCAGATTCTATTTCTTGGTACAATTGCAACGAATCATGATAACTTACTAATCCATCTTCTTTACCATGTAATATCAAAATATTGTTAGTAAAACGCCCCGCATTATTTTTCAAATACGTTACGCCATCTAATAATGTGCGGATAAGCCCCATAGATATTTGTTTTGCGTTTAATTGGTCAATTTCATATTTTCTAATAACTTCAGAATCAGAACATACACCATCTCCTAATTCATTTTTAATATAAGTTTCTGATGAAATACTTGGATCAGGGTCACCAAATAACTTGTTATTATACCTTGTTAACGCACCAGATGTAACTACACCATCTACAGTACCGGGATGAATCGTTTCAAATAAAGTTACTGTATAACCACCCATGCTATGTCCAAGAAGATATACTTTTCCTTCGAAAGTGTTTTTTACATATTCAATTATAGCTGTTAAATCTTCTACAATTTCATACATATTACTATAGTAAGTTTGTACCCCTCCAGATCTACCATGTCCTCTTTGATCGTATCTTATGACATTAAAATTTTTTTCATTTAAGTATGCCGTTAAAATATCATAACGATCTAAATGTTCAGCTAATCCATGTACGATAATAATGTTTGCCTTTGCTTCTGGCGTATCATTAATTTTAGTATATAGTTTCGTGTTATCAGATGAATTTAGGTATTTAATATAATGCATCTTGTTCACCCCTCAATTTATAAATTCTACACTCGCAATTACGTCTACCCTCATTGTATCAATTTACACTTTTTTCATATGAGCAATTTATTATTCATTATAGATTCTATTTAGGTGGAACTAAAAAAATAGTTATACGCTAATGAATTTGGTATACTCAAGGCAATCAAAACTCAATTAAGAAGGTTAAACTATGTATAAATCATTAGACTTTATAAGCTCAATATTAAAATCTACGAAAAATATTAATTTAAAAAATTGTAAAACAGAATTTTTTAATGCGGAGTATGAAAGTTGTACTTTTCAAGCCGATAAACAAACTTTTAGAAGTAGAATCGCTAAAAAAACGCCAAATAAGCAAGGTTATTTTGTAGTATTTTGGACCAAAGATAACGAGAATAAAAACAGACCTTTTACTTATAATGAATCATGTGACAAATTAATTATTACAGTAATTGATGAGAATCATAAAGGGTTATTTATATTTCCAAAAGACGTGTTAGCTCAACAAAATATTATAGCTAACGGTGCAAAAAAAGGAAAAATGGCAATGCGAATGTATCCAACTTGGGAACAGAAATTAAATCAAACTGCAATTAAAACTCAAAGTTGGCAATTAAATTATTTTATTGATTTAACTGATAATATTGATGAAGTTTCACTATACAAATTGTTAACTTGAAACTTAAGCTAATATAATTCAAGCAACATTAAATACTATAAAAATATTGCTTCATTAATTCTGCGATACACCTTTTAGAAATCGAACAATTTTAAATCGATACACATTCGTCAATTTATTTTTTGTATTATAGTTGAAGTTTTGATATAGCTCATATCATAATAATTTGCCATGCTTTTTAAAAATTGTAATAAATATGTTTCATCTATTTCTTCTTTTTTAAACGCTTCTTTTAAATAGTTATGCAAATTTCTTTCTGATGAACTACATTTTCTTTTAAAATAACCCCACATATGGTCATATGCGTTAACTATTGATCCTTTACTTGGTGTAGTATTTATTGCTTCATTAATTAATGTTTCAATTTCCTCTATCGTTGTGCTATATTTCAATTTTTCTCTAATCGCTTTATATTTATTTTGATCATGCCATAGCACTTCATATTTATGTTGCTTCCATAATTGCTCAATTTCATATTGTCTACTCATTGTTATCTATCCTTTTTAAATCTCCCGCCAAATAATATTTTTAATGGGAGAACATATTATTGATATAACGTATATAAGTTAAAAACATAATGTTCATTTCTATCATCTGTATAGAATTTATTACCTTATTTTTAGTTTTATAAACCAGGATATTATCTATATTTTTGACTTTATATTTAAAACTATAATAATTAAAATAAAACTCATACTAGGTTCCTACAACTTTTAAATTTCAGTTAATGATATGCTTGTATGGGAGCGTGATATAAATGTCAAAATATATATTGTCTTATAATTTAAATTCAATTTCATACGGATATGAAAAATTACCGGCACAATTAAATTATTTAGGTAATGCACTATATATTTATAGTGGCCTGTGGTTTTTACAAAGTGACTTAGATAAAAATACAATTTGTGAATGCATCAAATCATCATTTAACGCAACTGATGATTTTCTGATTTTTGAAATTGAACAAAGCCCTTTGGGTACATTAAACGCACAAAAATATTCCGAAATTCAAAAACTAATTAATGCATAAGGGCTTGATTTATTAACTAATGTCTGTAATTTCTTAATAACGCCTCATGCAAGGTTACCTTTACAAAAATACACCAATAATACGTATTGAACTATCTTCACTCCCTACTTTGGGAGGAATACTTTTTTAAGTATAGTTCTCTTTTTAACATCAAAATAGTGAATTTTTATTAGAGTAACATATGACTGCTCATCATCACTTTCCCTCTATTTTATAAACTTTATTCTTTTGTCATATATAATTCATTTTAAATACAAATATATCAAGTTACATACATTTTGATTGTTTTAAATTTTATCATTTTGTATATTATTAATAGAATGATCAAAAAATATTTTTGAGGTGAATAACATGGCAGATGAAAGTAAATTTGAACAAGTAAAGGGAAATATAAAAGAGACAGCAGGCAATGTTATGGATGATAAAGAATTAGAAAAAGAAGGTAAAGAAGATAAGGCTTCAGGTAAAGCAAAAGAAGTAACTGAAAATGTTAAAGACAAGATCAATGGCGTTATCGACAAACTAAATAAGTAAAAATAATTTATATAAGATCACAAAATTAATTATTGTGGTCTTTTTTTCTAGCTGAATTTAAAACAATTCATTAAAATGCTCAAAATACATTCCTCAATAGTTAAAGCTTATCTTTTCACATATAAACATAGTACGCTTTATAGTTGCAAAAGCGTTTATATGTAGTACAATTAAACAAAACATACTATTTCTATAGGAATATTACCTTCATAGTTAAATAGTGGATTTATTTAAACGTATATACTCAAACTAAATTTTAAAAGCTATTTTAAGGGGACATTATGAAAATTATTAAATATAAAATCGGTAGTATAGATATTAGTTACACAGTTGAGACACATAAGGGGCATGTGTTCACACATACTTTACCTAAAGATACACCGTCAGATAATGTTCAACGCTATTTGACGCTATTATCAAATACTGTGGATGAAAGAAAAATTAAATAAACACTTTTAACTATTATAATAAAGGAGTGAATCGACCTACTTATTAAAACAATGAGTTGGCTGACGCACTCCCTTATTCTTATTCATGGTACTTACTAATTTATTAGCTATCTAATATTATAAATTATCCAAAAAAAATGTTTTTATTTGTTCATCTTTTATAAAGTAATAAGACATTTTTCCTTCTTTGTATTTATCAAGTACCCCTTTTTTATATAATAATCTTAAATGATGTGATGTAGTTGCAATACTCATATTTAATAATACAGATATATCACATACACACATTTCACTTTCTTTTAATAACCCAAGTATAATTTTAACTTTAGTCTCATCAGAAATCTTACTAAAAATACTTAATAGCGACTTAGGTGCAGCTTCTTCAATGAAATTCTGTGCGTTTTCAATTTTCTGTTCATGCATACACTGCACTTCACAAATATAATCATTAGCCATCTCTTCCACTTCCTTAATTTATAATTATATTATAAATAGTTTGTATTGTCTCATTTTCAATTATAATGAATAATCCTAACCCTATGTATATCACAGCCATAATCCAACGGTTAAATCGTTCAATTACTTCACCTATACCTGGAGTTTTTGATAAAAGTTGTGCTGAAAATACTAATACCAAAATTAAAATAATAAATATGATTAATGTAGTTATCAGCTCTATTGTTTTTAAAGTTACAAAGTATGGCACAAATAAACCTACATTGTCTGCGCCACAACTAGCTATGGTAACAATTGCAACCATACCAACAAGCTTACTTAGGCCTTTTTCATTTAATTCTCTTTTAGCTCTCTCCTCACCTTCACAATCACCAGAAATCGCTACACGAATCCCTAAATAAATTGGTATTAAACCTAATAACCCTAAAATCCACTTTTCAGGAACATAGTTTAATACAAATGCTAAAAATAAACTTATTAAAATTAATGCTAATGAACCTACATATTGGCCAATATAAATATCCCGATATTCTTTTTTTGTATTAGCTTTAGCAAAAAATATTAATAGAATGACTAATAAATCTACCGCTGTCGCTGTGTACAAAATAATTGCTGTCATAATAGTTTGTAGCATAACACACCTCATTCAAAAATAATTTTGAATGTATTATATAATATTCAACATCATAATTAAATAGAAATTATACTAACTACTATGTAGGTTAGCTTTTATACTCCACTAATAAGTCAAAAATATTCAGTTGAAAATCAAAAAATACGGGACATCAATCTAAATTAAGATTTTAATGCCCCGTCAAAATAAGAATTATATCTATCACTGTACGCTTATGGAACTCACAGTAAAATGCCTACATATTTAAAAACTGAAATTAAAGATTATGCTTCAGTTTTTGACTTATTATTTTTTACTATTCATCTATTTACTGTAATGTGGGCGAATAAATATCATTTCTGATTCATAATCATGAATGATTTTGTGCGCAACTTCAGTTTTATCTGCGCCGCCGCCTTCCCAATTTTGGTCTAAGGACTGAAATTGAAGATAATTACCATCATAATTACCGTTAGTTACAATCGCAGTATGACCAGCTCCTTCACCATAATTTTCATTAAACACTACAATATCTCCTGCAGTTGCTTTGAAATCAGGCGTATTTTCATAAACTGTCGCTTCGCCTATAAAATTATTTTCTTTTGGAATATCTTTTGCATAATCACCCTTTAATCCATGGCCATATAAATAATCCCACTGTTCATTTACCAGATCAAAGCATTGCCATCCATACTCCGAATCATAGTCCCAACCTTTACCGTTTAAAGTTTCAACATGATTAATTGCATCCTGTTGCGTTGCATTTGTAGCTGCTGAAGCATAACTAGATTGATTTATTACAAATATGTATAATGTTGCTACCATTAAAAACGAACTGATTTTCAAAATATACTTAAACATAAAAATCCCCTTTGTTTATTATATAACTCTAGTTTTCACTATAACTTATTTCATTATTTCTTTATACTAAAACTATTCCTAAAAATTCTAAACGGAGGTAACGTAATGGCATATTTTGGTACACTATATTTTTGCACTGGTAAAATGGGTGCTGGTAAATCAACAATTTCTAAAAAGATTGCTAGTGATAAAAATGCCATACTATTGTCAGAAGATGAAATGCTTGAACAATTTTATCCAAATCAAATAAAGACCTTTGATGATTATTTAACTTATTCTAATCGTATTAAACCTTTTGTTAAAAATCATGTTCAAAATTTATTAAGGGCTGATACAAGTGTGGTCATGGACTTTCCTGGCAATACTCAAAAACAACGAAAATGGCTAAGTAATATAGCTTCTGAAATCAATGTTAGCCATAAACTCATTTATCTAAATATACCAGACGAAACCTGTTTACAAAGGCTAAAACAACGAAATATAGAAAATCCTGAAAGAGCGAATTTTGACACACTAGAGACGTTTAATTATGTTAGTCAGTATTTTGAAAAACCTAATGAATCTGAAAGACTAAATATAGTAGAAATTACGCAGTAACCATTTACTCATATTTTTGCATAAAATTAAAAAGCGTTTCTTATGATTTTTGAATTCATAAAAAACGCTCTTTTTCTATAACTTAGTACAACTATAATTAGTCACTTACTGCGAAGTAATTGCCTTGACCATCTTGGAAATTAAAGACTCGTGTGCCTGACATTTCAATTATCTCATGACCAGTCAAACCTTTTTCTTTTAATTTTTCATACAACGCATCAAGGTCCTTTTCTTTGAACATTAGAGATGGTGTTGTAACGCTTACTTCAGGACTATATTTTTCCATAAAATCTTTTTCAATGATTGAAATTGATGTTTCAACACTCTCATTTGGTGCTACCTCTACTGCTTTAAAACCTTCTGCCATTTCTTCTTCAGAAACTACAACAAACCCTAAAATGTCTGTCCAAAACTCAACTGATTTCGCTTGATTATCAACATATAACATCACTTGATCTAACTTTTCCATTTAAAAATCCCCCCGTTTGTCTTATATATACTTACCTTTATATTATCGTTTAGAAACATCATTAGTACTAATTACTTCAAATTTATTGATATAAAAAAATTAGTAGCTAACATTAAGTCCCAATTTAATTATAAGTAATTATATTGCAAAGTATAAGGTTTTGTTATCACAAAACCTTACTTATATATAGTACAATTAACTAATATAATTATTTTACTTATATATTCAAAAAAACATATGATTGTTATTAATAAATTTTAGTGTTGTGAGTATTAAAAATTATACTTACATTGAAAAAACTATATCAGGTGCCTTACCTTCTCATTCAATACACAAAGATATAAACTACCTAATAAAATTGCCTCTGAAATATTTTAAAGAGAAAGACAACTTGAATAATGCAGATTGACTTATTACACTAAAAGCAGAAAAACAAAAATAAAGGGAGTTAATATGAAAATATTAAATTATAGCATAGAACACGATGTTTTTAGCGAACTTGTTACTATTGTGGCAGAAACAGCAAAAGGAAAGCAATTTAGTTTTACTTTTGCAGATAGTCACACGCTTAAAGAAGTGAAAATTAAATTGGAAGAACTTGCTGATGCATTAGACAACCAAAAATAATTTTAATTACAGCAGTGATTTTTTGTTATTATTTTAGCCAATACTAATATAATTTCTTAGGCTAAAATATCCCATACACAGCTTATGTTTACAATTGATAAGTAAAAAATTCAGCACTTATCTTTTTGTATGAAACGAACAACTAGTTTACCGTTGTGGACCCATCATTTCATGCTTTTAATCTAAAAATAAAACTATAATATCTAAACCTCACCGACAATGATGAGGTTTAGATATTATAGTTTTATTTTCGCTTTCTTAGGTATGTCTTTTTCTTTCACTTCAGTATATCCTTTTACTTCTCCAACTTTATAATCTAATTCTAAATAATGATTTGTTTTTAATTTTTTTGTTGCTGTATAAATAATCTCTTTTCCATTACCATCTTTATCATATGCCTTATTTGTATATTCATATACTTTTATATGTTTACCAGAATCTTTTACACTTTTAGGCTCATTAGTCTGTACATAATATTTTTCAGTTGTAATCAAAGGATTTAAGTTAGCCAAATTCCTAACGTTTTTACTATCTGTATGAGATTCAGCATATAACTTCCAAAAGAATAACACTAAAATTATTACTACAATTAATAAAAATATTTTAAAAATAATTTTCATTATTCAACCTCCTAACATTTAATTCAATACTAACATTTCACTTTCATTGAATCGTTCGTAAATTATTACAAAATACCATTCTCATGTGACAATTTTGAAAGAAACGGTCTATCATATAACTAATAAGGATTTCTTTAATACATTGCACTTCGTTATCATTTAAGATAGCTATTGTAAAAATTTAAAACTATAACAATTGTGGTGATAAAATTTTTAATTTTAGAAAATAAGCTACTATGATTAAATCATTGCTTTATTTTACAGGGTTAAACTAATAAACCACCCATATATAATTGGGTGGTTTGTTTAATCATAAATGTTTATTTTTAAATACATTGCCGAAACAATAATAATTTCATATTCTCCCTTGATTGTTGAAATTTTATTTAGCTCCTAATACTAAATTATTGTAATTTCTTGACTCCACTAAAGTCTATTTATTATTTTTGTAATGTCCCCATAAATAGAACAGAACATTTGTTCCTGAAACAAATATAATGTATAGTCTAGTAAAGTTCTTTAGGAGGAGTTTGTAATGGAATTAAATAAAGTAGTAGAAGAAAGTATGAAAATCCGTGAAGCGTATCATGCTTTAGAAGAAAAATACCACGGAAGAAAATGGGATATTCAAGAAGATGCTTTGGCTATGTCAACAGATGTGGGCTTAATTAGTAGACTTATAATGGATGAAGCTAATATTTGGCCCGCTAAAAAAGATGAAACTAATAACTTAGAATATAAAATTGGTGAAGTTGTATGGTGGTTATCTGTTTTATCTAATAAAAGTGAAATAGATTTTAACAAAGCTGTGGAAGATTTTATTAAGAAAAAACAAAACGACTTCAATATTGAATAAATTTTATCGCCTATATTAAGTAAATGTTTTTCAGTTGCTTTTTTATTACAAAAGCCACCCAGTGACATGTGTGTGGGGGTAACTTGGGTGAAACTCATCTTGATAGTTAAGTTATTAAATGGTCCTTATTTTTCTTTTACATTTGCATCTAGCACTTTTGTGTTTAACGTTTATTTTCAGGTCATATAATGTTAATTAGTAAGTAATCATATTCATTATTTTTTGTAAGCCATCACATTCACTTGTGGTGGTTTTTGTTTTTATGAAAATAAAAATTCAAGTGTATACAGATTAATCCAATAATTATAAAAGCGCTATGACCTGTTATTTCTAAAGCTATAGATCTATCTAAATTAAATGCTTTAAATACAATTGGTTGTATAACTATAATAGCTAATAAATATAGACCTACTTTATTCGATGTAAAATACTTTGCCAAATTAACACACACCTTTCTATATAGAGATACTACTTTATCATTTTTCGATGCAATACAGACGCTCTGACAGAGTGATTATTTATCTAAAACCTCTTCATTAAGGATTAAAAATGCTATAACTCCAATAGGTACTCCTAACAATGGTGTGACAAATATACTTGCTATAAATACATACAATATCAACATCCAGACGTCATCAGATTCCCATTTTTTATTTAATAAATAATGCTACATTTCTTTTAAACTCATAATAAAACCACCCTTTGTATTTTAGTCAATTTAATTTTATTTAAATATAGGTTATCATAATAACTATCATAATAAAAACCCCATCATCACGATGAGGTCATAGCTATTCTGTACTTACTGCAAATATAGTCAGTGTTTCATTTCTTCCATTATCATTAGTAACAGATTTTATATTATATATTTTATTCTGATACTTCACATTGTTTTTTGGGGTAATCCCTTCACGATATCTGATCATGAAACGGATAGGTGTTTCGTTCAGTATTGTACCAGCACCTGAAAACTCTTTACCTTGCATAGATTTAATATCTGCCCATGGCTTTGCTATTGAATATTCTTCAACGTCATCTGGATATGCCCCTGAACTTACTTCTTTATAAATTTTAATTTAATTATTAAAGTAATATGCTAATTATTTCACCTCACAATATATAGACTTTTTTATCCGTTTGCTGTTAGTCATTTTTGGATAATAGTACGCGTCTTTTTTTGACCGTGTACTTTTACATATTGGTTAGACACTTTTGTCTAACTAAATCACATACTCATTTTTGAGTAATAGCTCTTATTAAATAACTAAACATGCATTACATGGCCATAATATAGCTCTGACATTCGCTCTGTACTGCATCGAGAAATGAATAAACGTATAGTTGTTTGATGTTTAATATCTATTCATGCATATCCTCTTATTCTATACTTTTAGAGAATCCAGATGACTTATTTTCAAACCCATTACTTTTATAAAAACTATGTGCACTATCTCGTTCTTCTCTATTACCACTATTTAGAGTAATTGCTTTACATCCTAATTGAGTTGCTAGCATTTCTGACTCTTTTAATAGAAGTCTTCCATAACCTTTTCCTCTATAATTAGAATTAATAACAAATGCTAATAAACGCATGTATTCACCCTTCTTTTCATAGAACATCATTTTGCATAACCCGCTCAAACCGATTATTACATCATCTTTTATTAAAAGTAACAAATAATAATCTTCATGACTGCATATCTTTTTCAAACGATTAACTAAATCCTCTGTTATTGTTGGATAACCTAAATCTTCATATAAAACTAGCAATTCTTTAATTTTGATTAAATCTTGTTCTTCAAATAACCTTGCTTCTATTGTCATAATATAACCTACTTATATATAAAATTTCATGTGTGGCTTTTCTTCTTTATAATAATCTAACCTATCTTGCAACGTACCTGTATGTAATTCTAATTTGTGGCCGTCTGGATCAGTAAAGTATATTGATTGTTTATCTCTTATATTTCTATTACGTCCTTCTAATATGTTCACATCATTAACTTTTAACCACTGGTACCATTCACCAAATTCACTTTCATCAATTGTAAACGCCATATGTGTATACGAGTATTGAATTTCATTTCTCGGTATATCCTTTTCTTCATTAAGAGCTAACCACAGGCCACCTAATGTGAAATAAACCGTCTTGTCACTCTCTACTAAAATTTCAGCTTTTAATATCTCTTTATAGAAAGCAATAGATGTCTTAATATCTGATACTGAATAAGTCACGTGGTTTATAGATTGAATCATATAAAAACTCCTAAAATAGATTAGTTTACAGAATATTCTAACATATAATCATTCAATAATTACTACTACTTATAATTATTCCTCTACTTTAACAGATAGTCCTACGTAATCTTTTACAAAAATGCAATATAAGTATATTCATAAATATAAATTTGATCATAACTTTTTGTTATCACCATTATTTTTTAAGTATAGTACAATTAAGATATAAAATTATTTTTTGGGAGGTAACAAATGAAAAGAATTTTATTTGTTTCGTTGATAAGCTTTTTAATTTTAACTGCATGTGGGAATGATAAAAATTCAGAATCAAAACAAAAACAAGATAATTCAAATTTATCTGCTGAAGAACAGGAAAAAAAGTATAAAAAAGAAACTAAAAAACTGGGAAGTTTATTGGAAGGTATGGGCTCAGGTGTTACAGATGAATCGGAAATTGAAGAATCAGATTCAGACATTAATGACGAAGATATAAAAGAAGTTCAAAATGCTATTCAAGATTTTGAGAAAAACACAAAGGGGTTGAATCAAGCTAACAAAGAAATTGGCAATTACGCTCTAAAATCAGCTAAAGCAATGTTAGCCTATGTTGAACGTATTCAAGAATTAGAAGAATTTAAAAGTAATAACCCTGATTTAGAAAAATCATATGACTTAGCATTAACTGATGCCACATTCTCATTGTTCTCTACATTTGAAACAATTAAAATGGATTACGAAGATTTAGATATAAATTATAAAAAAGATTATTTAGGATCTAAAGGTAATGAAGGTTTAACTGACCTTTTAGCTATAACTGCTGATACTGATCTCATGGAATTAGGGGACGGTATGGGAAGTCTAATTATTGAGCACGATGAAGACCTTGATAGCAAACAAACTAAAGAACTATCAAATAAAGGCTATAGAGAAAAAGTATTTAAATCAATGGTTACTGAAGAACCGGATATGTCAAAAAAAGAATATAATACTTTAGTGAATGATTTCAATGATTTATCACCCGAATTTTTACATTATGAGGAAGCAAATAGAATGGTATCAACAACTGAATATAATTACTTTATGGATTTGAGAAACGGTGTAGTTGGTGCTGAGACAGATTCTGAAATAGATGATACTGATTTTTCTAGTGAATCTGATTCGAGTGAAGAATCTAGTGATGATTCAAGTAGTGAAGAAAATGTTAGTAGAAATAATGTAATAGATTATGTAGAAGAGTATGAAGGTGAACCTCTTGATACTGAAATCTATACTTATAAAGAACCCGAAAAAACTGAAGATGGTGAATGGGGATTCTCTTTTACAGATAAAGATGGCGAATTAGCTGGGTCATATATTATTGATGAAAATGGAAAGGTTACAAAATATGATGAGAATGGTGAAGAAAAATAATTTTAAAGGCATATTTAAATGCCCTTTTTTATTTAACTACCTACTTATATATAAAATTTTATACGTGGCTTTTCTTCTTTATAATAATTTAATTTATTCTGATCAGATATTTTAGAACATTCAAATGGTTCTAAAGCGGTAATGATACACAGTGAAGATAAACTAACATATAGTTTCTTTTGATGTTCAATAATTAAGTAAAATTGTCATAACATTAAGCAAAATAATAAATTCTGATAAGCTGTTCTCATTAACATTTATGTATAGTACAATAGTATTTAACGCTATTATAAAAGGAGAATAAGATATGAAAAAGTTATTTTTCTTATTATTATCAATTTTTTTAGTATTAGCAGCTTGTGGGAATGAAGAAGAAAGTATGCTAGACGATAAGAAAGAAACAAAATCTGAAAATAAAGATAAAGAGACTGATAAAGAAAAAGAATCAGGCAAGAAAGAAGATAAATCAAATAATAATGAAAAATCTAATGAAGAAGTAGCTAATAATGCAAACAAACCAAATAGAACTTCTCAAGAAAAACAAAAAATGGAAAACCAAAATAATACGCAACAACAAGATTCTAATATAAACAATAATGAAGGCCCTACTCAACAAGGTAATAGACCCTTTGGAGGTATACCACCGAAAGGTATGACAAATGAAGAATATCAAGTTCTAGAAAACAATATGCCTAATGCAAATAATGTTTCAAGTGAAGAATATGAGAAACTATTAAACGAACAAGTACAAAGAATAGCTAATAAAAATAATCACTCAATAGAAACACCAATGGGTACATTTACTCCAAATAATCATAATGAGAATACAGATCAAAATCAAAAAATAGATTTAAATAAAATGCCTGCTGGTGGTTTTTCAACTGAAGGTATGTCGGAAGAAGCCAAGAACAAGATAGAAGAACTCACAAGACAAAAAGAATTTGAAGGATTGTCACAAGAAGAATACAATGATCGAGTATCAGAAATAATGAATGAAGAAATGAACAACAATTAATGGTATCATGTGCAATAAATTTTCACATCCTTTTTAACAAAACTTACATCCTCTATGGTATGAATTTCAACATCCTAAAATAAAAAGCCTATGACCATTTCAGTCATAGGCTTTCCTTATATGGAGACGGCGGGATTCGAACCCGCGTCCAGAGGTTCTGATACTAGCACTTCTACGTGCGTAGTCTATCAATAGGTTTCGCATAATGGGAGGTGATAGACATCCGTCATTATGCTAGTTTGATTAATCTCTTCTAGGCAGACTTCAAACGGCAGTGCCTAGCGTATCCTACTATAGGTTGAATCGCGTTAACGGTACATAGGAGATACCGTTAGGCGATGCAGAGTGCTATTACGCAGCTACTGCGAAATTATTGTTTTCTTTGCCAGTTATTATAACTGTGTGTGTTGGTGACGAAGACAACCCTCCGACACGCTTAACTAGCTCATGGAACCCCTGTCGAATCCAAAAACGCCCCCAGAATAATATTAAATGTACTTCCTGCTGACTTCGTAGTGACTTTGTAGTAACTACTAAGCTTTTTCAGAAAGCACATATTATATTACCAAAGATTATCATCTTTGGCAATATATCCGCTTAATAACGGGCTTTCATCTCTCTAGCTACATCACGTTGTACTGCTTTTTCTTTTAAAGCTTGGCGTTTATCATATTTCTTCTTACCTCGAGCAACACCTAATAAGACTTTGCAGTGACCGTGTTTGAGATAGAGTTTCAATGGAACAATTGAATAACCAACTTCACGTGTACGTTCGCCTAGCTTTGTAATTTCACGTTTGTGCAATAATAGCTTACGTGAACGACGTGGATCATGGTTAAATCGGTTGCCTTCTTCATATGGTGCAATATGCATGTTATTTAAATACATTTCACCACGATTGACTTGTGCATAACTATCTTTAAGGTTTGCACTGCCTCGGCGGATCGATTTAATTTCTGTTCCTTGTAACACAATGCCCGCTTCAATCGTATCTTCAATATTATAATCATGTCTTGCTTTACGATTTTCTGCTAGTGTTCCTGGTGATTTTTTCTTTGGCATTGAGTTTCACCTCTTTGTTGAGTTATTTTTTCTTCTTGCGCGCTTTATTTTTCACTTTTTTATCTTTGTAAAATGGTTTATGTTTCGTATTACCTTGTTCTTGTTTCCCATTATTACGTTTATTTTTACCCTTACGTTGTTTCTGTTTCGTTCGGTTGCCTTTATTGTTTCGATCATCTTTTGATTTGTCTGATGATTTACCACGCGGGTTAGCTTGAATCGTCTTACCACGCGAAGGTCTTTGACCACGTTCATTTTTAGGTAATGGCATACCTACAATTTGGAAATCAATCATGCGTTCATCAACATCAACATTGATTACTTTGATCTCTACAGGATCACCTATACGGAATACTTTAGCTTGGCGTTCACCAATCATAGCCATTTGACGCTCATCAAAATGATAATAGTCATCTGTCATGTTGGATACATGCACCATACCTTCAATTGTATTTGGTAATTCAATAAACATACCAAAGTTTGCAACTGAACTAATGATACCTTCGAACTCTTCACCGATATGTTGTACCATATATTCGGCTTTCTTCAGCTCATCTGTGTCACGTTCAGCTTCTATCGCTCTACGTTCTCTTTGTGACGTATGTTCAGCAATTTCAGGCAATGCTTCTTCCCATTTGTTCTTTTCTTTTCTATCCATAGACTGTTCTACAATGTACTTACGAATTAATCTATGCACAATTAAATCAGGGTATCTACGTATCGGTGATGTGAAATGCGTATAATACTCTGCTGATAAACCGAAGTGACCCAAGTTTACATCATCATAACGAGCTTGTTGCATTGAACGTAACATCATAGTTGAAATAACCATTTGTTCTGGTTGACCTTCAACTTCTTGTTGGATTTTCTGTAAAGTGGATGGGTGAATATCTTCGCCTGTCCCTTTAATCATTAAACCAAAATTAGTTACAAAATCAAAGAATTGGCGTAGACGTTCTGATTTAGGTTGCTCATGGACACGATAAATAAACGGTACTTCCAAACGATCAAAGTGTTCAGCAATTGTTTCATTAGCAGCTAACATAAATGATTCGATTAAGCGTTCGCCTTCACCACGTTTTCTTAATTGAACATCAGTTGGGATACCTTCCTCATTGACAAGTACTTTTGCTTCATCAATATCGAAGTCAATTTCACCACGACGTCTTCTCATATTTACTAAACGTTGCGATAGATCTTGTGCTAAATCAAGCATTGGCGTAACTTCACTATATTTATTACGAGTTTCAGCGTTTTGATCCGTTATAATTTCATTTACTTCATCATAAGTCATACGATAATTTGAATGGATTACACTATCAAAAATCTCATGTTTAACAACTTCACCACGTTCATTAAGCTCCATTTGACAACTTAAGGTCAATCTATCTACTTTAGGATTTAATGAACAGATACCGTTACTTAAACGATGTGGAATCATTGGAATTACTCGGTCAACTAAATATACACTTGTTGCACGACTATAGGCTTCTTCGTTTAATGCTGAGCCTTCAGTAACATAGTAACTTACATCTGCAATACTTACTGTTAATTGTGTATTACCGTTACTTAATTTTTTAACACTAATAGCATCATCTAAATCTTTTGCATCTGCGCCATCGATGGTAATTGTCAATTCGTCACGTAAGTCGTGACGTCCTGAAATTTCTGATGGTTCAATTTGATCTGGAACTGCTTCAGCTTCTGCTAAAACATTATCTGGAAATTCAATTTCGATACCATGTTGATAAATGATTGATAAAATATCGACACCTGGGTCATTCTTGTGTCCTAAAATTGCTGAAACGATACCTTCTGGATTGTCTGTACCATCGGCATATTTTGTAATTTGTACGAGCACTTTGTGGCCATCAACGGCTCCAAGATTTTGACCTTTTGGAATAAAGATATCTTGCATAATTCGTTTATCGTCTGGTAATACAAAACCGAAATGACGTGCTTCACTATAGGTACCAACCACTTGAGTGACCGAATGTGTTTCTATAGTTTTAACTTCGCCTTCAACCTTCCCTTTATGGTCCCCTTTAGATTGGTGTACCTCAACTAGGACTGTATCACCGTCCATAGCTCTGTTTATCTTTGTAGGTGGGATAAAGATGTCATCCATGTCCTCTACTTCTGGACGTAAGAATGCAAAGCCCTTTTTATTTTGGCTAAGTTTACCTTTTATTAATTTTGGTTGTTTGGACTTTTGTGATTCCTTGCGTTGATATCTATCTGTTTTTGTACGTTGAATTAAACCTGTTTGTTCTAATTCAACAAGCACCTTAATTAAGTCTCTAAATGAGTCGGCACTATTTAAACCTAATGCATCTTGAAAATCAGACACAGACATTGGTTCATAATCTGGTTGTTTTATAATTTCTTCAATGGATTGCTTTAAATTCATTATGCCCCTCCTTTCTATTTTTAAATATTTATATTTTTAATTAGACCAATCTAATGATTCTAAGAAATTATAGACGTCTTCAAATACTAATTCTTTCTCTTTATCTATTGTAATGACATGTCCTGAATTTGCATACCATTTAATATCTTTATCATCAGATTCGCTCTCATTGTATATAATGTTTGCAGAATCTGTATTGATCATTTGATCTTGCTCTGCTTGAATAACCAATAACGGATCCATCACTTCATCAATGTGTTCTCTTACTTCTTGAATTTGACCTTGTAATTCTTTTAAAGTATCTGTCGGTTTGAAATTGTCCATTTCTTTCTGAATTGTGGCTTCATCTTTTCCTTCGTACTTTTTAAAATTACGGGCATATTCTAAAACACCTTCAAACATAGCACCCTCAGTCTTAATATACATAGGAGAGCACATAGTTACAATACCCTTTACATCTCTGTTTAAGCTTAATTTTAAAGCATAGCAGCCACCAAGTGACAAACCAGCTACAACAATTTCATCGTAACCTTTATCTACTAAAAAATCATAACCATCTAAGGCATCTTTAAACCATACAAAAGGACTTGATTTTAAAATTTCTTCAGGTGGTGCTGCATGTCCTTCATATTGTGGTGCGTACGATGTATAACCTTTTTTCTGTAAGAATCTGCCTAATTGTCTTACATCTGAGGAATTCCCTGTAAAACCATGCAATAACAACACTGCTCTTTTCCCTTCTTCAAAAAAGAATGGCTCTGGAAGTTTTATCTGCATTGAATTCAATCCTTTCGTTTATGCTTTTAATTACAATATCACTATATTTATCTATACTTGAATATTTCACTATTCATTTAAACTCAACATATCTATTATAAATAAAAAAGCCCGACTTTAACATTGTCGGACCTTATAAACCAAAATAACTTATGCCTAACATTAACAAGAAGAAAATGATAGACAATACAATTGTTAATCTATGCAAGAATAAATCAATACCGCGTTGCTTTTGTTTACCAAATAACTGTTCGGCGCCACCACTGATTGCACCTGATAGTCCATTACTTTTACCTTCTTGGAGTAACACAACAGTTACTAATGCAATACAATCTAAAATCAAAAGTACTATTATTAATGTATGCATGAAAATTGTCCTCCATTCATCATATACGAAACGCATTATATCATAGGTTCGTTGTCTTTAGCAAACTTCTATCTATTGAACGTACTCTTACGTACTATTGAAACGATTAACATGTATACGCCGAGTACAAATGACATCACTAATACTAATGTTAGTGGCAATAAGTTTAAGCTAGTTTTCACATCTAGAATTGCGCGATAAACTGCACTAATATTAATGATATTATATAAAATTTGCGATGCGAATACTGCAAACATAAACCACCATAAATAGCTATGTCGATTCCAAATCGCAAATATACCAGCTAAGTTCGCTAAGATGTACATAATACCCGTAAACTGAAAACTATTTTTAATTGTACCAACAGCGCTTTCTGATGTTTTTTGTCCACTATTAGATAGCAATTGTTTTATAACACTATCATCTAACACTAAAAATAAATGTATAGCATAAAGTATAGCAATAATTAATGAACTATATGCAATCAGATGTGCCGTCTTAATTTCTTTTGACTTAGGTTTTACATCCATAATGAGTTAAGACTCCTTCTATAATTTACACTTACAATTATATCAGTTTCATAGTGAAAGATGAACAATTTAAGTAAATAAGTAAACTAAAGTCATGTGCACTAACTAATACTTTTTATTTTGATATTACATATAAACTAATAGGCAAACTTCCGTCTTGTATATCTAAAAATGTAAATAAGAAATCGTATTTCATTATTAAGAAAGTACTTTTCTTGTTTACAATAGTTTTGCTATTGCATAAGTCCTACTAGGGAGTGGGACAGAAATCTAATTTGTTTTTT
>ERZ1023508.230-NODE-230-length-21499-cov-9.670118_pt1 | contig 21499 bp, 26 predicted proteins | sample MGYA00380548_ERZ1023508 | MGnify/ENA primary metagenome ERZ1023508 (study PRJEB33173, sample SAMEA4830311) | metagenome | study: EMG produced TPA metagenomics assembly of the PRJEB25223 data set...
AGAACTGACCGTATTGCTAAATACAATCAATTATTACGTATTGAAGATGAATTATTTGAAACTGCTAAATTTGATGGTATCAAATCATTCTACAATTTAGACAAATAAGTCTAATAATTTAACCTATTTAAAACAATAATAGAGTTCACGCTTATGTATTACCTGTCACAGAGTTGAGACTGTGGCAGGTTTTTTAATTACTAAACAATGTAAGTGATTAACTAATTGTAAGATCATAATGACAAAATCATTAATGTAGCTTTTAGCACATATATCTAACCTACTAATGATTCTTAACGAACATGGAACAGATTTAATTTAGGTATACAAACTGATATAATAGCTATGTATATAAAAGAAGGAGAAATAAAGATGGAGAATCAACTTAATCAACCTAGTCAAAGAGAACGCAATGCAGGTAAATTAATAGGCTACAGTTCTTTAATTTTATGTATTTTATTGATCATCCATAACTTTATCGCATTAGATACGTTAACAGCTAAGACACTATTATCACAGGCAGGACAGAAAGCAAGTGATAGTGCAGTAGCTAATATATTAAATAGCTTTAGATATACTGGCATTATGTATATTTTGGCATATTTAGCAGGTGTCATTGCATTATGGAATCGACATAAATATCTGTGGTGGTTTATGTTTGCAGTCTATGTTTCAAATGTATTATTTACATTAGTAAACGTAACTATGGTTATTAATGCGATAATAACAGCTAAATCAGTGTTGTTTATTATTCCTATTATAATCGTAATTGTGGGCTCTACAGTATTAGCATTATACATGCTAGTTATTTCAATCATCCGTAAGAGTACCTTTAATCGATAGTCATTGATTATAAAGACTAGTATATGATATAATTCGGAACGTATATAATGAATGGAGGACAATTTTCATGCATACACTTTTCATAGTACTATTAATTATTGATTGTATTGCATTAATCACTGTTGTATTACTCCAAGAAGGTAAAAGTAATGGACTTTCAGGTGCTATTAGTGGTGGCGCAGAACAGTTATTTGGTAAACAAAAACAACGTGGCGTCGATTTATTCTTGCATAGATTAACAATTATTTTAGCAGTCATTTTCTTTTTAATAATGATTGGTATCAGTTACTTTGGTTTATAAGGTCCGACGATGTTAATGTCGGGCTTTTTTATTTATAATGAATAGTGACGGACGACGTCATTGATATTTAGTCAGGAGACCTAAGGTCCGATTTTAAATAATGCATATTTCCGAGATAGTAAGGGAATATTTAGTTAAATATAATATTAATACGAAGCATTGTATTTGAATTAAAAAATATAACGCAAGAATAATTTTGAGATAATAATGGAAGAGGGATTTTGAATGCAAATTAAATTACCACAACCGTTTTTCTTTGAGGAAGGGAAACGAGCAGTCTTACTTCTACATGGATTTACAGGTAATTCATCAGACGTAAGACAATTAGGGAGATTCTTACAGAAGAAAGGCTACACTTCTTATGCGCCTCAATACGAAGGGCATGCTGCACCACCTGAAGAAATTCTAAAATCAAGCCCACATGTATGGTTTAAAGATGTGCTTGATGGTTATGATTATTTAGTAGACCAAGGCTATGAAGACATTGCCGTAGCAGGCTTATCTCTCGGTGGTGTATTCGCATTGAAATTGAGCTTAAATCGTCCTGTAAAGGGTATTGTAACTATGTGTGCACCCGCTGAAGGTAAAACGCAAGGTGCTATATACGAAGGCTTTTTAGAATATGCAAGAAACTTCAAAAAATATGAAGGCAAAGATCAAGCAACGATTGATAAAGAAATGGAAGACTTCCATCCTACTGAAACGTTAAAAGAGTTAAGCGAAACATTAAATAACGTTAGAAACGAAATCGATGAAGTGTTAGATCCAATTTTAGTAGTACAAGCTGAAAATGATGAAATGATTAATCCTCAATCAGCAAATTATATATACGAGAATGTCGACTCAGATGAAAAAGACATCAAATGGTATGCGAATTCAGGTCATGTCATTACAATCGATAAAGAAAAAGAACAAGTATTCGAAGATGTATACAGTTTCTTAGAATCTTTAGATTGGTCTGAATAATAAATTTAAAAATATTAAACGAAAGAAGAAAGGAGGGGCATGATGAATTTAAAGCAATCCATTGAAGAAATCATAAAGCAACCTGATTACGAACCGATGTCGGTATCTGATTTTCAAGATGCTTTAGGTCTTAATAGTGCCGACTCGTTTAGAGATTTAATAAAGGTGCTAGTAGAACTTGAACAAGCAGGTTTAGTTGAACGAACTAAAACAGATAGATACCAACGCAAACAATCGCATAAAAGTTCAAATTCTAAGTTAATTAAAGGGACATTAAGTCAAAATAAGAAGGGCTTTGCATTCCTACGTCCTGAACAAGAAGATATGGATGATATCTTTATTCCACCAACTAAGATTAATCGCGCATTAGATGGTGATACAGTTATTGTAGAAATACAGAAGTCTAAAGGAGAGCATAAAGGTAAAATTGAAGGCGAAGTTAAATCAATCGAGAAACATTCTGTCACTCAAGTAGTCGGTACCTATAGTGAAGCGAAACATTTTGGCTTTGTTATCCCAGATGATAAACGCATTATGCAAGACATCTTCATTCCGAAAGGTCAAAGTCTTGGTGCGGTAGATGGTCATAAAGTACTCGTTCAAATTACGAAGTATGCAGATGGTACAGATAATCCTGAAGGACATATATCTGCGATTCTAGGCCATAAAAATGACCCAGGAGTAGATATCTTATCAATCATTTATCAGCACGGTATCGAAATCGAATTCCCTGATAATGTATTGAAAGAAGCCGAAGCGGTCCCTGAAGAGATTAAGCCTGATGAAATTAAAGGTCGTACAGACTTGCGTGACGAGTTAACTATTACCATTGATGGTGCAGACGCAAAAGACTTAGACGATGCTATTAGTGTAAAAAAATTAAAAAATGGTCACACTGAATTAACTGTAAGTATTGCGGATGTCAGCTACTATGTTAAAGAAGACTCAGCACTTGATAAAGAAGCTTACGATAGAGCGACAAGTGTTTATTTAGTAGACCGAGTGATTCCAATGATTCCACACCGCTTAAGTAACGGTATTTGTTCATTGAACCCAGAAGTTGATCGCTTAACACTAAGTTGTCGTATGGAAATCAATGAACGAGGCGAAGTGGTTAAACATGACATTTTTGATAGTGTCATCCATTCTAATTACAGAATGACTTATGATGCGGTTAATCAAATTATAACTGAAAAGGACCATGACGTACGTAAGCAATATCAAGAAATTACACCAATGCTTGATTTAGCACAAGATTTATCAAATCGTTTAATCCAAATGCGTAAACGTCGTGGTGAAATTGATTTTGATATTAGTGAAGCTAAAGTGTTAGTGAATAACGAAGGCTTACCAACTGATGTGGTTTTACGTGAGCGAGGCGAAGGTGAACGTTTAATTGAATCATTTATGCTAGCTGCTAACGAAACGGTTGCAGAACATTTCAATAAACTTGAAGTTCCTTTCATTTACCGTGTTCACGAACAACCTAAATCAGATCGATTAAGACAGTTCTTCGACTTTATTACAAACTTTGGAATTATGATTAAAGGTACAGGTGAAGATATTCATCCTTCAACATTACAATCTATCCAAGAAGAAGTTGAAGGTCGTTCTGAACAAATGGTTATCTCAACAATGATGTTACGTTCAATGCAACAAGCACATTATGATGATACAAACTTAGGTCACTTCGGTTTATCAGCGGAATACTATACACATTTTACATCACCTATTAGACGTTATCCGGACTTAACAGTTCATCGTTTAATTCGAAAATATCTCATCGATAATTCAATGAATAACAAAGAATTACACAAATGGGAAGATAAATTACCTGAATTAGCTGAGCACACGTCTCAACGTGAACGTCGTGCAATTGAAGCAGAACGAGATACTGATGAATTGAAAAAAGCTGAGTATATGATTCAACATATCGGTGATGAATTTGAAGGTATTGTAAGCTCTGTTGCAAATTTCGGTATGTTTATCGAACTACCTAACACAATTGAAGGTATGGTTCATATTTCAAATATGACAGATGATTATTATCAATTTGATGAACGCCAAATGGCACTTATTGGTGAGCGCCAAGCAAAAGTATTCCGTATTGGCGATCAAGTTACAGTGAAAGTCACACATGTCGATGTAGATGAACGAATGATTGATTTCCAAATTGTTGGTATGCCATTGCCAAAAAATGATCGGAGTCAACGACCATCGAGAGGTAAAACGATTCAAGCTAAAACACGTGGCAAATCTTTAGATAAATCAAAAGATGATGATCATAAAGGCAAGAAGAAAAAACGCAAGCAACGAAAAGGTAAAAACCAACGTAGTCGTGATAAACAAGGTAAAACGAATCACAAACCATTCTATAAAGATAAAAGTGTGAAGAAAAAATCACGTCGTAAGAAAAAATAATCAGTAAAGAGGTGACACAGATTAATGGCTAAGAAGAAAACGAAATCACCCGGTACACTAGCTGAAAACCGTAAAGCCAGACATGATTATAATATTGAAGATACAATTGAAGCGGGTATTGCTTTAAAGGGAACAGAGATTAAATCTATTCGTCGTGGTAGTGCCAATTTGAAAGATAGCTATGCGCAAGTTAAACGTGGCGAGATGTTCATTAATAATATGCACATTGCACCTTATGAGGAAGGTAACCGTTTCAATCATGACCCTTTACGTTCTAGAAAGTTATTACTTCATAAGAAGGAAATTATTAAACTTGGCGAACGTACGAGAGAAATTGGCTATTCACTTATTCCATTAAAACTTTATTTAAAACATGGTCAATGTAAAGTCTTATTAGGCGTAGCACGTGGTAAGAAAATACATGATAAACGTCAAGCTTTAAAAGATAAAGCAATGAAACGTGATGTTGATCGTGCAATCAAAGACCGTTATTAAGCGTGTTTGTTGCTTAATCTGGTGCTATTTGGTATGATAACTGATGTTGTGAATAAAAAAATACGTTAGATAGAGAGTGAAGTAGGATTCTTTCGATTGTGTTATTTCACTTTAGTATGAATGACTAGAACTAAGAATTGCTTTATATTGCTTTCTTAGTTCAGTCAGTCACTACGTATTGTAATGATTTATAAATTTTATTACGGGGGCGTTTTTGGATTCGACAGGGGTCCCTCGAGCACATTAAGCGTGTCGGAGGGTTGTCTCCGACATCAACACATTTCAGTAAATATAACTGACAAATCAAACAATAATTTCGCAGTAGCTGCGTAATAGCACTCTGCATCGCCTAACAGCATCTCCTACGTGCTGTTAACGCGATTCAACCCTAGTAGGATATGCTAAACACTGCCGTTTGAAGTCTGTTTAGAAGAAATCCAATCAAACTAGCATAATACTGGTTGTCTGTTGCTTACTATTATGCGAAATTCACCAATAGACTACACACGTAGAAAGGTGTGTATCAGGACCTCTGGACGCGGGTTCGAATCCCGCCGTCTCCACTATATAGCCTATAACCCTTGTGGTTGTAGGCTTTTTATTTTTGTTGCCACAGTATTGCCACAGATATGCCACAACATAAAAAGACACTACCAGTATAAGTAAGTAGTGTCTCATAAATATTTAATTATTTCTTTTTGTGTACTAGGATATAAATGTCCGTACCGTGTGCTTACTTCTTCTATTGAAGAATGACCTAACCTTTGAGCAATAACCATTAAACTAGCACCGTGATTAATTAAAAGTGACGCATGGCTATGACGTATTTCATGAATTACTATTTTAGGGAAGTCGGTAGGAAGTAACTTATAAGCGTTAGTAAACCAACGATCTATTTTTGACTCGCTAAACGCTTTAAAAAATGTACCGAATAGCACATATTCATTTTTATATACGTTATTATTTTGATACCAGTTTAAATATTCTTTTAAGTCGTCCATCATGTGAGTAGGCAAGTAAATATCACGTATGGCTGCTTTTGTTTTAGGGACTGTCACATCGCCGTGATAGTCCGTTTTATTTATGTGGATATAGTTATCATCAAAGTTTATATCTTGCCACGTCAATGCTCGTATTTCGCCTTTTCTACCCCCACTAAAAAACAATAATTTAAAAAATAATTTTTGTTCAATACTAGGTAGCACTTCATAGAATTGGTTAAATTGATCTAGCGTCCAATAATTAAGGCGTTTGTTTGATTCAATTTCAAAGTTACCAACTAATGAAGCAACGTTTGATTTTAAATCATGGTACTTCATAGCGTGGTTAAGTAAGGATACTAAAAACACATGCATTTTTTTAAGATATTCCCCAGAATGACCTTCTTTTAATTTCTTGTTTTGAAACTTCATAACATCTTGTGTCGTAAGATTAAAAACATCAATAGAATTAAAATGAGGTATTAGATGATTATTTAAATGTGTCTTTAAAGATTTAACACTTGAAGCCTTTCGACGTGCAGAATACCAATCTAAATATTCCTGAGCTAATTTATCAAAAGGCAATTTATTAATTTGTCCTATACCTTCCAACTCGTCCATAATCTCATTGCATTTTTTCACTGCTTCTTTACGCTGCTTAAAGCCAGAGCGTTTTATCTCTTTTCTTTTATTGGTTCTATCATAATAGGTAATTCTAAAATAATATGTACCACGTTTAGCGTCTTTGTGGATATTATGGGATAGGTTTAAGTTATGTTGCATGAAAACACCTACTTAATATGAAATTTTTTTAATGTTTCATAATCACTACCTTCAAACAGTTTCAAAGCAATGTAATTATTAGATTGAAATTGAATTTTTTTATAACCGCCTATAAGTTCGGAAGATTTTTTGTTTAAAGATAAATCTGCTAATTGTGATTTAACTTCTTGGATTAATTTGTTAATAAAATCTGTTCTAAATGAAATGTTCATGTTAGAAAGAAATTTATAAAATTCATCATCTGTATAATGATCTGAAGATTGCAAACCTAAAGTGATGTAATAATCAAATTCTCCTTTTTTGAAAGGTATATCATATGAATCACCACTATAAACATATATGTCTAAGTTAAAATATTTTTCATAATTTTGCTTTTTTATTTTGATTTCAATACCTTTTAAATTTCCTTCTATAAAATCACTTTTTTGAGTTTCGACTATATATGGTGAATAATCAAAAAAATCACAAGGTGTGACTCCTAAAAAATTACATAATTTATCAACAGTATCAAACTGAACTCCTTTTCCTGTATTTTCTGCAATTGCCATTAATGTAGTTTTTGAAATACCAGTTTCTTCATACAAATCAGAAATCTTTAATCCTCTTTCAGCCATTAACACAGATAATCTACTTTGAATCATGGTTTTACCTCCAAATATTTATATCGCTATATTACTATATAACGCTAAAAAATAACAGACTTCACTAAAATAGTTTTGAGTATTGACAATTGTTATTATATAGCATACAATAGCATTAATAACAGATAACAAAAATATTTTACAAATGTCTGTTACAAAGGAGTGAGTATGATGAAAAATAATTTTCGTGTGTTAATTGCTATCAATAAACTTTCAATTGCAAAAGTTAGCGAAAATACAGGTATAGCAAAATCAACTCTGTATGGCTTGTATTATGAAAAAACACAAAAACCTAGTTTGCCAATTATTTTGAAATTGTGTTCGTACTTAAACGTAACACCCAATGAATTTTTAGGAATTGAAAATATAAAAATAAAGGAGGCATAACCAATGAACAATCTAGCATATCCGATGTTATACATCACTAGGAAAGAAAAGGGAGACACTCAAAGGAAAGTAGCTGAAAAATTAGGAATAACTCCACAACGTTATCAGTTGAAAGAAAGCGGCAAAGCTTATTTCACATTACCAGAGGCTAAAATCTTGAGTGAAATGTATGGTATGTCAATTGATGATTTGTTTAGTAAGAACATTAAAGTAGGATCGTAGGAGGTACAAAATGTTTAAATTCGCATTACAGATACTGTTTATCAGTTTAATCACATTATTAGTTACTGCATTGATTGCATTTCATGTAGGGCTTGCAGTGTATTTATTAGGCAGCACAATCGCATTAGTGAATTATGAAAATTTGGAGGCGTAAAAGATGGAACAAGAACAAAAAGATGTTATTCAAGATATTTATACAACGTTAGGGACAACTGTTGGTGATAAAGCAACAGAATATGAACATCATTTTAAAGAAGGACACAATGAATGGACTGAAACAGTAGACCGTGAGCAAAATTTGCAAGCAATAATCGAGTGGGCAATACAACAAATTGAAAATAATTTTGATGGAGTGAAATAAGATGAAACTATTTAAAAAGAAATTCGATCATAAAAAAGTGAACCGTGTAAAAGATATCGTTTTATACACATCATATGTATTTGAAGCTAAAACATATAGTAAGGCTATCCAATTATTAAAAGATAATAGTAAAAAAGACGCTATTGAAATCATGTATGAAAGATTAGTAGAAGCACAAAGAAATGAATATGAAATGAAGCTACAAATAGAAAAAGCGTCATCAGTGAAGTCGGCAAACGGAACTGATAACGCATAGATATTTAAAAAATTACAGAAAGGAATTTGCTTAATGTTCAACTTAAAATATAATGATGAACTTCATATATTAGTATATCAAAATATTTACGCAAAAGGAACAAATAAAGTAAAAAATATAATGTGGTCTGACTGGTGCGAGTGGTTAACTCGCCCAGCCATTAGCCAAAATAAATACGCTAATGGTTTAGCGATTTATGGTGATGTGTCAGATGGTGTAGATGATGACACAGGTGAAATTCTTCAACATCATAGAAAAGATGAAAATGTAATGTATAGACAAGTGTTTTCATTGGATTATGACGATATAGACGATATGGATCGTTTTATTGAAAATATCAAAAGTAAAATGCACCATTTTGCTTATTTCATGTATAGCACTTTTAGGCATAGAGATAAGCACGATGAAAATGATAAAGACTTACGTCCAAGGTTTAGGCTATTAATTCCAATTGATGACATTGTGAAACCAAATGAATATACCAAATACGCTAGAGCGTTATCTAAATATATTGATGAAATGATAGATGAATCATGTTTTACGCCTATTCAATTGTCAGCATTACCAACTATCAAAGATAACAATAAACCTTATCACTGGTATATCAATGATGCACCATTTATCACACGTGAACAATTAGATAAATGTGTTGAGAAGTACCCAGATGAAGATAAGAAAATCATTGTGGATTATACGAAGCAATATAAGAAGCGTGATAGTGAGTATTGGAGACATATCTCTTTTGGTGTTGACGATGGAGAACGTAATCAATCGCTAGTTTCTTTAATAGGATACTTATTACGTAGATATGTAGATCCGAATCTAGTATATGGCTTGGTTAGTGCTTGGGCGATGACCTGCAATCCACCGCTTGAACAAAAAGTGGTTGATACTGCTTTTAAGAATATATTGAAAAAGGATCGTTCTAATAAATAAAAAGGAGGCTTTTATTTGGGTGATGTAATAAATAGCGAAGTATTCGATTTAATTGATGATTTAGATTATATGACAGATAGAAACGACTGGAAAAATCATTTGCGTATTTCACCATCTACTGGTGCATATAAAAAAAGTACAACCAATGGTGAAATCATAATACAAAATGATGTTGATTTAAAAGAGTTGTTTGAATTTGACACGTTTGAACAGGTGACAAAAATTAAGCGATTACCTTATTGGCGTGCAAAGTCAGATACTAATTTTTATTGGTCAGATATAGATACTACACACGTCATAGCACATATAGATAAACAATATAATATTCAATTTTCACGAGATACTATGGATAACGTTATTGAAAAAGAAGCATATCGTTATAAAGTGAATCCTATAAAAGAAATGATTGAATCTAAAAAGTGGGATGGCGTTAAACGTATTGAAACTTCATTTATTGATTATTTAGGTGCTGAAGATACACATTATAACCGTGAAGTAGCCAAAAGATGGCTAATGGGGGCGGTTGCTAGAATTTATCAACCAGGAATTAAATTTGATACTATGCCTATCATTTATGGTGCACAAGGTGGAGGTAAATCGACTTTTGCAAGTAAAATGGGGGGTAATTGGTACAACCAAAGTGTCAATACTTTCAGAGGTGATGAGGCTTATAAAAAAATACAAGGTTCATGGATTTGTGAAATAGAAGAACTATCAGCCTTTCAAAAATCAACCATTGAAGAGATTAAAAGTTTCATAAGTGCAGTTTTGGATATTTATAGGGCTTCATTTGGTAAACGTACAGAAAGACACCCAAGACAATGTGTATTTATTGGGACAACTAATAATTATGAATTTTTAAAAGACAAAACAGGTAATAGGAGATTTTTACCAGTGACAGTTGATAAGAAAAAAGCAACTAAAAGTCCTTTTGATGACTTAACGCCTGATGTTGTTCAACAAATGTACGCTGAAGCTAAAACTTATTTTGATGAAAATCCAACAGATAAAGCATTATTGCTTGATAAAGAAGCAGACGATATCGCATTAAAAATGCAAGAAGAACATGCTGAGAAAGATACATTGATTGGTGAAATTGAGGACTTTCTTGAGCGTCCTATTCCGTCAGATTATTGGTACAGACCATTAGAAGAAAAAATATGGTCTATGCATGATGTTAAAGACCCAGATCTTATCAAATTGTATGGAGACGGTAAAACAATTGAATTGCAAAATTCAAAACCAGGTGCTTATGAATGGCGTGACAAAGTTTGTAGCATGGAAATTTGGAAAGTGATGATGAAACGAGATGACCAACCACAACCACATCATTTACGTAAGATAGATGAAGCACTTAGAAATACACGATATTGTGGGAATAAGAAAAAGCAAACTCGTTATGGTGAAGGTATAGGGAAACAATACGGTTTCAGTGTTGACATGTCTCAATATTATACCGAATTAGTCGATGATATGTCTTAAAACAAGAGAAATAAGACACCTATAAGACAGTTGTGAGACACCCTCTAAACGTTGGGGCAGTAAGTGCCACGCTATAACTGTCTTGGTGTCTTACTAACTTTCGGCTAAACTTTGAAAAAACTATAAACTATAAATATAAAAAAATCAAAAGTTAGAGCAAAACTGACAAGACAGTGAGACAGTCAAGCTACAAACGTTGGGAGAGTAAGAGCAAAAGGTGTCTCATGGTTGTCCCGTAGTATAAGACGTTAAGACACCTAACAAATATTAGGAGGATACAAATGAACAAAAATAGAATGAAACAAATTATTTTAGAATATATAAAAAGGCATGACGGGACTTCATTCGTGGAGATTGAGGAACTATTTGAAGAAAACCATTTTAATTATAGAGGTAACGGCGCATATAGCAGTGGTGAGCATCAAAACGTCATATTTTGGATAGGTTGGAATAAGCAGGCATTCAATATTATTGCAGAGCTAAAGAGAGAGGGGAATATCGCCATGAACATATGTGAACCGTTTATATATTTGGTAGATGGAAAATCTCTTTCATTGCCGATATTGCATAAGCCGTCTGATGCAAAACATGAGTGTTGGTTACCCGTTACATTTTCCAAGACAAAAACGGCCTGACTCCCCACCACAATTGGCTTAACAGAGCCTTTTGTGGTATAATTATAATAAATATACCAAGTATAAAAATTATTAATAATATATAAAAAGTAGGTGACGAGGTGGCAAAGTGGATAGATAAGATGCTAGGACTGAACAAGCTAGAACAAAAACAGTTTGAGATGATAACAAACGGCTTTCAGTCATTGTCACAATTTAATGGTAATGCTTATCAAAACGATGTGTACCGTTCGGCAGTAGATGCAATCGCTCGACATATTGCGAAGTTATCAGGTAAGCATGTGAACGATACAAAAGACTTTAATAGCTATAAAATTAACAGAATTTTACAACATAGACCGAATCCATATATGAGTGGTTACGATTTTTTATATAAAGTAGCGACCCAATACTATATCGCTAACAATGCATTTATCCTTATTCAGAAGGACAATAAAGGTAATTTATCGGGATTATATCCACTCACACCTAATAGCGTTGAGTATGTGGTCGATGGTGCAAGTGAGATGTATCTGAAGTGTTTATTTAAAGATGGGAATGTTGTTCATTTTCCAATGGACGAGGTGGCAATATTACGCCGACACTTTAACGAAAATGAATTACTAGGTGATTCTAACGACGCTATTATGAAAACACTAGAACTATCTCACACACAACATGAAGGTCTGGCATCAGCAATTAAAAATTCGGCACAAATTAGAGGTATCTTGAAATACACTCAGCCATTAGCCGAAGGAAAATTGAAAGAGAAAAAAGACCAATTTATGAAAGATTATCTTTCAATGGAAAATAACGGAGGCATTGTGACCTCTGATGTTATGGCAGATTACATACCATTAAATGTGAATAATGTTCAAATTGATACATCACAGCTAGAAGTTGTTAAGAAGAAGATATATGACTATCTAGGTATTAATGAAAACATCATCAATGGGAACTATGATGAAACACAATGGCAGGCGTTTTACGAATCAACAATTGAGCCGTTTGCGATACAACTTTCATCAGAACTCACTGAGAAGATATTTAGTGAACGTGAACAATCATTTAGTAATCGTATTATTTTTGAATCATCTAAATTACAGTATGCAAGTAATCAATCTAAATCAAATATGATTAAAGAATTATTACCACTAGGATTATTAACCATTAATGAAGCACGTGACTTAATGAACCTATCAAGCGTGGAAGATGGAGACGAACGTATACAATCCCTGAACTATATAGAGAAAACATTAGCTAAAAATTACCAGTTAGGAGATAAGGAGGCGACACCTGATGAAAGAAATTAGAAGTGCAGAACTACAAGCAGAAACTCGTGACGCCGAAATGGTACTTGAGGGTACTGCCATTATCTTTGATAAACCAGCACTTATTAATACACCGACAGGCTCATATACCGAAATCATCAAACGTAATGCGCTGGACGGTTTGAAGTTCAATGATACACGCTTATTAGTGTCACATGATCATAACCGTTTACCATTAGCCAAATCACCTAAAACGATGAAGATATGGAAAGACGATGCAGGCATGCATTTCAGGGCAGTGTTGGCAAACACCGAAGAAGCTCGTTCTGTATATGAATCAGTCAAACGTGGTGATATGTCAGGTGTAAGTTTCGGTTTCAAAGTAACTGACGGCAGTCGTTACGACGTAGAAACGAGAACACGCACGATTACACGAATAGATAAAATACTAGAGTTTTCTGTGGTAAACTTTCCCGCTTATTCAGAAACATCTGTTGAGGCTAGAAGTCAAATGCAGGAAGCAGAACAACGACAACAACAAATTAATCAAGCAAAAATCAATTTAAATAAATTATTTATAAAGGAGATTAAATAAATGTTCGATACAGTACAAGAGGCTTTTAATCATTATCGTAATGCATCACTTGAAGATATTGAAACACGAGCAAGAGAAATTAAAGGGCAAATTGATACAGACCCAGAAACGAATGTAACTAAGTTAAACGTAGAAATCGAAGGCTTAAACCAAGCGAAAGCAAATATCAAAGAAAAGGAGCAAGCACAAGTGGAACAAACTAAGACAGAAGAACGTTCATACAATCCAATTACAGGCACACAATTACGAGGACATCAAGAAATCAATAAAGATAATGTATTTGGTTCAAACGAATATCGTTCAGCATTCTTCAAAACAATGTTAGGACAAGATTTATCTAGTATTGAGAAACGTGCCTTTGATACTGCACAAGAAGTTGAACAACGTGCCGAGGGCTTTGCATCATCTAATAATTCACAAGCCGTATTACCCGAAACCACTTTAAATGAAATCATTACAAAAGCACGTAAACAAGGTGGACTAATCGGACATGTAAGAAACTTCAACATTCCAACAAAAATTAAAATCCCTATCGGTACACCTACATCAAAAGCAAATTGGCATACTGAAGGGGCTTTAGTAGAGGCAGAACACCCTGATACTGTAAGTGTTCAATTTGATGGTAACGAAATCTTAAAAGTGTTCTCAATCTCTGTTAAAGCTCAAACAATGAGTATTCAAGCATTTGAAAGTTATTTAGTTCAAGAGTTAACACAAACGGTTGTAGAAACAATTGACCACGCTTTAGTCAATGGTACTGGTGTAGATCAAGGACAAGGTATCTTAACAGGTATTACATGGAACGATACAAACAGTGTGGACTTAACAGGCAAGTATACAGACTTCACAAAAGCATTAGGATTATTAAAACGTGGTTATTCAGCAGGTGCTAAATTTGCGATGAGTAACGCTACATTATACAACCAAGTGTATGGTGTGATGGATGCTAACGAAAGACCAATCTTCAATCACGATGCACAACGTGAAGATGTTGGGCATATCTTTGGTAAAGAAGTTGTCATTGACGACAATATCGAAGATGGCACAATTCTATTAGGTAACTTCCAATACGCAGGCTTTAATTTACCACAAGGTATCGCATTAGAGAAATCTACTGAAAGTTCATTCCGTTCAGGACTTATTGACTTCAGAGCTATGGCAGTAGCAGACTGCAAACCATTAGTAGATGAGGCATTTGTTAAGTTATCAGGTGCTACTACTGCACCATCAGCATAGTACAAACATGTGAGGGCATCAGTGATTAACTGGTGTCCTTTATTCATAAAGGAGTGAACGCAATGATTATATCTTTAGAAGAAGGTAAGGACGCTTTAAGAGTAGATGGTGATTACAATGATGAGATTATTGAACCATTGATTGAGGCAATACCTAACTACTTATACATTACGACTGGTCGTGATTGGTTAGATAAACCAGTAGAGCCATTGGCACAAACAGCAGCTAAGTTCATACTGCAATTGTGGTTTGACCCACAGACACAAGACAGTGAGCGATTAAAGCGTACCATTGACAGTTTATTAGCGTCTTTAAAAGCATTAGGAAGTGACTACGATGGCTAGGAGTGTACCACGATCCTTTTACAAGTCTAAACGATGGATAAAGTGCCGTGACAGTTACATGATGAAACAGAATTACATTTGTGAAAGATGTAAAGGCATGGCTTCTATTTGCCATCATAAAGTGTATTTGAACGCAGAAAACTATAAGAACCCTTATGTATCATTGAATCATGATTTTCTGGAGTGCTTGTGTCACACATGTCATAACCAAGAACACTTTGGCAGTCCATCGACAGGAGAAGGATTACAATTTGATGAAAAAGGGAATATTATAAAAATATAATACAATAATAATTTGATACCCCCCATATCGTAAATCTAATTTGCGATTCTTTGGGCAACGGCGATGGGGCTTACCTTTCCTCCACCCAAGATTTTAAATATTTAGAGGTATAAAAAGTATACTAAGGAGTGTAATATATGAATAAGATTTATAAATCAATTAATTTAGAACAACTTAAAAAACAAGTGGATAAAGATGAGAACATTAATCAACCTGTGGCATATGATCTGATTGAAGAATTAAGCTTTATGAAAGAAACAATGGAAGAACTCAAAAATACGGTTCGTACACATGGTGCAACTTACATATTTAAGCAAGGTGAACAGTCTTATTTAAAAGAAAGCCCTGCAATGAAGTCATACAATACGACAGTTTCTAAGTATAACGCTACACTTAAGCAATTATTGTCTCTATTGCCACAAGACACTGAAGAATCTGACGCATTCATGGACTTTGTAACAAATGGTTAACTACATTGAACAGTATTATCAAGCAATAGAGAATGGTTCTGTTGTGACTTCTAAGCGTGTTAAAAAACAATATCAAAAGTTAGTTCAAGACATGGAACATCACGACAAGTATATCTTTGATGAAGATAAAGCCATGCGACCTATACAGTTTATTGAAAAGTTCTGTCGCCATTCCAAAGGTGAGTTGGCTGGTAAACCATTAGTATTAGACTTATTTCAAAAAGCCTATATCTCAGCGCTATTTGGTTTTGTAGATAAAGACACTGGATTACGTCGATACACTGAATCATTCTTTTTTGTTGGTCGTAAGAATGGTAAGACAACTATGTTAAGTGCCATCGCTTTATATATGATGATTGCCGATGGTGAAAGTGGCTCAGAGGTGTATTCAGTTGCATCGAAACGTGACCAAGCCAATATATTATTCGATCAAGCACATGAGATGATTGTACAGAGTCCAGATTTAAATAAAAATATTCGTAAGCGTAAGTCAGATTTATACTTTGCACATAACTTTAGCAAGATGCAATCACTTGGTAAAAATTCTAATTCATTAGATGGTTTGAATGCACATTTGGTCGTGATTGATGAACTGCATTCTATACAAGATAGAAACCTTTACGAAGTAATGAAACAAAGTCAATCTGCACGTACACAACCATTACTGATTATGATTACCACAGCAGGTACACACAGAGGAACTATCTTTGATGATATGTATGAATACGCATGTAACGTGGTTGATGGACAATTTGCCGATGATAATTTCTTGCCAATTATGTATGAATTAGACCACAAAGCAGAGTACAAGTTACCTGATTGTTGGCAGAAAGCTAATCCCGCATTAGGAGTTTCTAAAAAGCGTGAAGATATTGAGCGTAAGGTTGCACGTGCAGACAATGATATGAATTATTTAACAGGTATCTTAACGAAAGATTTTAATATTCGTGAGGTTGCCAATAACGCATGGTTAACATTTGATGCGATTAATAACGAAGATACATTTAATATCAAAGATTTTGAAGGACGTTATGCCATCGGTGGTGCAGACCTTTCTGTAACAACTGATCTAAGTTGTGCCACGCTTTTATTTGTAGACCCTGAAACCGAAACACGTTATGTTCATCAAATGTATTGGTTACCTGAAGATAACTTATATAAGCGTGTACATGAAGATAAAATCCCATATGATAAATGGTATGAACAAGGTTGGTTACGTTTGTGTAGGGGTAATACAATTGATTATAGCGATATCACAGATTGGTTCCTTGAGATGATGAACGAGAATGAAGTCACACCACTGTGGATTTATTATGATAATTATAGTGCGAGATACTTTGTATCAGAAATGGAATCATTCGGCTTTAAAATGATACGTACACATCAAGGCGCTAAAACATTAAGCCTACCTATGCAGAATTTAGGGGCAGACCTACAAAAGCATAAGGTGAATTACAATAACAATCCTATATTGAAGTGGTGCTTTACTAATGTAGGTGTAGAGACTGATAGAAACGGTAATATCGTACCTATTAAGAATCAGTCGCCTAAACGTCGTATAGATGGTGTAGCGTCCTTGTTAGACGCATATGTGGGCTTATTTGATAACTATGAAAGTTTTTTAAGAGCGATGTAGGCGAGCGCTCGCTCGTATTGTGGTACGTATCAGAATTGCGCTCGTGCGCAAATGTTGAACAGGTGCAACATTTAGCTGAACCCACATTTGGGTTGAGTAAAACTGCAGAGCTCACATTTGAGCTTTCTAATTTTTGGACAAATATCGAAGCGCGCGCTCAAAAAGTTTGTGCAACAGTTGCACAAACATCAAAGGCATCAAATTCAACACCGGTGTTGCATTTCAAATTGTGCGATGTCGCATAATATATAAGTGAGGTGAAACAAATGGCATATCATTTTAATAATAAAATTGAAATCATTGAAGAAATGGAAGATCCTGATGCATTTATGCCCGGAGAGGGAATGGGTACAAAAGTTGTAGCATATCCTTGGGCAGATGTTAGGACTATGAAAGGGCGAGAATTTGCAGATGCAGGCTTTACTATAAATGAAACGCCTATGAGGTTTATTATTCGTTACCGTAAAGGTATTGAGACATATCACAAAGTTAGATATAAAGGGCAGATGTATAATATCAAATCTGTGGCAAATGATGATGGTTTAAATCAAACGTTAACTATTTTTGCGATAAAAAAAGAATAACTATGTTTAAGTCATAAAAAAATCGGATAAACATTGGTAGAGTCATTAGAGTCAGTTGGCTCTACCCCTTTGTTATAATATTCATGTTAACTCCAACACCACTTTAATTAGTGGTGTTTTTTTAATGTTTAAATCATTAGAAATCGGTTATAGGTATAATAGAGCTTAAGCAACTCTATTTTCATTCAAATCTCCATTGTTTTACTTAGCTTAACTAGGTTATGCCACATCTTTAAAAAAAGGTGTGGTATTTTTATGTTTAAATTATTAGAAATCGGTTATAATAATCTTAGAGCTGATCACTCGTATTTTTTCAATCTATTCAAGAACGCCATACCTTTTTAAATGGGTATGGCGTTTTTTTATGTTCTGAGAAACGCCTTGTGTTGCATCGAGAAATGAGTTTAAAGATAATCATACATAAAAAAAGCCACCACACCTTAGTGTAGTGACTCCAATATGAATATTGATTTAGAAAACAGAGTGTCATTTTAAGTCTGACATAGACGTATATACTGCTAAACAATTTCCTTTATGCTGAGCCTGACGATAAACAAAACTATTATTTTGTATAATGTGTTTCAGTTCATTTGGTGCGCCTACATCAAAAACTATGAACAACCGAACACATATGTTTTGCTATTCGCTACCGTTTAACCATCACGAAAAAGATTAAGACGTGTACCATTTCGGTACATCTTTATTATAACATAAAGTTATGAATAAGTAATCTATTGATAGTTTTTGATTATAGAAACATTTTATCGCATGATGTATAATTAAGTAAAAAGGAGTAATGAATATGGATATTAATTTTTTAATTGATTTACTAAATGACAGTGATGTTAAAAAATTAACGTTGACACTAATTACTAATGAGGAAATCAGATTAGGAAAAGACGATATAAAACAAGGTTCAAGTGAAAATATACTAGTATTGAATGAATCAGAGAATTTAATTATTAATTTAAATCACGTTGTTAAAATCACAAAACTTTATAATGAACGCTTTAGCATGCATGACGTGAATTTTTAAATTAATGATTGCCACAAATTTTCTTTGTTTTTTCAATTTTAACATTTTACACTCAATGCAATAGTCAATGTAAACGTTGATATGACAACACTTATAGCAACTTTAATATTAATAGATAAACGTATTAATGAACTCCCGCCGTCTCCACTATATAGCCTATAACCCTTGTGGTTATAGGTTTTTTGTTTTGTATTTAAACGTTTCTAGGTTAATACATATAAATGTTGTATTTATTATATAAAAATATTATAATATAATTAAGTCAACGACCATGCGTGGACTTTAAAAAACAAAATCATGTACAGTAGTAGCCGTCTGCTATGAGACTAGGCATTATAATTGAATATCATAGTGTTGATAAAGAGATATGATTAATGAGTGATTAGTCATATCTCTTTTTTACATATGCAAACATAGAAAATCAAACCATCACATTAATGTGTAATGAACTAAAGTTAACCTTTTAAGTAGAAGAGGTGGTTATTTGAGATATGTGAATAACGAGAAACATAGACATGCTTTAATCAGTCAATTAACTGAGAACCAAAGAGAAATACTGTTTAAGTATTATAAATACAGAAAAAAGAATATATTAATCAATGATATGTATCGCTATTCAGAAGAGTGGGAACTTATCGACTTTAAAGTAAATGAAAATTACCGAACGTGTTGTAATGATACGCCGTTATATTGTGAATGCGGAAAAGAATTAAAGTATCAATATATACTTCGATCAAAGTCAAAAGACACAATTATGAAACTTGGGATTGAACATTTTAAAGAACATAGTGGCATTCCAAATCGTATTGCATATCAGGTTAGAAAGAGTATATTTCTGTTAGATGATTGGTTGGATGATATACTCTTAAATCATGAGAAATTAATGAATGATTCAGAGCATCATTTTAAAGTTATAAACATGTATAAAGAGTGGACTACGATCTCTGAGTTAGATGTGAAAGATTTTAATTCGAATTCATCAAAGCCTATTACGAGAAAGAATATTGAATTAATTAATGATTTTAAAAAGTATAGTATGGCTTTGCCCACTAACATCGAACAGAAAGTCTTTGCTTTGATTGATTATTTTCATAGAAAGAAATATCTTGCGTATATAGAAGAACTAGAACGAAAAAGACGCATTCAAAGAGAAAAAGAACAAGAAGCATTGAGAAAAGAGCGAGAGTTAAAACGACAGCAATTATTAAAAGAGGCTGAAGCACGTAATAGTCAAAAAAGAAAAATTATGGCCAAAGAAAAGGCAGATAAGATGTTAATTGCTGAATGCAGAGTGAAAATAACAAAACTATTAGACGTACAAAATGTGATTGATATCACTACAATTTATAATGAATGTAAAATAGAGATAGACGAATTATTAAGATCGCATGTTAATACAAAGATTGTAAATGATATCGTAAATTCTATTAATAGATACACGATGTATAATGTGAAATTTCAGAACAACAAGCTATTTAAATCATGGACTAAGCGTTTTTGATAAGCAACATAGTCATATCCAAAATATATTGGATGAGTACAACTAAATTATATTACATTTATTAGCTTTGATATATTTAATAAAAATATTATAATATAAATGTCAATGACAATGCGTGGACGTTATAAACCGAAATACATTGCATAGCTAAGAATAAGTTTTAAATAACTTAGGAAAGAGAGCAAGTAGGACTTGTTCTTTTTTTAGTTAACGGTCGTGCGTGGACTTTCAAACAAGTACATTGATTATCGGAATTGAAATGTAAATTTCAATAAATGTAGACGAAGCGTTAGAACGAAAGGTTCTAACGCTTTTTAAAGATTCTTGAACATAAATAATATGATAATGCTATTTGGCAAATTTACAGTAGCTCATTGAATTGATAAGACACTTAAATTAAGCTTTTCTCAGTACAGTCAGGGCCCCAGCAAAGAGAATTTCGAAAAGAAATTCCACAAGCAAAGAAAGCTGGGGTTACAAAGGATTTCAAATTCTGTACCACGCTTCAATGATGTTACATCCAATTTCAATGTGGTATATATATAATAAGCATACAAAAGTCAGCATGATGAACTAAGACAACTCGTTAGTATAGGAGCTATTGAAATATGGAATTATTAACGAAAGCGATTAGTTTTACGATGTCATCTCTTTCTACATGGCTAGGAAGTAAAGATTTATTTAAAGATGCAATAAAGCTGTTTGAATCGGATAAGAAGTGAAAGTAATTTTATGTTTTGAACTAGTAATATTGCAGAAAAAACAAGCATTTACGTTTCAATTAAAGAAACATGTAAATGCGGCTCTATAATAAATTGGACTGATGACTAAAAATCATCAGTCCAATTTTTATGT
>ERZ1023508.233-NODE-233-length-21442-cov-25.270398_pt1 | contig 21442 bp, 19 predicted proteins | sample MGYA00380548_ERZ1023508 | MGnify/ENA primary metagenome ERZ1023508 (study PRJEB33173, sample SAMEA4830311) | metagenome | study: EMG produced TPA metagenomics assembly of the PRJEB25223 data set...
ATCTCTTTATGAGATTAGGGGCTCTTAATGCATGCGAAACTGCATGTATACCACTATATACTTTATCTAATATCTTAATGCATATATCTACACTATAGGACAATAAAAGGTGACTGAGCGCCTTTTCAGAGACACAGCCACCTTTGGATTATTTAGTATCATTGATAATTAATTGACGTAATGATTGACGTTTAATAACTTCTCTTGCTTTACCATCTTTTAAGAAAAACACAGACGGTTTCTGCATTTGATTATAATTAGATGCCATAGAATAATGGTATGCACCAGTTGAAAGTATCGCTAGATAATCTCCACGCTTCACTGTGCTTGGTAATTGGGCATCTTTTATGATAATATCGCCAGATTCACATAACTTACCAGCGATTGTTACTGTTTCGTCTTTAGGATCATTTCTATTAACTAATAAGGCCTCGTATTTTGCATCATAAAGCGCTGTTCTAATATGGTCGCTCATACCACCATCAATGGAAACATACTTATTGACCTGAGGAATTTCCTTGATTGTTCCAACTTCATATAAAGTAATACCTGCTTCACCAACAATTGAACGACCTGGTTCGATACCAATCTCTGGTACCGGATAATCTGCATCTTCGGCAATTGATTTAATAGCAGCAGTAATCTCTGCGATGCCTTCTTCGATAGGGAAACTTACATCACCCTCAACATATTTAATGCTAAAGCCACCGCCTAAGTTAATTAAATCAACTTTGATATCATTTGCTTTCAACCAATTAATCACAATATTAGCAGTTTCAACCATAGCCTCTGTGCCTTCAATTTGAGATCCAACATGGAAATGAACACCTTTGAGGTTTAATTTTTGAGTATCTCGCACTTTTTCAATACCTTGAATAGCTAAGCCGTGCTTAATTGATAAGCCAAATTTACTATCTTCTTGGCCTGTTTGTATAAATTCATGCGTATGGGCTTCAACGCCAGGATTCAATCTTAAAACAACATCAATTTCTTCACTTGCATATCGCTCAATCAGATCGATTTCCTCTAATGAATCAATAACAATGTAACCAACTTTGCTTTCTAAAGCATATTGAATTTCATGTTTTGTTTTGTTGTTACCGTGAAAATGAATATGTTTTGGATCGAAACCAGCTTCTAATGCTGTATATAATTCTCCTTCAGACACTACATCTAATTCAAGTCCTTCTTCTTGTACTAATTTAACCATTTGTAAACATGTGAATGCTTTTGATGCATATGAAATATTGTATGCTAATCCACTTTGTTTGAACGCTTCATGATAACGTCTCATTTGGTTTCTAATTTGTACTTCATCATATACAAAAGTAGGGGTCCCAAAACTTTGCGCTATCGTTTTTAGACTTGTGCCTCCCATTGTAAGTTCGCCATTGCTATTATATTCTACTACCATAATTTATCTATACTCCTTTATTAATGAGTCGTGATTCATTGCACTTAATTGTTCTGAATTAGCGCCAACGCCTTTAAAAGTAAATTCATCGACACGTATATGGTTATTATATAGTATCACTTCATCTTGTGCATTGACACTGTCATCAACTTCTACAAACATATGACTCATCATAAGCGCACGAATAGGGTAGCGCTTATGATTTATCAAAGCCTCATGTTGTGCTCTTGCTTTGAGTATACCATCACCATAACCAACATCAACGACTGCCAATTTTGTGTTATTTTTTGTCGCTTCAAAAGCAAAACTGTAACCACAAAATTCTCCCGCATTGACTTCACGCACTTGTATGACATTACCTTTAACTGTTAGCGATTGCTGTATGTCTGATTCATTGATTGTACTATAGGGTCTAGAACCATACAATGCAATACCAATACGCGCATGCGTATGGTTAGGTAATACACCTTGCTCACGATAGTAGCTTGCACTATTCTGTGCATGTATCATCTCAAATTCATATCCTTCATCAAGTAGCGTATCTACAATCTCTAACCACGCGGCACGCTCTATATTATAATCTGGAACATCAAATTCATCTGCGTATCCAAAATGCGTCCACAAACCACTAATGTGCATTTTATGTTCATTTTTATTCTGATTATGATGGTGAATGACTTCTTTAATTTCATCAAGTGTCTTTAAACCTGAACGATGTAATAAATTTTCATATTCCAAGTGAACTTGTATGTCATATAATTCGTTAATATTTTCATAATAAAAAGAAAGGGAAGGCAAAGTCATTTGAATCTGATTCTCACGTATCTTATCAAATTCATAAACTGCATTCATCAAAAATATAGTAGCATTTGGCGCTAATTTGCGAATTCGAATTGCTTCTTTAAGTGATGTGGTACTAAATGTATTTATCCCTATATCTAAAAACTGTTCTACTGCAAATTCAAGTCCATAATGGTACGCATTATTTTTTACTACTGCCATTATTTGGTTATCTTGTTTAACATTTTTAGCGTTTTCTTTAAATAATTGTCGGTTTACTGACCATGTGGCTGTCATTGCGATTGTACCTCACTATAAGATTTGAGTATTTGTTCATAGTAATCTGCAATACGTATTAATATAGATTCATTAAAGTTTAAATGAGAAGTGTGTAAACCAGTCACGTATCCTTTTGCTTCATCTCGAACTCCAACAAATACAAAATAGCTTGGTGCAATTTGACTATAGAAACTAAAGTCTTCACCAAATAAGTAAGGTGTAGGTTTATCAATCACTTCAAACTCAGCATTTACTAATCCATTTTCAACATGTTTGCGTAATTGAGGATCATTAAAAGTAGGAGGGTAACCTTCTTCAAATTTCACTTCACACTCGACATTAAATAATAATTTAACGCTTTCGCTAATTTTCGTCATTTGCTGTTTTACAATCTCTAAATCTTTCACATCATATGTTCTAATAGTACCTTCTAAATAGCCGTTACTTGGAACCGTATTTATGGCTTCACCAGCTTCAAAATGTCCCATATGGACAATGTTTCGTTTCAATCCATTTAAATGATATTGCTGTATCTGTCCTACTTGAGTCAATACATGTTGTAATGCCTCACCGCATGAATGCCCTTGCTCTTTATCAGCAACATGACTTGAAAGACCATGCAAATAGAATCTATACTCTGTAGCACTTGCTGTAATTTCTTCATCTCTAATCACAACACGGCCTTCATTTTCAAATGGCATGACATGTATACCAAAAACTGCTTCAATAGGATATTTTTCAAATGCACCAGCACGTATTAAACGATTCGCGCCACCTCCAGTTTCTTCTGCAGGTTGAAATATGAAGACGATATTTTGAGGAAGTTCGCCCTTATCAGCTAAATTTTTACATCGTTTAACAAATAGCATAAGGGCAGTTGTATGGCCATCATGTCCACAAGCATGCATAACATGATCTACTTCACTTCGGTAGGATACGTCATTTTCTTCGTAAATCGGTAATGCATCTATATCAGCACGATATGCAATCGTATGTGTACTATTTCCAGATAAATAGGCGATAACGCCTGTATCTAATGGACGCTCATATGGCACACCTAAATCATCTAAAAAATGCGCAATATACTTTGTTGTTTCATATTCATGTAAACTTAATTCTGGATGCTTATGTAAATAACGTCTATGTTCTGTTACAAATTCCAACTCAGTCATCGATATCAAATCCTTTAAATTATTATATTAATTACACTAAATAAGCATAATTGTTAGTTTGCTATGTATTATGTATTTAATTTATAAAAATAGGAGGATAGACAAACTTATCGAAACAAAGCGTAGTTTAACACTTAGCAATAGATAAGGGGAGACATCATAGTAAAATAAATATTGTCTCGTCTAAACCTCCTATATTCAACAAAATAATTCCGTATCATTTTGTGTAAAATACATACGGTAATATATAACTTGTATAAGTTTATATACTTAGTACTCTAGTCGTTTAATTTTCTTAGTGCCGAAACGATTTCACGTTTTGAATCTTCGACTTCAGTTGTTTGTTTAATCACTTTTGCTGGCGTACCAGCTACAACTGCGCCTGCGGGTACATCTTGAGTAACAATGGCACCAGCAGCGACAATGGCACCGGCACCGACACGCACACCTTCAAGAATGACTGCATTAGCACCAATAAGTACGTCATCTTCAATAATAACAGGTGAAGCACTTGGTGGTTCGATTACACCAGCTAAAACTGAACCAGCACCGACATGTACATTTTTACCTGTTGTAGCACGTCCGCCTAATGTAGCATTCATATCAACCATTGTGCCTTCTCCAACAACAGCACCAATATTAATTGTTGCACCCATCATGATTACAGCACCATCTTCAATAATGGCTTGTTCACGAATAAATGCACCAGGTTCAATACGTGCATTCGTATTTGTTAAATCTTTCAATGGAATAGCTGAGTTGCGTCGATCCATTTCAACTTCAATTTCATCAATAACTGATTGATTAGACTCATAAAATGGTTTCCAATCATCTGCTTCACAAAAAATAACTTTGGAATCAGATGAACCAAATACTTTAAAATCACTTGGGAAAGTAATGTTTTCAAAATCACCATTGATGTAGACTTTTAATGGTGTAGATTTTTTTGCATCACTTATATATTGAATAATTTCTTCTGCCGTTAAATGTTGTATCATAATTAAATTCGCTCCTTAGGGTTTATAAGTTATCAAATGTATAATAACCATTTTTATTTTGTACTAGTTTTTCTGCTGCGCCAATCGCACCGTTGGCAAATATATCTTTAGATTGTGCGCGGTGTGTAATTTCAATTGTTTCATCCGTACCTGCAAAAAGCACATCATGTTCTCCAACAATCGTGCCGCCACGAATAGAATGAATACCTATTTCATCTTGGGTACGTTTTTCAGTCGTTTCATGTCTATCATATACAGGCGTTGTAGTCTCACGTAAAGACTCAATAACATCATATAATTTCACTAATGTACCACTCGGTGCATCAACTTTTTTATTATGATGTGCTTCTGTAAGTTCAATATCAAAATCTTGCAAGAGCGGTACAGCTGCTTCTAAGATTTTTGTAAGTGCATGTACACCATAACTCATATTCGCACTGAAAAACACTGGCATATCTGTACTCAACGCTTTTAATTTATCTATGATTTGTTCTTTCTCACCCGTTGTAGCAATGACAACTGGTAAATTAAAGTCTTCTTCTAATAATGGTAAGAGTAGTTCAGGATTTGAAAAGTCAATAGCAACATCCGCTTCTGTAGCCTCTGAAATATGTTCAAAAGTAGGGTAGGGATAGTGCTTTTCACTGTTTCTCACAATAACCCCAACGATTTCGTGATTTTTCTCTTCTGCTAACCTTGCTACGCGTTGATTCATAGCACCATATCCAATTAATAAAATCTTCATGAATTTCCACCTGCTTTAAATTGTTCGTAAGCTTGTTCTAATTTTTGGCGATCACTGTCTTCAAGTGTAACAAGTGGTAAGCGTACTTCATAGTTACCAAATCCTTCAACTGCTGTTAATGCTTTTACAGGAATAGGGTTAACATCTACTGCTAACGCATCTAATAACGTTTGAATAGGCTGGAATTGAGACTGTATGTTTTCGTCATTTTGTTTTGCATCATATAAAGATTGGAAAGCATTTGGAATAACATTGGCAACCACCGAGATAACACCGTGACCACCTTGATTGAAATAATCAACAATATTATCGTCGTTGCCACTATATAAAGCAAACTCATCTAAATTAAGGCGTTGTTTTAAGTCTTCTAAGTAATCAAAATCATTTGTCGCATCTTTTAATGCAACGATATACTCATTTTCACTTAAAGTTTCCACTGTTTCTGCATCGATTGTCATATTAGTACGTGACGGTACATTATATAATACAACAGGCAATTTCACTGCATCTGCAATTGTTGTAAAGTGGGCAATTAAACCTCTTTGATTTGTCTTGTTATAGTATGGTGTAATAAGCATAATCGCATCAGCACCAATTTCTCTTGCACGCACAGAAGCTTGAATAGACTTTTGAGTATTATTCGTACCAGTACCTGCAATGACAGGCACACGACCATCAACAACATTGACAACGACTTCTAAAATTTGATCCTTCTCTTCATCAGTTAATGTTGGATTCTCAGCTGTAGTACCATTGACTACGATTGATTTGGCATTATTATCTAGTAAATATTTCACATGTCTTCTCAATGCATCAAAGTCAACTTCATTGTGTGTAAATGGCGTTGCTAGTGCAACACCTACACCTTCAAATATATGTCCCATATTATTTTACTCCTTTCAAGCTCATAACTTGTTCAAGTATTTGTACTGCATTTAATGCTGCACCTTTTAATAAGTTGTCAGAAGTACACCATACATGGAAAGTATTGTCTAAGCTATCGTCACGACGAATGCGTCCAACAAAGATTTCATCTCTACCAGTTGAATGAATTGCTAATGGATATTCATTGTTTTGAGGATTATCTACAAGTACAACACGATCATCTTTTTCAAATAACTCTTGAATGGCTGAAACTGTTGCTTCTTTTTCTAATGTTACACTCATGTGTACACTATGACTGTCTTGTACAGGTACACGGACGCAAGTAGCTGTTACCTTTAAATGATCATCTTGTAAAATTTTACGTGTTTCATCAATCATTTTTTGTTCTTCTTTTGTATACCCATCTTCGAGAAAAGTATCTATATGTGGTAACACATTATTATAAATAGGGTGAGGGTATGCCTCTGGCGCTTTACCATTTGCTCCTTCAGCTAAATCTTGTTTACCTTTCACTCCTGAACCAGATACTGCTTGATAAGTTGTATATGCAACACGTTTTAATCCAAATGCTTCTTGTAATGGTTTAAGTGGCACAACAGATTGAATCGTAGAACAGTTTGGATTGGCAATGATTTTTCTATCTAATTTAGGTTCATTCACTTCTGGTACTATTAAATCAATACCTTCAGTCATTCTCCATTGACTAGAGTTGTCAATCACGATAGCTCCTGCTTGTTCGAAAATAGGGGAATAATGTTCACTTGTACTACCACCCGCACTCATTAATACATAATCAAAAGGTTCGCTAGCTGCTTCATCAGTCAATTCACGTACTGTGTATGTTTTACCTTGAAATTCAATTTGTTCTCCCGCTGATCGCGCTGAAGAGAATAATACTAACTCATCAAAGGCAATGCCTTTTCTATCTACTGTTTCTAACATTTTTCTTCCTACTAATCCTGTTGCACCTGCAATAGCTAATCTAGTCATATACAAAACACTCCATTTTTTATTAGTTGATTTTAAAAAGTTTTGAAAATTCAGATATCAAAAGCTTGATATAAAGTCTGTACAGCACGTTCACCGTTTTCAGCATCGATGACACATGAAATACTAATTTCCGATGTTGTCGTTTGATAAAATGAGATATCATTTTCAATTAAAGTAATAAATGCTTTTGAAGCTACACCAGACATATCTCTCATACCTGAACCTATTAAAGAAATTTTAACGTATTCTTCATTAATTCTGAAGTCCAAGGCACTAAAGTCTTCTTTTAAAGTTTCCAGTATAGATGAAATTTGTGCAACATCCGTATCTTTAATTGTAAAAGACATTTGTAAGCCTTCTAAATTAACAATTTGAGATATCATATCTACATTTACAGAACCATCTTCTAATTGACTGAATAATTTTGTGAGTAATTTATTATCTGGTAAGGGGTAACTAATTGTAACATGCATCATATGTGTATCTAATGCAACACCTGTGACGGCTTTCTTTTCTAAAATTTCTGTTTGTGGCATAATCCATGTTCCTTTCACATTTGATAAAGTTCTACCTAAATATAGGGGAATGTTATAATTATTTGCTAATTCAACACTTCTTGTTTCTAATACGCCTGCACCTAAAGCACTCATTTCCATCATTTCTTCATACGATACATAATCGAGTCGCTTCGCATCTTTATATAGGCGAGGATCTGTAGCATAAACACCATCCACATCTGTATAAATTTCACAAGGCGTATGATTACTCGCAGCTAATGCAACAGCAGTCGTATCAGAACCTCCACGTCCTAAAGTCGTTACTTCTAAATCATCATTAACACCTTGGAAACCAGCCACAACAAGCACGTCATTTTCTTCAAATGCTTGTTCAAATGTTTCAGGATTAATTTCAGCTATACGACTTTTCAAATGGTGCCCAACCGTTTTGATACCAGCTTGATAACCTGTCATAGCTTTAGCTCGAACGCCAATGTCATTCAAAACCATCGATAAGTATGAAACGGTTTGTTGTTCACCAGTTGTGAGTAATAGCGCTAATTCTTGATCCTTTGGACTAGTGGTTAATGTAGATACATTTGCCATTAACTCATCGGTCGTTTTACCCATAGCACTTACTACGACAATAAGTTGTTCTCCTTGTGCAATTCTCAAACTTAACATCTCAGCTATATTTTTAATTTTAGTAAAATCACTAACTGAAGAACCACCAAATTTCAAAACACTTCTTTCCAAATTCATATCCTCCTCGTTGAATAGGGGAGAATCACAGTTATATAAAAAAAGAACAAGTCCGAAATGCGAACCTGTTCTATATTATATATACAAGTGATGCACTCCATTATCTTAAAATAATGACAGACTCTTAGCTCTTAACCATAAAGTCCAACATGTTATAAGCTGCTATTATAACCGTTTCGGCATCTCACCCTTTCAAAATTAGCTGCTAGCAGTCAGATTCTTCTAATCTTTACTAATGATTGATGCGCCTCATCAAAACCTTATTAAATTTTTGTTTATGTTTCACATTATACATAGGCTTACATGTACTGTAAACCGCTTTTCTTTAATTTTTTAAATTTACTGAAAAATATGACATTTAAGGAGTGTTTTTTACCTCAAGAGTGTAAAATGATATCTTTTTGAGGTATTGCTTTTTTAAAACACAAAATGATGATTCTTTTAAAATTCCTCGTACGATGCCGGATCTTGACCTTTTAGTCGGCCATCTTGCTGTGTCAGACTATTAATTTTATCAATATCTTGTTGTTCTAAAGTAAAATCAAATATATCTTTATTTTGAATTTGTCGCGCAATCGATGTTGATTTAGGAATAGGGACAATACCATTTTGTACATGCCATTTTAAAATGATTTGAGGGATTGTTTTATTATATTTTTCTGCTATAACAGCAATATCTTTATCCTTAATCACCTCAGATGCACGACCTAAAGGACTCCAGGCTTGTGTAATGATGCCTTTTTGATTATGATATTCAATCATGTCCTGCTGATTAAAATAGGGATGCAGTTCAATTTGATTAACTACAGGCAACACACCTGTTTCTTTTTCTAAATTTTCAATATGTTCTGGTAAGAAATTACAAACACCAATAGATTTTATCAAGCCAGCTTTTTGCGCATCTATCATTGCTTGCCATGCTTCTACATACTTGCCTTGTTTAGGATTAGGCCAGTGGATTAAGTATAAATCTAAATACTCAACACCTAAACGATAGATTGATTCTTGAATCGCAACCATAGCTGCATCATAATCTTGATAACGACCTGGTAATTTTGAAGTAATGATAACTTGATCTCTTGTCACATGACTATTGTCAATCGCTTTGCCCACAGTACCTTCGTTTTCATAATTATATGCTGTATCTAACAAGCGATATCCTTGATTTAATGCATTCGTTATTGCGTGTGCACCATGCGCACCATTAAGCTTATATGTACCAAATCCAATTTGAGGTAATACTTGACCGTCAATCATATTTAAATTTTTCATTTAAAAATTCCTCCTACAGTTAATTAATTATAATTATATAATTGTGAAAATGCTTTTTAAAGCAATCGGCCTATACCTCTTTTTAAAGTAGGGGAATAAAAAAACGTGACAAAAGTCTATTTTCAAAAATGTGATGTCATAACTACAATAATTAGGTGATGATATGAAAAAAGCGTCTAAAACATTTATTTATGTCTTAGACGCTTAAATATGATTACAATTATTTAGCTAATACACCAGTTTCTTCTAAATAGGCTTCATAAGAAATCTCTTTTGAAACTGCACCAGCAGGATTTAAATCAATAACACGGTTCGCGATTGTGTTAATAAATTCAAAATCATATGACGTAAAGATGATTGAACCTTTGAAGTTCTTTAATCCATCATTTACCGCAGTAATACTTTCTAAATCTAAATGGTTTGTTGGTTCGTCTAACAATAGCACGTTTGCACTTGATAGCATCATTTTACTTAGCATACAACGTACTTTTTCTCCACCTGAAAGCACACTTGCTTTTTTCTTAACTTCTTCACCACTAAATAGCATACGTCCTAAGAAGCCACGTAAGAATGTTTCAGTTTGTTCGTCTTCCGGTGCATACTGACGTAACCAATCTACTAGATTCATGTCTACACCTTCAAAGTAGTCAGAGTTATCTTTAGGGAAGTAACTACGTGAAGTTGTGACACCCCATCTTACTGAACCTTCATCTGGTTCCATCTCACCAGCTAAGATTTTCAATAATGTTGATTTAGCAAATTCACTATCTCCAATTAATACAGCTTTATCATTAGGATCCATTGTAAATGAAATATTGTCTAGAACTTTAACACCATCAATTGTTTTTGAAAGGTTTTCTACAAACAATAAGTCATTCCCAATTTCACGTTCTGGAGTGAATTTAACAAATGGGTAACGACGCGATGAAGGTTGAATATCATCGAGTTCGATTTTTTCAAGTTGTTTCTTACGACTTGTTGCTTGTTTTGATTTTGAAGCATTTGCAGAGAAACGCGCAACGAAATCTTGTAATTCTTTGATTTTTTCTTCTTTTTTCTTATTTTGATCTTGTGCCATTTTCATTGCTAATTCACTAGATTGATACCAAAAATCATAGTTACCAACGTAAACTTTAATTTTCCCATAATCTAAATCGGCAATGTGAGTACATACGTTATTTAAAAAGTGTCTGTCATGAGAAACTACAATAACTGTATTTTCAAAATTAATTAAGAAATCTTCTAACCAACTAATTGCAGGGATATCTAAACCATTGGTAGGCTCATCTAGTAGCAATACGTCTGGTTTACCAAAAAGACTTTGAGCCAATAAGACTTTAACTTTTTGATTATTTTCTAATTCTGACATTGTTTTATCTTGTAAATCTGCTTTTATACCAAGACCAGATAGTAGGGAACCAGCATCTGCTTCTGCATTCCATCCATCCATTTCTGCAAATTCGCCTTCTAATTCTGCTGCTCTAATACCATCTTCATCGCTGAAATCAGGTTTCATATAGATCTCATCTTTTTCTTTCATAACAGCATACAAACGTTCGTGACCTTTAATAACAACATCTATAACACGTTCATCTTCAAATGCAAAATGATCTTGTTTTAATACTGCTAAACGTTCATTTTTCCCCATTGAAACATGACCAGTTTGTGCATCTAATTCTCCAGATAAAATTTTCAAGAACGTTGATTTACCTGCACCATTTGCACCTATCAAACCATAGCAATTGCCATCTGTAAATTTAATATTTACATCTTCAAATAGCTTACGATCGCCAAATCGTAAACTTACATCAGTAACTTGTAACATGCATTTACTCCTTTTCGTTAATCTACCGCACAAATTATAACACACTTATCTTGCACTTTCGACCTTTCGCGCTAGACTGATGCTTGTTTTCCTATAGCATGTTATAATATAGAAGAATAAATTTTATGAACGAAGGAGAAAAGTATGGCCCAAGATGAAAAAGATATTGTAGGTTCAATAGAATTCCTTGAAGTTGTAGGTTTAGAAAGTTCCACTTACAAATTAAAAGGACCCAATGGTGAAGAAGTTAAATTAAACCAATCTGAAATTAATGATGAAGATGAATTACAAATAGGTGAAGAATATAGCTTTTTTGTATATCCTAATAGATCAGGTGCATTATTCGCTACTCAAAATATGCCTGACATTACTACGAATAAATATGATTTTGTAAAAGTTTTAAAAACTGATAGAGATGGTGCACACGTAGATGTTGGGTTACCACGAGAAGTACTGATTCCTTGGGAAGATCTTCCGAAAGTTAAAGATGTTTGGCCAGTACAAGGTGATGAACTATTTGTTACTTTACGTATCGACAGAGATAACAACATGTTTGCTCGATTAGCGACAGAAACAATCGTTGAACAAATGTATACACCTGTGTTCGATGACGAGAAGCAAAACCAAGTGATAGAAGCAAGACCTTATCGTTTACTAAGAATTGGCAGTTTCTTACTATCTAAAGATGGTTATAAAATATTCGTTCATGAAACAGAACGTAAAGAAGAACCTCGATTAGGTGAAAATGTTAGCGTTCGTATCATTGGTCATAATGAAAAAGGGGAACTAAATGGCTCATTCTTACCCTTAGCACATGAGCGATTAGATGATGATGGCCAACACATATTTGACTTATTAGTTGAATATGATGGGGAGTTACCTTTTTCAGACAAATCTAGTCCAGAAGCAATCAAAGAAATATTTAATATGAGTAAAGGCTCATTCAAGAGAGCAATAGGCCATCTTTATAAAAATAAAATTATCACGATCGAAAGTGGTAAAATTGCCTTAACCCAAAAAGGTTGGGCAAGAATCGAAAAATAGTTTCTTCTATTATAAAGCAGTGAACGATTGAATTAATGAAATTTAAATCACACTTCATTATTTAAGCACTTTATTACAATTGCTATTCATTGATTCAGTAAAACATCATACAGCAATCAATATTAAAACCTAAAAATACTACTTTTTTGTAGTTATTTTTAGGTTTTTTTGTATTTTAACATTACAAATTCAAAACTTCTGTAATATTAAAAGAGGAGTATAACGTTGATTTAAAGCGATTTTTGAACCAAAGTGATCACCTAACATTACAAATATAAATATTGTAAACAACAACAATAATTCCTTAACAAAACATTTACATTATCTATATTTGTATTTAATAAAAGGTGTGTAGTATAGAGACTGTAAGAAATACATATAACTTTTGGGTTATTCACTTATTAGGAGGATGTTTCAATGAAAAAATGGCAATTATTTGGTACTACAGCAATCGGTGCTTCACTTTTATTAGGTGCTTGTGGCGGCGGAGGTAACGCTGATTCAGGTAAAGGCGAAGGAGAAGTTAAAGGCGATGGCTCATCAACAGTAGGTCCAATCATTGAAAAACTTAACGAAAAATTTGCTAAAGATAATAAAGATGTAACAGTATCATCAGGTACTTCAGGTACAGGTGGGGGATTTGAAAAATTCATCTCAGGTAGCACTGATTTTTCAAATGCATCTAGACCAATAAAAGATGAAGAAAAGAAAAAATTGGATGACAAAGGTATTAAATACGATGAATTCAAAATTGCTCAAGACGGTGTAACAATCACAGTCAATAAAGATAATGATTTCGTTGACGAACTTACTAAAGAACAACTTAAAGAAATTTACTCAGGTAAAGCTAAAACTTGGAAAGATGTAAATCCAAAATGGCCATCTAAAGAGATCAAAGCTTACTCACCTGACCAATCACATGGTACTTACGATTTCTTCACTGAAGAAGTTATGGACAAAGGGGATATCAAAGCAGAGAAAAATGCTGATACAAATGTAATTGTACAATCTGTTCAAAAAAATGAACAAGGTATTGGTTACTTCGGTTATAACTTCTATGAACAAAATAAAGATAAATTAAAAGAAGTTAAAGTTAAAGATGATTCAGGTAAAACAACTGAACCAACTAAGAAAACTATCCAAGATGGTTCATATGCATTGAGTAGACCATTGTATATCTACACTAACGAGAAAAAATTAAAAGATAACAAAGGATTCCAAGACTTCATGAAATTTGTTCTTGAAGACAAAGGTAAATCAGCTGAAGATGCAGGATTTGTTGCATTACCTAAGAAAGACTACACAGAACAACAATCTAAATTAGATGACATCATTGGTAAAGATAGTAAAAAAGACGACGACAAAGACAGTAAATAATTATAGTAAGATCGTTTAGGGTTGGGATTCTGGAATGGGGCAAAGTTAGATTCGTACGCTACTTTGTCATTTTTCCAGACCCAACTTTTTTAAATAATTGGGAGTTTACAAGAAGGAAGGAATTCACATGGCGAATAATAATCTTTCCGTAAGTGAAATGATTGAAAAAAACAACGCTAAAAAGAATGGTACAAGCGATAAAATTGCACCGGTCATTTTAGGAATCATTGCAGTTTTTTCTATTTTAGCAACTATCGGAATTATCGTGACACTTTTAACTGAAACAATTACATTCTTTACACGAGTTTCATTTGCAGACTTTTTCCTAACAATGGACTGGAATCCATTTTCATCAACACCTAAATATGGTATTTGGGCATTGATTCTAGGTACATTGAAAATTACAGTTATCGCGACTATTGTAGCTGTACCAATTGGTTTAGGTGCTGCACTTTACTTAAGTGAATATGCTTCAAGTAGAGCAAGAAGCATTATCAAACCTATACTAGAAATCTTATCAGGTATTCCAACAATTGTATTTGGTTTCTTTGCACTTACATTCGTAACGCCTATACTACGTTCTGTCTTTCCAGAACTAGGTAGTTTCAACTCTATCAGTCCCGGAATTGTAGTAGGTGTCATGATTATACCTTTAATTTCAAGTATGAGTGAAGATGCTATGTCATCCGTACCAAATAAAATGCGCGAGGGTGCTTTAGGCTTAGGCGCTACTAAATTTGAAGTTGCAACTAAGGTTGTTTTACCTGCTGCAACATCAGGTATCATGGCTTCAATTGTATTAGCAATTTCTCGTGCAATCGGTGAAACGATGATTGTATCATTAGCTGCAGGTAGTACACCGTCTGCATCATTAGATTTAACAGGATCTATTCAAACAATGACTGGTTATATCGTGCAAGTAGCAACAGGTGATGCGACATTCGGTTCAGATATTTATTACAGTATTTATGCAGTAGGTTTTACATTATTCTTATTCACATTAATTATGAACTTAATTTCACATTGGATTACGAAACGTTTCAGAGAGGAGTATTAAAATGGCTGAAGTTAACAACAATAGTAAAGCACTTGTCGATCAAAACACCGTTGAAAAGAAACTCTCTGGGAGATTGTCGATAAATAAACTTAATAAGTGGGCATTCTTTGCATGTACAATGATCGGCTTACTCGTCTTAGCGGCATTAATTATTGATACTTTAATTAAAGGTGTTGGACATTTAACTCCTTCATTCTTTACGAGCTTCTCATCTTCAACACCATCAATGGCCGGCATCAAAGGCGCCTTGATTGGTACTGTATGGTTGATGATTACAATTATTCCTATTTCTATTATTTTAGGCGTAGGTACAGCAATTTATTTGGAAGAATATGCAAAAGATAATGCATTCACAAGTTTCATAAAAGTAAGTATCTCGAATTTAGCTGGTGTACCATCAGTCGTATTCGGTTTACTAGGCTTAACAATTTTTGTAAGAGGTATGGGTATCGAATCATTAGCACTAGGTAATTCCATATTAGCTGCCGCACTCACGATGTCACTGCTTATCTTACCAGTAATTATTGTTGCGAGTCAGGAAGCAATCAGAGCAGTACCTAATTCAGTAAGAGAAGCATCATATGGATTAGGTGGTAATAAATGGCAAACAATACGCCGTGTAGTCTTACCAGCTGCAATCCCTGGTATTTTAACTGGATTTATCTTGGCACTATCACGTGCGTTAGGTGAAACGGCACCTTTAATTCTAATTGGTATCCCGACAGTATTATTACAATTACCATCAAGTATCTTTGATCAGTTCCAAGCTTTACCAATGGCTATATACAACTGGGCGAAATTACCACAAGCAGAATTCCAAAACGTCGCATCAGCAGGCATTATCGTATTGCTCGTCATCTTATTATTGATGAACGCAATTGCTATTTTCTTAAGAAACAAATACAGTAAAAAATTCTAATCGTACTCAAATATAAAGTGTATTTAACCAAGGCTAGTCTACTGGGAATATACTATGGATATTAAATCTATAGTCTGGCTAGCCTTATATAAAAAAGGAGTTTTAATTATGGCTAATAAACAAATAATTGATAAAAATGATGACTTACAAGCACATACAGATCGCAATGATAAACCTATTGCAACAATTGAATCGAATCATAAAGAGAACAAAATTCCAGATAGTGAAAAGAAAATTGTCTATTCTACAAAAAATTTAGACTTATGGTATGGCGAGAATCACGCACTTAAAAATATTAACCTAGACATTCTAGAAAATAATGTCACTGCTATTATAGGACCATCAGGTTGTGGTAAATCAACATATATCAAGGCTTTAAACCGTATGGTAGAACTTGTACCATCTGTTAAAACTGCAGGTAAAATTTTATATCGTGATAAAAATATTTTTGACGACAAACATTCAGTAGAAAAATTAAGAACAAATGTAGGTATGGTATTCCAACAACCAAATCCATTCCCTAAATCAATTTACGATAATATTACGTATGGTCCAAAAATCCATGGCATTAAAAACAAAAAAGTTTTAGATGAAATTGTTGAAAAATCTTTACGTGGCGCTGCAATTTGGGATGAATTAAAAGACCGCTTAGATACAAATGCCTATAGCTTATCAGGTGGTCAACAACAACGTGTATGTATTGCACGTACATTAGCAATTGAACCAGATGTTATTTTAATGGATGAGCCAACATCTGCATTAGATCCAATTTCAACATTAAAAGTTGAAGAATTAGTACAAGAATTAAAAGAAAAATATTCAATTATTATCGTTACACATAACATGCAACAAGCAGCACGTGTATCAGATAAAACAGCATTCTTCCTTAACGGCTATGTAAACGAATACGATGATACAGATAAAATCTTCTCTAATCCTTCTGATAAACAAACTGAAGATTATATCTCAGGTCGTTTCGGTTGATTAATCTATGGCTATAATCAGACAAAAATACGAAGGCCAACTCGATGATTTAATGAAAGATCTGCGTCGGCTTGGTCTTCATGTATATCATAATATTGAATTTGCATTAATGTCGTTAAGTGAAGAAGATAGAAACTATGCAAGAGAATCTATTGCAAAAGATAAAAATATTAATGAACTTGAAACTGAAATTAATGAAAAAGTTATTATGCTGATTACTAAACAGCAACCAATTGCTACTGATTTAAGATTGATGATGGCAGCATTAAAAATTGCTTCTGATTTTGAACGTATAGGAGATAACGCTGCTAATATTGCTGAAATTAGATTAAGAGCAAAGATTATAGATAAATATGTGCTAACAAGGCTCAACACAATGGGTAAATTAGCATTGTTAATGTTAAAAGATTTAAATGATGCGGTTAGAAACAATGATATCACACTTATTAAAGAAATCATTGAACGCGATGAGGATATTGATGATCTATATAAAAATATTGTTAACACTACCTATCTCATTGATAATGATCCTTTTGTTGCCGGACAAGCGCATCTAGCAGCACGTCATTTAGAACGCATCGGAGATCACATTACGAATATTGCTGAAAATATATATTTCTTTATTACTGGTAATCGTTACGAATCTTACAATAAATAACAAAGAAAAGCGCAGTGAGTGTGAAATTGATTTTCTACTCACTGCGCTTTTCTTTTATTGTTCTGCTTCAATTTCGTCTGTCAGCATTTCTAATTCGTCAACAAGCTTGCCAATATAACCAATGGTTGATTTCAATGGCGCATCTGTTCGAATATCAATACCTGCAATGTCAGCTAATTCAACTGGTGATTTACTGCCACCAGCTTTTAATGTTTCTAACCATGCATCGACGGCAGGTTGGCCTTCAGTTTGAATACGTTGTGACATAACTGTACCAATAGTTAATCCTGCAGAATAAGTATAAGAATATAACCCCATATAATAGTGTGGTTGTCTCATCCAAGTCAATTCTGTACCTTCAGTTAATTTCACACTATCTCCAAAAAATTGACTATAAACATCTAACATAATTTGATTTAACACAGGTGCTGTTAACGACTCACCATTGTCGACTTTTGTGTAAACTTCTCTTTGATAGGCTGCTTCTAGTAAATGTGTAACCATATTATGATAATACGTTCTAGAAATAATTGAACCAATTACCCAACGTTTAAACTTCGGATCATCACTATTTTTAAATAAATAGTTAGACATCAACATCTCATTCATTGTAGAAGGTGCTTCAACAAAATACATTGATGCTTCTGATTCCAAATAATTTTGGTGTTTTTGCGCTAATGTAAAATGGCCAGCATGACCCAACTCATGCGCTAAGACAAATGTTTCAGTCATTTTACCTGTCCAAGAAATAAATACATAAGAATGTGAAGCATAAGGACTTGCACAATAAGCGCCTGTATCTTTACCTTTGTTTTGTGCAAAATCAATCCATCTTTCTTCATATGCAGCTTCGACCATCTTCAAATAATCTTGTCCAAGTACATCTAATGCACCATAGATATATTGTTTTGAGTCCTCTATGGAAATCTCTGGCTCATAATTTGGATCAATAGATACTTTTAAATCTTCAAAGCCCATAACATCAAGACCGTGCACGCGTTTGATTAACTTAGCATATTTTTGCATAATAGGCGCTAAATCACTCATAATTACATCAATTTGTCGATCAAACATATCACGTGTAACTTCTTGGTCTTGTAATAAGTAATCAATAACCGACTCGTAGCCCCTTAAATCAGCTTCAATTTTTTCTTGTTGAACTTGTAAATTATAAGTTGCTGCTGTTGTATGCTGATATTTACGTAGCGCATCACTAAAATATTTAAAGCTTGTTTCTCTAAAACCTCTATCCGGATTATCTTCGTATTCATTTTCAAATGTTGCATAATCTAAAGGATAATTTTGATTATTGTGCTCAAATGATTCAAAGTCAATATCTAGCATTTTAGTTGTTCCATATAAATCAAAAGCACCGTCAAAAGTAGGGGATAAACTAGCTAAAACTTTTTCAACTTCTGGAGATAATTTATATGCTTTTTTAGCTTTAATTTTTGTTAAAAAATGTGGATATTGTGATGTTTTAATTAATTCATCTAATGTCGTATCTGAAAGTTCGATAATCTCTGAAACAACAAATGATAATTCACTTGCTATCTTTCCATAGGAAGTTGAAAATTTAGCACTCAATGTTTGTGCTTGTTCATTAGCCGTATCGACACTTAAATTCAATTCGGCGTAATTTGCCATTCTATCCAATTGAATTAATATATCAGAATATGCATTGAGTGCAACTTCAATCATTTCAGCATGATTCAAACGTTCTGTATATTGTTTATTAAATGCTTTGGCTGCTTCTAAAGTTTCATCTAACACTTGATAAAATGCTTCATCAGAACTAAATAATTCAGTAATATCCCAAGTTTCGTCTTTAGGGACATCACTTCTAAACTGTAATGTTCCAGTCATTTAATCACTCCTTCACATAATTTAGGTTTCATATTGATTATACATGAAAGACGATAACAAAGCACAATTGCAAGTTTAATTATCATTGAAACAGGGAAGGTAATTAGATGAAATGTATGGAATCTTTTGTCTTTAAAACAAAAGATTAGTACATACTACTATAGTCCGAATAAGATTGTGGTAAATTGTAGTATAATCTTAATCATTAAGTTAAAATTACAAACAAAAGATATGTAAGGAGTGCAACACATGACAATATTTGATATGCCTAATTATTTATGGATTTCAGTAGTTGCTGTGATATTAGTAACTATTTTCTGTAATCTAGCTTTAAATAAATGGTTTGTCCCAGCTGTATTAACAATCGTCGTATTAGGAATAGCTGCTTTCTTGATTCCTAATTTTGAAGATATTACATATGAACCATTATTAGGATTTGCGGCATTTATGGCTGTAATCAGTTTAATTATTAGTTTCTTAATTTGGTATTTCACACGCAATTGGAGACGAAGCCGTCGCGAGAAAAAAGCGAAAAAAGAAATTCGTAAACGTGGTGGTATTCCTAAAGATGAAATTGAGAACTATCGAGAAAAAAGATAGATATAATAAAAGCCATTGTAGTGGGTTACATTACAATGCCTTTTATTATTGCCACTAAATAGGATAGTGGGGAAGATTATTTAAATGCTTTCTGTATTTGTTCAAGTTGGTCGATGGTTAATTTGATACCACCTTCACCGAAAAACCAACTGTTTGCTTCAAATAATGTAACGTCATTATTTTTAATTGCCTTTGAATTTTTTATAACATCATTCTGTAACGCTTGCGGCATACTTTCACTTTTTACATTTCCATGTTTAGTTCGATCAATGACAAATAATTTGTCTGGATTCATTTCATTTAAATATTCATTTGAAATAAGTATACCACTTGAGTTCGGTTTCATTTTTTTATCAGCATGTTTAATGCCTAAATCTTCATTTAAAAAACCACCGAATCTACCAGTAGTACCATAGGTTTTTATACCTTTATCATCTACATTTAGAAATAATACAGATTCATTTTCAATTCTTTTTTTAGTTTCAGCAACCTTATCATCCAGTTCTGTAATTAATGCCTTTGTTTCTTTTTGCTTGTCAAAAATTTTACCTATATTTTCAGTATTTTTCTTAATTGAAGCTATGTAATCATCGTTTTGAGGACTAATAAAAACAATTTTAGCATTTGGTACAGCTTTTTTCATTTCTTCTAAAGTTTTAGTATGTGCTTGCCTGAAAGAAGCAAAAACAACATCTGGTTTAGATTTTGCTAATTTATCGTAATTAGGTTGACCTGGGTTGCCAATATTGTTGTATTGGCTGCTTTTAAATGCTTTTAGGCTGTCTGGTAAAAATGAAGCACCTTGACCCTTAGCAATAGCAACGATATGGTCTTGCAATTTTAATTGTTGCATCACATCTAACACACCGTAATCCATTACTGCAACGCGTTTAGGATTAACCGGAACCTCTACAACTTCATGCTTAATTTCGCCTTTATTATGATCTTGATTTTTATCTTTAAACTCATAAGAAGTTTCAATTTTAACTGTTTCTTTAGATGCTTTATTACTTTGGGTATGACTACAAGCACCTAAAAATAAAAAGCAAAGGGCGGTTAATGCAATACATATAAACTTATTCATATACAATCTCTCCTTTAATATAAAAGTTAATTATATATTAATTGAAAATCATTATCAATTAGAGATTTTAGAAATACTAAATGATTGTGTGAAGTTCATAGCAATTTCGAATTAACATACCAATGCAATGATTAAGTCTAATGATTAAGTCTACAGGAAATAACACATATGAGATTATCAATATACGTATAATTATCATATTAAAGAAAGTCAACGAGCAATAATGATTTAGCA
>ERZ1023508.235-NODE-235-length-21025-cov-372.415498_pt1 | contig 21025 bp, 19 predicted proteins | sample MGYA00380548_ERZ1023508 | MGnify/ENA primary metagenome ERZ1023508 (study PRJEB33173, sample SAMEA4830311) | metagenome | study: EMG produced TPA metagenomics assembly of the PRJEB25223 data set...
TTCTGAAGCAGCGAATGTTGCTTTCTATAGTGCACAAGCGACACCTAAACTTAGAATGGCTAGAAGTGCTGATTCAACAGTCGCAACACGTTCTGCAATTACACAAGAAGCAACAACACGTTCAACATTACCAAAATATTCGCCAAAAGTAAGTTCTTCAATTAACAATTACATCCGTAAGAACAACTTTAAAGCACCTAGTTACGAACAAGACATAGCATCATATTTACCAAAGTATAATTATCGCTATGGTAAGCCAGAAGGTATCGTTATGCATGATACTGCAAATGATAATTCAACAATTACTGGCGAAATCAATTATATGAAGAATAATTATCAAAATGCTTTCGTACATGCCTATGTAGATGGTAACCGTATTATTGAAACAGCAAATACTGATTACTTAGCTTGGGGTGGCGGAGCTGTAGCTAACCAACGTTTCATACATGTTGAATTAGTTCATACTCATGACTATGATTCATTTGCACGTTCAATAAATAACTATGCTGATTATGCAGCAACAAATTTACAGTATTATGGTTTAGTCCCTGATAGTGCTGAATATGATGGAGCTGGAACTGTTTGGACGCATAAAGCCGTGAGTACTTACTTAGGTGGAACTGACCATACTGATCCTCATGGTTACTTAGCTGCACATAATTATAGTTACGATGAATTATACGACCTTATTTATGAAAAATACTTAATTAAGACAGGTCAAGCAGCTGCATGGGGCACATCTTCTTCAGGTAGTACGAGTGGAAATAACTCAAATAATACAGGTTCAAGCAATACTGGTGTAACTTCCCCTACTAAAACAGGTAGCGTAAAAGTTACAGCGAACAATGGCGTTGGACGAATTAATACTACTAACGATGGTTTATATACTACTGTATACGACCAAAATGGTAAGAAAACTGATCGTACAAACCAAACACTTAAAGTTACAAAATCAGCTACTTTAGGCAATGAAAATTTCTATTTGGTTTCTGATTTTAATAAAGGTACATTAATTGGTTGGGTACATCAAGGCGATGTTAATTATAATACTGCTAAAACAGCAACTAGCATCAATAAAACTTATCAAATCAAACCTGGAGAAACGATTTATACTGTTCCTTGGGGTACAAGTTCTCAAAAAGCAGGTACAGTTTCAGGGAAATCTACACAAACGTTTAAAGCAACAAAACAACAACAGATTGGTAAGACTAACTATATTTATGGAACTGTTAACAATTTAACTGGTTGGGTAAGCTTAAGTAAGTTATCTTCAACTAGTAATACAGCTACATCCCCTACTACAAATTCAGGGAAATTAACTGTAAATACACTTACAAATCAACAAGGTACTGTTGCCAAAAACAATCACGGCGTATATACAACTGTATATGATAAACAAGGTGTCCAAAAACCATATGTTAGTGGCCAAACATATAAACTAAGTAAAAAAGCAACACTAGGAAATAATGCATTTTACTTAATTACTGATAATAAAACCAATACTAATTTAGGTTGGATGCAAACTGGTGACATTACAGTTAAAGAAGTAGCAAAAAAAGCGACTACTAACCCAACACAAAGTGTAAATAAAATTGGTCAGTTAAACACTAAAAACTCTGGCATTAAAGCGACAGTTTATGATCAAAAAGGTAAAGACGCAACAAAACTAGCCGGAAAAACTTATAACGTTACAAAACAACGAACTGAAGGAAATAACACTTATGTATTAATACAAAATGTTAATCAAAATACGCCAATAGGCTGGATTAATACAAAAGATATTAATACTCGTAATTTAAGCCAAACTAATGCTAAAAATGGTCAATATACTGTTAAAGCAACTAATAATGGTCTATACGCAGTGCCGTGGGGTACAAAATCACAACAACTTGATAAACTAAATAACCTTAAAAATAATCAATTCAATGCATCTAAATCTGTCTATGTTGATAAAGACGAATACGTTTATGGTATTGTAAATAACAAAACTGGTTGGATAGCTGCTAATGATTTGAATAAGGTACAACCATCTAATAATGCTAATGTTACAAATTCACAAAGTGTTACTAAATCAGCTGTAACACCGTATAAATACGATTATGTGATTATTAATAGAAATGGTAACTATTATTTAGATCCTACATCTAAGACTGCATCAGGTTCACTTAAAGATTTCTATGAAAGTATTTTCACAGTATATGAAACTCAAGTGATTAATGGTACTACTTGGTATCATGGTAAACTATCTAATGGTAAAGTCGTTTGGATTAAAGAAGCTGATTTACGTAAAGAATTAGTAAAATACTATGATTCAGGCATTACTTTAGATCAAGCTGTTGCTATCCAAAAAGGATTAACTGCTAAACCACAAATTCAACATACACCTGGAAAATGGGAAGATGCTACAGCAAATGAAATCAAAAATGCTATGGACTCAAGTAAGTTAATAAAAGATGAAACTCAAAAATATCAATTTTTACGTTTAGATAAAACTCAAAACATTGGTGCAACTGATTTAGATAAATTACTTGTTGGCAAAGGTATTTTAGAAGGTCAAGGTGCGGCTTTTAGTGAAGCAGCTCAGACTTATGATATCAATGAAGTGTATTTAATCTCTCATGCACTACTTGAAACTGGTAATGGTACATCAAAACTTGCAAATGGTGGCGATGTTGTAGACGGTAAAGTTGTTACTGATGGTAAAAACAAATATTATAATATGTTTGGTATCGGCGCAGTTGATAGTGACGCTGTAAAACAAGGATTTATAACAGCTAAAAATAATGGCTGGGATACAGTTAAAAAAGCTATAGTTGGCGGTGCTAAATTTATATCTGAATCGTATATAGATAAAGGTCAAAACACACTTTATAAAATGCGTTGGAACCCTGAAAATCCAGGTGTTCACCAATATGCAACAGATGTAGCATGGGCCTCTCATAATGCTACTCGTATTAAAGGGTTCTACGATTCTATGGATAAACTAGGTAAATATTTCGACGTAGATACGTATAAATAGTATTAGTTTAAAATATTGAATCAATTAAAAGAAGCGTACTAATGACAATGCTTAACGCAAGTTATTGTCATTATGTACGCTTTTTTTTATTAATTATCTAATGCATATATACTTGATGTACATTTAACTTATATAATAATTGATTTAAATTTTCTATATCTTTAGATGTAAGGTTTTGACAACGCGCTTCAATCAAAGCTACTCTAACCTCATTAATTTGCTGTACTAATTCTTTCGCCTTATCTGTAACCATCAAATCCTTACATCTCATGTCTTTATTAGATTGCTTACTCGTTATATACCCCATATGACATAACTTTTTTATCCAACGTGAAACAATCGATTGTTCTTTATTAATTTTCATAGTCAAATCATACTGAGATAACACTTCATAGTTATATAATATTCTTAACATTTCTAATTGTTCAGAAGTCAAATCAGTTCTCTGACCAAATCTTCTACTTACTAAATTTAAATCATTACCTGTAAGTGTAATTAACTGTTCTAGTTGTTTGTACATGTTGCTCATCTCCACTATCATTAATTTAACTTAGATAAAACCATAAGTTTTTCACACAATTTTATTTCTTAATATTATAATAGCATCCGTCATTATATACAATAATAAAAGACAAATTGTACTCTTTTGTTGCATTTCTCATAGGTTTTATAATAGATTAGAACTAGTGTATATAAAATTTATCGTACTACTTAAAGGAGAAAACGAATGTCACAATTGAAAGAAAGAGATTACTTTTTCGATAATGCTAGAGCTGTGCTGATTTTTCTTGTAGTCTTTGGCCATCTATTACAGCCATATACAGAAGCCAGCCCTCATTTATCTTCATTGTATTTAACAATATACAGCTTTCATATGCCAGGATTTTTATTTATTTCAGGCTATTTTGCGAAAAAAGCAGGTCAAGCTGGGTATTTAGAAAAAGTATCAAAAAAACTATTAGTTCCATATGTTATATTCTTTGGCTTTTTCTCTGTTTACTATTACTTAACTGGTAAAGAAGATAGTGTTCAGTTTGATCCTTTTGATCCGGTGTTCGCGTTATGGTTTTTACTCACATTATTCTTTTTCCATGTCATATTAGTAATAGTTAAGGATTATAAACCGTATTATGTACTACCTATAGCAGTAATCATTTCAATATTCGCTGGCTATTCAGAGAATATTGACAATTACTTAAGCTTTTCTAGGACGATTATGTTTTTCCCAATATTCTATATAGGCTATTTATTTACAAATAAACATACACAGCTTTTAAGAAATAAAAAGTTTCTACCTATAGCTATCATCACTTTACTAGCCTTTTATGTTATATACACCTATCATCCGATTAACTCCAATTGGTTGTTAGGCGATTCGCCCTATATGTCACTTGAAGGAAAGCTAGATTTCTACAGCCCAATCAAGAGATTGTTATTATACTTCATCGTTTTAATTTCGATGTTTGCTTTCTTTAATTTAATACCTGAAAAAGAAAAGTTTTTTACGTATATAGGTCGTAGAACCATGCATGTATATTTGCTACATGGTTTATTCATTGGTTTTATCCGTGGTTTTGGGATATATCCATTTAAAGATCATATCAGTATCTTAACTTATCTTTATTTAGTTATCGTTACATCTATAATTGTGTATATATTAACAACCAGATTAGTATCTAAATGGACAAACCCAATTATAAATTTACAATCTCCTTATAAATTCAAAGGGTAAATAAGTATTAAACCGAATTGTATTGATTTTAAATATGTTATGATAAATATTGAAGTACTTCCAATCAATCTATACATACAATAAATACAATTCGGTATTTTTAATTTTTGAGGTGAAAATATAATGCAACTTTCATTAAATAACAATTCTAAACATTTAACAGCCCCTAGCATCCGTCAATTTTCAAATCGCATTAAAGGAATTGAAGATTGTATTAACCTAACTATAGGTCAGCCGGACTTCCCTATGCCTAAAGAAGTTAAAGCTGCTTACATAAATGCTATTAATGAAGATCAAACGAAATATTCACATAATAAAGGATTAATTGAAACAAGGCATGCTGTGAGCCAATATTTTGAGCAACGCTATGGCTTTACATATAATTCAGAAGAAATCATTATCACTAATGGTGCCAGTGAAGCCTTAGATACTGCTTTAAGAAGTATCATAGATGAAGGAGATGAAATATTAGTTCCTGGTCCAGTATATGCTGGCTACATTCCACTCATCAAGACACTTGGTGGTATACCAGTTTATATTGACACGACAATATCTGACTACAAAGTAACACCTGAAGCACTTGAAAAACATATAACCAAAAACACCAAAGCGATACTACTAAACTATCCTACTAATCCAACTGGTGTAATATTGTCTTACAATGAAGTACAAGCTATTGCTAATATATTGAAAGATAAAGAGATTTTTATTATTAGTGATGAAATCTATGCTGAAAATACTTTCACTGGTAAACATACTTCTTTTGCCGAATTTGAAGTAATTCGCGATCAATTATTACTTGTTGGCGGATTAAGTAAATCTCATTCTGCTACTGGCATACGCATTGGTTTTTTAATTGGACCAGAGTATTTAATTGAAAAATTAACTTTTATGCATGCTTATAACTGTATTTGCGCCAATGTTCCTGCTCAAATTGCATGTATCGCAGCTTTAAATGAAGGTTTAGAAGCGCCGCAATACATGAATGAAGCCTATATTGAGCGACGGGACTTTTTGATTAATAAATTAGAGTCAATGGGATTTGAACTAGATGCTAAACCTGAAGGTGCATTCTATATTTTTCCTAGTATCAAGAATTTTACTGACAATGACTTCGACTTTTGTGTAGATGTATTAGAAAATGCACATATCGCTATTGTTCCTGGTTCTGCTTTTACCGATCTTGGTAAAGGACACGTACGTATTTCTTATGCATATGAACTTGATGCATTAAAAGAAGCTATGAGAAGACTGGAACAATATTTAGCCCTAAATTATAATTCATAACAAAAACCACCAACTAAATGTAAGTTTGAAATATGCCCTTGAAATTTCTTTTTAATAATTGATCTGGTGTAGATAAACTTCAACATTGATGTTGGTGTTTTCATTTTTAAATCGATATAATTATTAATTTACTTTGTTGTACTTATTAAATATAACTTTCATTTCTAAAGTTGCTCACTCTCATCTTTAGTATAGATATTTTTCTCAGCAAACGTTCTTAATATTCGATAATAAGCTAATGAATCTTCTTTCTCCATATCAAATTGCTGAATCACTTCTTCTGAAATTTTAGAAAATTCTTCCTTTAACTTTATCCCTTTTGTAGTTAACATTACTTTCACTCTGCGTTCATCATCTTCTGTTCTAAGACGACGAATCAATTCTTTTTTCTCTAGCCTTTTAATGATTGGACTAATTGTTCCTGAATCTAAGTACAATTCATCACACAACGTTTTTATGTATACTGGAATTTCGTTTTCAATATACAGCAAAACAATATAGTTAGGAAAACTTATATCATATCGTTTCAAATACTTATTAAATCTATTTACAATATCTTTGCTTGTTATATAAAACAAGTAACACATTTCTTTTCTCATTTGATCATACATATCTGTTGTCATATTTTCCTCCTCATCCCTTCTCAATTATAATATTAATCTAGGTTTTAATTTTAGTCAAATACAATAATTAAGTGTAAAAAAGTTTTCACATTAAAAGTTTAACACTATATATTAGAGAGAGATTAGATTTATATTAACTTATCTATAATTTTTTGTATCTCTTATCATGTTACGTTGATAAAGTTAATAGTAAATAAATTTTTAACTTATATCACTTTTCTTAATAATATGTATCGTTTTACCTTTTTTACAAAAAAACTAGGTGAGGGATAGCCTCACCTAGTTAATCGGAATCTCATTATTGATTTTTAGTATTACTTTTCATTCAAATTCTATGGGAATTTTGGAAATTGGTCAAAGTCTGGATCGCGTTTTTCTTTAAACGCATCTCTGCCTTCTTTTGCTTCATCTGTTGTATAGTAAAGTAAAGTAGCATCACCAGCCATTTGTTGAAGTCCAGCTAAACCATCAGTGTCTGCATTCATAGCTGCTTTCAAGAATCTTAAAGCCGTTGGTGAATGTTGTTTCATTTCTTGACACCATTGTACTGTTTCATCTTCAACTTGATCTAATGGAACGACAGTATTTACTAAGCCCATGTCTAAAGCTTGTTGAGCATCATATTGACGACATAAGTACCAAATCTCGCGAGCTTTTTTGTGTCCTACTATACGAGCTAAATAACCTGAACCGTAACCAGCATCAAATGATCCAACTTTAGGGCCAGTTTGGCCAAAGATTGCATTGTCTGCTGCGATTGTTAAGTCACAAACGACGCTAAGTACATGCCCTCCGCCGATTGAATAACCTCTCACCATTGCAACTACAGGTTTAGGAATAACACGGATAAGTCTTTGTAAGTCTAATACATTTAAACGAGGAATTTGATCATCGCCTACGTAACCACCGTGGCCACGTACTTTTTGATCCCCTCCTGAACAAAATGCTTTGTCCCCTTCACCAGTTAAGATAATAACAGAAACACGTTGGTCATCACGCGCTCTTGTAAACGCGTCTATCATTTCTTGTACTGTATTTGGTGTAAATGCGTTACGAACCTCAGGACGATTAATCGTTACTTTTGCAATACCGTCATATATTTCATATTTAATTTCTTTATATTCTTTAATTGTTTCCCACTGTCTAGTCATTTTGCTCCTCCTTATGAATAAAACCTAATACTATTCTATCAAATTCTGCAAATTCTTCCACATGTACTGTATGACCACTTTGTTCTACTTCATTTAACTCCGAGTTATGAATCATAGTTTCCATTTGTTTAGCAATCTTACAGAATTTACCATCTAGAACACCTACTATAATACAAGTCGGTACTTTAATTTCCTTTAACTTTGGCCATAAATTAGGCATTTGTCCAGTACCGTAATCACGCAATGCCTTCGCTAAACGCAATGGATTTTGACGTAAGCGCATATCACGTATTTCTTTCTTAATAGATTTATCTAATTCATGCTGTGTATAGAAAAGCGGTAACTTTTCCCAATCATTAACAAAAATTTCTAAACCTGCAATTTCTAGTACTTTAGCTCTAGCCTGATCAACCAATTGCCTTTCATTACGGTCTTCTAATTCTTTAATTCCTGGTGATGTACTTTCTATAATCAATCCTGCTAAAGCGACTTGCCCTTCAATTCCATAATACAATGCAATTCTACCACCCATTGAATAACCGTGTAAAAACAATTGATAGCTTTGGAATGTTTTTAATAGCTCATCTAACTGGTCTGTAATAAATGGGAAATTCCATGTTTGATTTATATCTGAGTCATCTTGGCCGTGTCCAGGTAAATCTACAGTTAAAATATTCAACTTTTCTTGCAAGACATGCACATGTTTACTAAAAGCCTGTTGGTCACTGATAAACCCATGTAACATAACCAATAATTCATCTGTATCGCATTTTGATTGATAAAATTTATAATTTAACATTAACAATATCACTCAACTTTTTATAGAGTTTTAGATGCTGTTGTTTATTTTCTTCACGTTGTGTAATTATTTCGTAAATATGTGCACCAAATTTTGATAAATCAGCATATTTAAACGCTTCGATTGATTCATATCTATCAAATGCAAAATCATATAGCAAAGCTGTATGTTCAAAATTAAGTCCTGTTGGTGTACCAAACAAGCGTTCAAAATAATCTTCAGCTGATTCCTTTTGAGGTAAATATGAAAAAATGCCACCACCATCATTATTGAGTAGAACAATATTTAAATTAATATCATTCAATTTAGACATTAATAAGCCATTCATATCGTGATAAAACGCTAAATCTCCTATTAATAGAGTTACTTTTTTATGAACTGCCATGCCTAATGCTGTTGATATTACCCCATCGATACCGTTTGCGCCGCGGTTCGCAAATACTTCCGCATCACAATCGATAAAGAGATTATCAACATCACGGATTGGCATACTATTACTAACAAACAAGGCATCTGAAGTTGTTAATTTGTCTAATACATTCGCGACGTATGCAGCTTCATCTGTTGCCGTTCTTACATAATCTCTAATCTCAACAATAGCATGTTTCTCTAATGTCTGCCATTTCTCTAACCAACGCTTACGTTCGACAATTGGCGTTTCTGACAATTGTCTAAAGAAATCATTGGCTGACATTTCATAGGAAACATGTGGTGTGATTGGAAATGCATCCGGTTTATCATTATTTTGAATTAAAATTTGAAATGCTTCTGTTTCTTTTAACCATTGATTTAATTTTTTAGAAACAACTGGTTTACCAACTCTAATAATAAAATCAATATCTAACTGTAACCCTGCTCTAAATAATAAGTCATAGCTCGTCACAACATTAGGATGATGTTCACGTCTTAGTTGACTCAATGGATCAGCTAATATTGGTACATCATGTATCGTTGAAAAAGTTAGCACTTGATCAATATCTTGATGTTGCATGTCTCCAACGATAATCAAGCCCTTACTCTTTTTAATAATCGAACTAATTTCATTTAAACTAGTTGTTTTTTGATAATGTGGTAAGATTTTCATATCTGATGTTAACCATTCAACCTTCTCCATATTTGGAATTAATGGTTCTCTGAATGGTAAATTTAAATGAATTGGACCACGATGCGGTCCATATAAAAATTGACTCGCTTTTTGCAGTTGGAATTTGACGGTTTTCGTCATAAAATCTTCCGCTTCATTCGTATCAACTATTGGAAAATCAAATTGATATTGCACATAATTTTGAAACATATTCGTTTGGTTGATCGCTTGAGGCGCACCAATATTTCGGAGTTCATGTGGGCGATCACTTGTAAGCACTACTAAAGGTAAATGACTTAAACTACTCTCTGAAACAGCGGGTGTATAGTTTGCAGCAGCGCTACCTGAGGTACACAGAATAGCAACTGGACGTTCGCTTCCTTTCATTAATCCCATAGCAAAAAACGCAGCACTTCTTTCATCTGGATGAATCCAAGATTTTAATTTAGGATGTGCCTCAACTGCAATTGCCAATGGTGTTGACCGTGAACCTGGGCTTATTACTACTTCTCTTATGCCATAAGCATATAATTCTGAAACAAAAGTAAATACTTGTTTCGTTAGTGCATCTGTATGATTATTCATATTCCTCGACTCCTAAAGCTTTCATCATAGGGTTAAATTTAACTGCCGTCTCTTCTACTTCACTATCTGCATCAGAATCACTCACAATACCACAGCCGGCATACAATGTGGCTTGGTTGTTTTTAATCAACATCGAACGAATTGCCACAATAAACTCACAGTTGTCATACATATCAATATAACCGACTGGTGCGCCATAAAGTCCGCGTGTACCGAATTCATTTTGTTCAATATATTCTAATGCTTCAACTTTCGGATAACCTCCTAATGCTGGTGTCGGGTGCAGATTATCCAATAAGCCTATATAAGATTCATATTTTAATTGACCTTTTATTTTTGTATATAAATGATATAAATGGTCATTTGTTAATATTTGTGGTTCTTCGTTATAAGCAACGTCTTCTACATAAGGTGATATATCATTTAATATACTTTCAACAACAAAGCGATGTTCATTCAAATTCTTTTCATCATTTAAAAAAGCTTGGATATTTTCATTATCTAATTCACCTTGATGTGTGCGTTTTATCGTCCCCGCCACTGCTTTCGTCGATAGTATTTCATCATTTATTTCCATTAATTGTTCTGGTGTCTGTGAAAAGAAAACACTATCTTGTGACTCTAAAATAAATAAATAACTATTATGTTCTCCTTGAGAAGCCTTTTTCAAAATATAAGGTATTTTAATCTGTTTATCAAAGATTATTAAACGTTTTCTCGCTAATACAATTTTTTTATTTTCATCTAATATGTCAATCGTATCTTTTACTAAATCACGCCACTCATCTTTATATATGTCTTCAATACGCTTAATATCCCCTATTTCAAAGTCAGGATAAATATTTGTTTGAGTTAATTTATCTATAATCGATACAAACGTACCAATTTCAAATTGATCTGCTTTCACTGTATAAGTTATATAGGTATATCCTTGCTCCATTGTTACTAATACTTCAGGTAAGATAAAATGATTAATACCAAATTCGCGCCATTCATCACCAGATTTATGCGTAGAGAACTGGAAGCCTCCACATATTTTCAAATGATGTTTATCAGAATTTGGATGAATTAATTCAATGTCATTTTTATATTTTTCCCATTCACGGAAAATAGATTGTTTATTTTCAAAATCATTTTTAAATCTTGTAATAGCATGATAGCCAAAGAATGAAGTTTCGTTGTCATTTTTCTTAAAATAAAAACGGTCTCCCGCACAATCTTCCGTTATATGAAATAATATTGTAGGATCTAATTCATAATTCAATTTTGCTTCTACAGAGACCCAAGTATGATTACTTTCGTATACCGCTTCGACAATTTCACTTTCCTTGACGTCAAAAGTCATCTATTTCACTTCTTTCATTTATCAGTTTGTACTCATTATGATATTGTACCACTTTTCACAATGTGTGTATGGTTTCTAGCTTATTTCATTCATACATTTTTACGTAATTTGACCTTTCTAACTTCTTCCATTAAAATATATTTGATAAAAAATATTATAAATTAAAAGAATACGAGGTAAATCATTATGGCATCTCAATATCAACAATATTCTACTGTCAAAAAATACTGGCAGTTAATGCGACCACATACTTTAACTGCTGCAGTGGTGCCTGTACTTGTCGGTACTGCTACTTCAAAAATCTTTATCCTTGGTAGTGAAAACCAACTAAATCTTAGTGTTTTTCTAGCAATGTTAATCGCATGCTTACTCATTCAAGCTGCAACAAATATGTTTAATGAATATTATGATTTTAAGAAAGGACTCGACGATCACACTTCTGTAGGTATTGGTGGTGCAATCGTTAGAAATGGCATGAGTCCTAAGTTAGTCTTGAACTTAGCCATTGCATTTTATATCATAGCTGCAATACTAGGCATATTTATTGCCATACAAAGTTCATTTTGGTTATTACCTATTGGTCTTGTGTGCATGGCTGTTGGATATTTATATACTGGTGGTCCATTCCCCATTTCATGGACTCCTTTTGGCGAATTATTTTCGGGCGTATTCATGGGTATGATTATCATTTTAATTTCTTTTTTCATTCAAACAGGTAATTTACAAAGCTTAGTTGTTTGGATAAGCATCCCAATCGTTATTACTATCGGGTTAATTAATATGGCGAACAATATCCGTGACCGTGTTAAAGATAAAGAAAGTGGTCGTAAAACGCTACCTATCTTACTTGGCAAAAATAATTCTATTCGTTTCTTAGCACTAATGTATATTGTCGCCTATATACTAGTTATATATATCACTTTCTTCCAACCTGGTGGTTCAATCTTTTATTTACTAGCATTGTTATCATTCCCTATGCCTATTAAAGCAGTGCGTAGGTTCAAGAAAAATGACACACCACAAACAATGATGCCTGCCATGGCCGCAACTGGTAAAACTAACACGTTCTTCGGTTTATTATATGCGCTAGGTATTTATATCAGTGCAATATTAGGCGGTATTTAATAAAGTACGTTTTATGTTAAATCCCTATTAAATATACTTTATTATCGACCTTCATTAAATGAAGGTCGATTTTTTATTGTTTTTTATCACTGATTGGTAAGATCATGTGATAATGCATATGACCATATAAGTCAAACTCGCTAACAATTTGGAATCCTAGTTTTTTATAAACGTAAAGTGCCCCATCATTATGAACATCACAATTTAAACTCCACTTTTTATCACTGTATGCCTCTATAACATGTTGTACTAACTGCGTTGCTACACCTCGACCGCGATATTGAGGGAAAGTCGCAACAGTTTCGATATACCATTCATCATCATTCGCTTCTTTCATCGGCATAGGAGTTCCGTATGCACGAATATCATCATCTAGATCCATATCCAACCATGCCTGTTCAAGCGCAATTTCTTTGTCCCCAGGATATGCGATTAAGCAACCAGCTACCTCGCCTTCTATTTCATAGACCCACGTGTTACTATAATGTCCTCTATAAGGTACTTCAATCATACTCTGTTCCATAATTTTAAGCAGTCGTGATTTATCTATATCTTCAACCATTTGTATATCAAGTTCACTCCAAATGATATAACATAGTTCAGCAATTTTCGGTGTATCACTTGGTTTTGCTTTTCTAATCATCAGTAACGCTCCCCTTATTCATAAGTTCTTTGATTCTATTATATACGAATCAACTGAAAAATTCGAAGTAATCATGATACTACATACTGATTTTTATAGGAACAATAGTTTTTTATTGTTGTAAACTTAGATTTAAGAGATAATTAAAGCAATTAATTTAATACGAAAGGATATGGGCACATGAAAGTAAACAAAGTAATCTATGTTGTACTCGCATTCATATTAGGTTGGTGCGGAATCCATAAGTTTTACTCTAATCAACTTTTACAAGGCATTATCCATCTCATTTTCTTCTGGACGGGGATTCCATATATTATTGCAATAATAAGTGGAATTATTACTATTTTCTTTCATAAGGCTGATGAAGATGGTTTAATTACTTTTGAAAAATAATACGCATTGTAGAAAATAATTCATAAATTTACAAAAACATCTATATTTCACTTAGAACAGGGTAAAGAAAATATAATCCAAATTAAAATTTCGAATTGTAACTTAGGAGGTTTAAAATGAAAAATATAATTCAACGCATATTTAGAGCATTAGCTGTAGGCTATATTGTTAGAGCGATTAGAAATCTAATAAGTAAAAAATAAAAATTATCTCATTATATAATTAGCCACTTAATAAAAGTGCAGTATACAAATTATCAAAATAGAAGGGAGTGAGACATTATTTAAAGTCTCACTCCCTTCTTTAATTTGCGTGTAATAAGTCTCTCATAAAATTAATCCTAAAATCGCCATATAAACAATCATTACTTTTTTGAATTAAAATACTCCTCTAAAGGTAGTTTACTTTTGCATTTGAAGTAACTACCCTTAGAGGAGTTTAATATTTATATAAAAGTTCTAAGACATGTACTAAAAAATGTTTGTCATTAAGTAAAACAGTGACCTATCAGCACCTCGATTTACTATTTAAAGAAGCTTACTACAATAAAAAACACTAATAGAGTAGTTTTTAACTATTAATTTGCGCTCTATATACGTGTCCTTTATCTACAAAAAATTGAACAGTTTTATTGCCTACTTTATATTTATAAACTTTACCTACAGCAGTTTCAACGGGTTTCTCTACTGGTTGACCATAAACATTTATTAATTTTTGTGGCGTTACAGTTCGTCCATCTAGGTTAAATGCGACTTGATCTGCTTTATGATTACTCACTTTGTAAAAAATTTGATCATACACTTTTACTTCATTAGATGCGTCTGACTTATTGCTAGTAAGTTTATAACCATTAATCTTTACATTATCGTATTTCAATGCTGTTTTAAAATTCTTATCTAATACAAAATTACTACTTGGAGCTGTGTAACCGTTATAATTATACCATGGTGTTTGTGCAGCTTCTGCTTGCTTCTCTATACCTTCTCCATTTACAACATTAGCACCTAAGACAGTCCCAAAAACAATACTACTTGCTAAAACAATTTTTGATAATTTCTTCATTTCAAAGTTACCTCCTCAGTTTTTGTTTTAAATCTTTAACTCACACTATTATATTACGATAGCATTACAAATATTACAACTATTTTTATAATATTTATCACAATATTTTAGAATTTCTAATATAAATTTTTAAACTGAATACTTACAGACTTCTTTATTTTATTGTTGTGAAATTTACTTTTATTTAAATTATCAATATCTTAACTTAAAAATCCATAAAAACATAGCACAATATATAGTAATGACTGATAAATTAGGGATTATCGTACTTAAAGATATCTTAAATGCTATTATCACTACCATTAATATTATTATTGATGCTATCTCTAAGTAACAAATCTAATTAGTTCTTTTCATTTCAAAAAGGCTAAATCAGAAATCACTCTGATTTAGCCTTTTTATTTTTATACAATAACAATTATAATAAATAAGTAATTTCACCCTATTTTTTAAAATTTAGAAATAAAAAAACAAACCAAAGCTCCTATATTAGCTTTTAGTTTGTTTTGTTTTTGTAATATCAAGTAACAAAAACGTAACATTATAGTAATGTAATATTGCTACTTAACAGATATATGTAGATGTCTGAAGTCCACTTGCTATAGCTTATCACATTAATTATATTAACCAAATTAGGGAATCTCCTTATTTTTAAATAGAAAAACTCATCATATTAGTAAAAATCACTTTCAATAGTTATATAATACATGCTCGTTGGCATATAATAAACAGTAGTAATGTCTTTAAAATACAAAAAAACCATCCCAAAGGATGGCTACGAAAAGATACTTTCAGGTGGTTAAGGGGGGACACCATATACACCCTACCACTAATACGAAAACTCTCATATTAGTATATTCCCTTAACTTTTTAACAATTAATAATATAAACTCATCAAAACAAAAAACTCCCGTTAAACCAACGCTTCATTTACGTCAATTTAACGAGAGTTCTTTTCTTACGGAAACGGAGGGATTCGAACCCTCGCGCCGCTTTCACGACCTACACCCTTAGCAGGGGCGCCTCTTCAGCCAACTTGAGTACGTTTCCAATGGCTCCACAGGTAGGACTCGAACCTACGACCGATCGGTTAACAGCCGATAGCTCTACCACTGAGCTACTGTGGAATAATCAATGCCTTTAATCAAGCACAAATACTATTATATCAACTATCTTTAATTTTTCAAGAGGTATACAAAAAAAATATGCGGAATATTTACACTAAATTAATATAATATTCCACATATGTCTTTTTTACATTTTTTATTTACTAATTTTTGCTATTTCGATTCAAACAACGAATATTTAGCCAACGCTTCATATATATTTAATTGTGGTTTAGTATAATCAATTGGCGAATCAGGATCAAATGTAGCGACTCTTGCTGCCCTATCCATCATGTAATAATAATATATACCATTTAAATATTGATGATGCATGCTATGAGCAGAAATGTTAGCTACAATACTTTGATTATCTACAAAAGTAACCTTACATTTCTTTTCTTTAAGTGGTCTAATATTATGTACATAATGGATATTAATCCAGGTATTATCTGCTTTACGATCAGAGTGTGTGGGAAAGAAATAAGTGGGAAATAATGGAGTGAATAGAATGGGTGGCTTACTGCTTATACCTGTAATACGCATGGTATCTTCTTTTTTAAATACATAACTGCTACCATAAAACCTACATGAACGGTCGATTATTTTTGATACTCGTTCTTTAATAATTTGACTGTCGGCTTTATACCTTAGCAAGTAACTACCTTCATAATGTCCAGTAGCTAAATTGCATGGTTGTAAAACCATATCACCTTTTTTAATAATATATGGTTGAATCATTGTTGTTACCTCCTTCATAACTTTTGGTGATACTCAAATAATATATCATCAACATCTTAAAATCAATAAATAATATAAATACTTTTATAAATTTCCTGCAATTAATTTTTAGTATAATGCTTTTTTCGATTTCTCATTTTCAGTAAACTTGCATGTAACACTATTTTTTCGGAAAAATCAGAATATTCATTGATTTAAAAATTAAAACCTTGTATACTATATGTAAATAAAGATAGAAAGGCTGTGACGTTTATGAAACACAATACACATGTAAAATACAATACTTTAGAATCATTTGTATCAACAATTAACGACTTAGGTATTGAATTAATCATCGATGAATCTTTACGCAATGTTCGCAAGCAAGAGTTGGAACGACTTATCGATAATGCGCTTAAAAATAAAAACGAGAATGATTTCAAACGTTATACTGAAGAATATAGAAACTTGGAGGAATTCCTCGTTGGTTAATTTAAAGGCTTGTTATTTAAAATAAGGTCTATTCCCTACTTATCAATTAAGTTAGTGAATAGACCTTTTACATTTTCAAAATTATTTTTATCTAAAGTTTTATGACATGAGTCTAATTAGTTCATGCCGATCGATATCTCCAAAATAATGATAAATATCATAATTTGAAAGCGCCTCTTCAATACTATCAAATTCATGCATTGTACCTTCTAACGCATTTTCTAATTCCGTAATATCACCTTCACCAAAGAAATCACCGAAAATTTTTGCGTGTTCAATACGTCCTTTCTTTACATCTAATTTAATCTGTACGAAACCTTTTTCAAATTTTTCTTCTCTTTCAAAGTTATATTTCGGGTTTCTTCCATAATTCCATTCCCAGGTACGATATTTTTCATTGCTTAGCTTTTCTATTTTTTGCCAATCTTCATCTGTAAGTTTATATTCTTCTACTTGAGTTTCGCCAAAAATACTTTTTAGAATTATTTCTTTGAATTCATCTATATCTATTGGCTCATCTAAGAATTCAGAAATATTTGCAACTCTACTTCTTACAGATTTAATACCTTTAGACTTAATTTTTGCTGGGTTCACTTTTAAAGCATTCTGAACTTCATCTAGTTCACTATTCAACATTAAAGTACCATGACTAAACATACGATCTTTTACTTTTACCATAGCATTTCCTGATATTTTAGCTTCACCAACTTGTATATCATTTCTTCCACTTAATTTTGCATCAACACCAAGCGATTTCAACGCTTCAACAATTGGTTCAGTAAATTTTTGGAAATTATGGAAGCTATTGCCATCATCATCCGTAACAAAACTAAAATTTAAATTCCCTGTATCATGATAAACTGCGCCCCCACCAGATATACGTCTTACAACATCGATACCTTGTTCATCAATATATGATTGGTTCACTTCTTCAATAGTATTTTGATTTTTGCCAATAATAATGGATGGTCTATTTATATAAAATAAAAAATAACTATCATCTTTAGGCATGTTTTTTAATACATACTCCTCCATTGCTAAATTAAGCGTTGGATCTGTAATATTATTGTTACTAATAAACTTCATTTACTACACTCCTTTTCCATATTATATACCCTTACCTTATTTATGCTATATTTTCACAAAAATTGCCAATCATTCACTTTGAGAATAAAGTAAAATTTATAAATTGTCTTATATCAAGCAATTTAATGGTTATTTGTTTATTTGTAAGAGGATTTTTTGTATAATATTATCTAGTTAGCATTTCTAGGGAGGACTAAAAATGACTGTTGCAGAAGTTGGAAATATCGTAGAATTTTATGATGGCTTAAAGGGTCGAGTAGAAAAAATTAATGACAACTCAGTAATTGTTGATTTAACAATTATGGAGAACTTCGAAGAACTAGACTTGCCTGAAAAGACTGTCATTAATCATAAACGGTATACAATCGTTGAACAAGAAGGATAGTTAAAATGAATAGACTTTCTAAGGCATTAATATGGTTTATTGTAAGTTTTCTTGTATTCCACATTATCTTATATGTTATGTGGGGCGAAAAACAAGAATATTGGTATCTATATACCGGCATCATGCTAATCGCAGGTGTTAGTTATGTTTTTTATCAAAGAGATATAGAGTCTAAACGGCTACTGACGTCTTTAGGTATAGGTATCATTACAGGTATTGTGTTAATCGTTATTCAACTTATTATCGCAGCTATAGCTACCGATATTAAATATGCTGAATTAATAAAAGAACTAACACGTACAGGTGTGTATTATAAATGGCAAATGCTAGTTACATTAGTTTTTGTAATACCTTGCCATGAATTATACATGCGTACTGTATTACAAAAAGAATTACTAAAATTAAATTTACCTAGTTGGTTAGGTATTATAATTACAGCATTTTGTTCAGCTTCTTTATTTTACTACCTAGATAATTTATGGATTGTATTCTTTGTGTTTATTGTACAAATCGTACTTTCATTAAGTTATTTTTATACACGTCGAATCGCCACAACGGTTATTGCACAAATTGTAGCTGTTGTCATCTTATTAATATTTAACGCATAAACCTTAAAAAAGCATTATTTGTTTTAAAAACAGGGAGATTCATTATAAAATGAATCTCCCTGTTTTTTATTTTATGACCTCAAATGTTTGTTTTTGTTGAATCTGATAGTCTTGATTTTTTAAATTACGCGAAATTAACTCTACCATTGTGATTTCACCAGTTTCATGAATCACAGCATCTTCTAAATACTGTCTATAATTTCTATAGCAGTAATCTGTCATACTTACACGATACATATGATCTAGTCTAATATTTTTAAGAGTAACACGGTTAAACGGTTCGGCATTCATATCTATAATGTAATCTACACCTTGCCAGAATGTACAAAGTGTCTCATCTACAATAGTTAGGCTAAGCTCTCCTTGGCTAAACTCAATATGACCATAACAATATTCTAAAATATCTTTAATTTGTTGACCTTTAATCGTTAAATCAATTGGAATATCAGGATGAGGGTGCGCATTATATAGTTCCTCATTCGTAATTGTACCTGACAATCCCTTTTCACCGCTTATAGGTAAATGTACACATGAAATATCGTAATCAAATGCTAATCTTATACTATCATGTAAGAGCTGTGTAAACTTATGAGGTTTTGTGATAACATCGCCTAACCCCTCAACTTTAGCGTCAATATCTGTGTTCGTTAAAACTTCCTTACTCCAATGTTCAACCGTTTTCCTATCATAAAAAGTTAAATTTAATAAATCCTTATCTTCATGATATTCATTCAAATCAATAATTTGAGATTGGATATCTTCTAATTCATATGAAGTTGTGCGCTTTTTAAAATTAATTTTCACATGAATTAACTGTTCAGCATTTTGCCCTGCTTGAACATAAACCGTTTTATCATTTTGACCTATAAACGTTTGATGTTGGTGTCCAGTAATCAATAAATCTATAACTCCTAATGTCTGCATTAATTTTTCCGCTTCATTCACATTCTGTTCATGCTCATTAGCTGACTTATTTAACTGATTAAGTCCACCGTGATAAATCACTATAAGAAATTCTGGTTTCTCTGTTTCATGTATAAAACGAATCCAACGTTTAGAAGATAATAAAGTTTTTTCAATTTGAACATCTTTTTCCATTTCAAAATGTTCTCTTTCCATTAATCCATCAGAAGTTAAACCTACTATAGCAATCTTCACGCCTTCAATTTCTTTAATAGTATATGGCGTAGAAAAATAAGGCTCCCGTGTACGCTTATATTCAATATTTGCTGATAACCAAGGAAACCTAGATAGCGACACTGCTCTTGAAAAGAATGACAAACCAAATTTAAATTCATTTGGACTAATACCACTTGCATCATAGTTCATTGCATTCATCAATTTTATCATTGGATGACGTTTGTACGGTGCAACTACCGCATAATAGAATGCTGCTAAAGAACCTGCTAAACTACCGCCACTATCTAATAGAATGACGTGGTCGTTTTCTTCTCTTATCGATTTAACATAAGTACCTGCTCTATAAATATTTGAGCTATAATCTCCATTAAGAAAATAACTATGCATATCTGAAGTTGTGATAACGTCTATTGCAATCTTTTCACTTTTTTTCATATGCCTCTCTCCTCATTAACCACAGTTTAACATGTTTTGAAAATACCATGATACTAAAATACCATTTTTATAACCTCAAATAGTTTAATTTTAATTAAGTAGCTTTATTTTCTAAAAGGTCTATTTTACATATCAAATAACAATATCAATTTAGTATTAAATTTTTAAAATTTTACTTATGAGTCACTAGCTCAATTTTTTGAGAGTG
>ERZ1023508.237-NODE-237-length-20884-cov-7.076672_pt1 | contig 20884 bp, 25 predicted proteins | sample MGYA00380548_ERZ1023508 | MGnify/ENA primary metagenome ERZ1023508 (study PRJEB33173, sample SAMEA4830311) | metagenome | study: EMG produced TPA metagenomics assembly of the PRJEB25223 data set...
TCGGAATCTCCGGATTCTCGGGCAGAAGGTGTAAACCTTATTCAGGACGGGACACTTAAAAACAAAAAGCCGCCCAAGGGGCGGCTTTTCTAAGCGCTAAAGGTATTACCGGCCGCGCTGAAGATCGCTTTGCGCAAGTTGGGCGGCTGAGCTGCTGGGATATTGCGAAACGACCTGCTGAAGAATGCCGCGTGCCTTATCCCCATTCCCTAACCGGCGCTCCACATCGGCCAGTTTATACAGCGAATCCGGAACCTTATTATGACTGGGGTAGTTCTGCGCAACTCGAGCGAATGCCTGCCCTGCCCCCTGCAAGTTGCCCTGCGCCAAATTTACCTCACCCAGCCAATATTGAGCATTACCTGCATACTGGCTTTGTGGATAGCGACGCAAAAAGGCATTGAACGCCTGAGACGCCTTATCAAAGTCTTTCTGCTTGATCAGGTCAAACGCTGCATCGTAGTAAAGCTTTTCTTTAGCAGGATCAGCCGGCTCATTAGAGGCCGCCTGCTGCTGAGCCCCGGCCACTTCATTAGCACCAGAACTCTGTGAATTCGTATTGGCAGCGGCATTTGCGCCTGCTGCATTGCTGGACAAGCGATTATCAATATCCTGATAACGCTCCAGGCTTTCCTGCTTGAGTTGCTGGATCTGATTCTGCTGCTCTTCGACCATGCCGCGAAGCTGCGCAATCTCATCCTGCATTTGCTGTAACTGTGTAAACAACTGGCCCTGCGCCGAAGGGGGAGCTGAAGCTCCGCCTCCGGCGTAGGTGCCGCTCGAACCATAAGCTTGGGATGACGAGTAGCCTCCGCTGTTGCGGGAACCTCCATCATCCACCGGGACTTGGGCTGCCGCCATGAGAGGCAGCGCCAGCGCAACGAATCCTAGGGTACGGCGGCACTTGAGCATACGAACTTACTTACGCAGTTCTACGCGACGGTTCTGAGCCCAGGCTTGCTCGTCATGGCCAGTAACAGCCGGACGCTCTTCACCGTAGGAAACGACTTCCAGCTGAGCTGGGGAGACGCCTTGCAGAACCAGGTAGCGCTGAACGGCTTGAGCACGACGCTCGCCCAGGGCCATGTTGTACTCGCGAGTACCGCGTTCGTCAGTGTGACCTTCCAGAACGACACGGTTGCCGTTCGACTTCAGGTCACGCGCGTGAACGCCCAGGGAGCGCATGGCTTCTGGCTTCCGGTCGGAGCTGTCGTACTCGAAGTAGAACGTGGTGATCGCGCGCAGAGCCGCTTCTTCACCCATGCTGCCATCTACTGCACCAGTGTTGGCGCCGTAGCCTGCGTTAGGGTCAACTGCGCCAGTGCTGCCGTCGCCGGAAGCGTCGCCGCCACGGGAAGAACAACCAACAGCAACAGCCATTGCCAGCGTAAGCGCGGCGAACTTACCAAACTTCAGCATTTCCATAGTAAAACTCCTTTTTGAACCCCAGGTGTTGTGTTTAAACGTGGATCGTTTTTTTACCGCATCAGTTCAGGTAAGGGGACCAGGATGGCTCACGGACTTCGCCTTGAGCGGTAGGAAGTGGGAGCCTAACTCGGCCATTGGTTGACACAAGCATCAAGACTCCCCGGCCCTGCTGGCGGGTGGCGTAGATTAGCATGGTGCCGTTGGGTGCAACAGTGGGCGACTCATCCAAATTTGTATCGGACAGAATGCGCAAATTACCCCGATCCAGATCTTGTGCAGCCACCTTGAAATTAGTGTAGCCGTCCTGGCGATGGATCATGACCAGCGTCTTTTCATCAGCCGACAATTTCGGGTTGGCATTATAGTTGCCGACGAAAGTTACACGCTCGGCATTGTTGGTTCCAATTCGCTGCTTGTAGATTTGCGGTTTGCCGGCACGGTCAGATGTAAAGTATATGGTTTGACCATCTTTACCCCAGAACGGCTCGGTATCGATTGCGTAGTGGTTCGTGAGACGGGTCAACTGACGGCTATTGAGATCCATCACATAGATCTCGGGATTTCCATCCTTCGACAGTACAAACGCCAGTCGGTTACCGTCAGGCGAGAACGCCGGCGCACCGTTTAGGCCTTCGTAATTTGTCAGCTGTTCACGGCGCCCGGTGTCGATGTTCTGCAGAAAGATGCGCGGGCGACGTTGTTCGAACGATACATAGGCGATCCGACGGCCATCAGGCGCGAAACGCGGCGACAGGATCGGTTCACGCGATTGCAGCAACGTGGTGGCGCGAGCACCGTCGTAGTCAGAGCGCTGCAGTGTGTACCGAGTGTTCCCACCCCCCATCTGCTCCGCAGTCACGTACAAAAGGCGTGTCGAGAAAGCCCCTTTAACGCCGGTCAGCTTTTCGAACGACTGGTCAGAGATGTAGTGCGCCATATCGCGCAACTGGTCAGTCGTACCGCCGACGTTACCACTCGCCACCTGCTGCTCGGTCGCCACGTTGAACAGCGCGTACTGGACCTGCAAGCGGCCGCCAGCCGGGACGATATTCCCCACCAGCACATATTGCGCTCCCAATGCCTTCCAGTCGCGGTAGATCACTTCGCTGGCCTGAACCGGAAGACTGATCATGTTCTGGCGGGGGATAGGTTGAAAGACGCCCGAGTTCCGAAGGTCATTGCCGATAATTTCAGCCATGTCCTCGGGCAGCACGTTTCCGCCCTGCCAGCCGAACGGCACGACCGCGATCGGGATGGCGCGGTCGGCACCACTCGTGACCAGAATGTTTCGTTCTTGGGCATAGGCCAGGCCTGCCATGCAGAACATGACGACCAGGAAACCTCGGAGCATTTTCATCACAGCGCTAAGTCCTCGGGTGTGAAGGTGATCAGGAACGACCGATATGGAGCGAATTCAGCGGCGCTCAGCCCCTGCATTTCAGTGATTCGCCCAATATTGCGTACAGCCGACACCGCGGAATTATCAAACGGGCCATCTCCACTGGAGCGTGCCACGCTCACATTTGTAATGGTGCCATCGGGCAACATGTTGACCCGAAGCGACACACTCATATTGTTTCGCGCGGACGGCGGTCGGCTCCAGCCTTCAGCCGCGCGCATACGGATCAGGTCGTCGAGGTTGCCGGACACCTGATCACCCTGAGTATCAGCCAGCGCCTGCTGACGCTGCGTATCCTCTGACAGGAGCTCGGCCAGCGCCTGGGCTTTCTTGTCCTCAGCCGCCTTGCGTGCTGCCGCTTCTTTCTTTTTCGCAGCTTCTGCCGCGGCGGCCTTTTTCTTGGCCTCCTCTGCAGCTGCCGCTTTTTTCTTCGCCTCCTCGGCCGCTTTCTTGCGTTCGGCTTCCGCCTCGGCTTTCTTCTTTGCCTCCTCAGCAGCCTTTTTCTTGGCCTCCTCGGCAGCCTTCTGTTTTTCAGCTTCTTCAGCGGCCTTTTTCTTCGCTGCAATATCGGCCTGGCGTTTTTGCTCGGCTTCCTTTGCCGCTTCGGCCTTCGCGGCTTCGGCTTCCTGCGCTTTTCGAGCTTCTTCGGCTTTCTTTTGTTCCGCAGCCTTCTGCTCGGAGGCTTTCTGTTCAGCGGCCTTTGCTTCAGCAGCCTTCGCTTCGGCTTCTTTCTGCGCTGCCGCTTTTGCTGCCGCTACCTTGGCCTGCTCCTGCTTGCGTGCTTCTTCACGACGCTGCTCAAGCTGCTCGGTCTCGTATTGCTTGGCTGACGTTTTGGCGGCTTCGCCTGCGATCTTCTGATTGGTCTGCGTGGTCGCCTGGCTCTGCGACTTCGCCTGATACAGCGTAGCCTGAATGATCGGACGTGACGGCGGTAGCTCGGGCGTCATCGAAAAACTGACGAACAACAGGCCGAATAGCAGGACATGCAGACCTACTGCCCATACGATTGGCCAGAAATAACTCTCGGACGGAGAGCGGTCATCGTGATGCTGCATCAAGGCGCCTCGGTGATCAGACCGACGTTGGCGATACCCGCCTGCTGCAACCCACCCATAGCTTGCATGACCGCACCGTAATCAACCGCCTTGTCGCCACGTATGAATACCTGAGTCTGCTTACCCTGGGCACGCGCCTGATTCATGATCGCGGTAACCGCCTTGGTCATCTGATCGAGCGTCAGCGCCTTGTCCTGAACGGTTTCGGTATCGACTTCACTGCCCATGTTCCAGTAGTAAGTCTTGTCCTTCTTGATTGAAATCGTCAGTACCTGGGAATTGTTATCCTGCGGCAAGGCGTCGGAGCTGACCTGCGGCAAGTCGACCTTGATGCCCTGGTTGAGCATGGGCGCGGTCACCATGAAAATCACGAGCAGCACCAACATCACGTCGATGTAGGGCACCACGTTCATTTCGGCGACCGGTTTACGTTTCTGGCGGATGCGAGCCATGACTAGCTGAACCTCAATCGTCGCTGGTGTGCACCTTGCGATGCAGAATGGCCTGGAATTCGTCGGCGAAGGTGTAGTACCGGTTTATCAGCGTTTCGCCACGAGCAGCGAACCGGTTGTAGGCAATTACGGCCGGGATCGCGGCGAAAAGGCCGATTGCCGTCGCGATCAATGCCTCAGCGATGCCAGGTGCGACGGTTGCAAGCGTGGCCTGCTGGACCTGGGACAGCCCACGAAACGAGTTCATGATGCCCCACACCGTACCAAACAGGCCGATGTATGGGCTGGTCGAACCCACAGTGGCTAGGAATGGGAGGCTTTGCTCCAGCTTTTCTTCCTCACGGGAAATGGCTACCCGCATCGAACGCGCGACACCATCCATGACTGCATCGGGGTCGACGCCAGGTTGCTGGCGAAGTCTGGAGAACTCCTTGAAACCTGCGCGGAATACCTGCTCCACACCCGAATCAGGATCCGGATCGCTCCCGGCCTGGCGATAGAGCTTGGAGAGATCGATACCCGACCAGAAGCGCTCCTCGAAGGAATCCAGGCCTCGTTTTGCAGCGCGCAGTGACGTGCTGCGCTGGAAGATCATGACCCATGAAACCACCGAGGCGGCCACCAGAATGAGCATGACGAGCTGCACCACGACACTGGCGTTGCTGATCAGGCTCCACATGGACATATGGTCGACATTGGCGACGTTGGCTTCCACTCTTACTCTCCTGCTGGGAATAGACCCGGATCGTTTGCGAGCGCATCACGCAGCGCATCGGGTATCGCCCGGGGTTTCAAACTACTGGCTCGCACGCTGGCGACCGTTACCTGACCTTCACAAAGCAACACACCATCCGTAACGCGCCGTATCTGCTGGCGGAAACGAAGGCTGGCTCTCTTCAACTCCTCCACATCCGCGGTCACCACCAGTTCGTCATCGAGCCGAGCCGGCGACAGATAACGAGCCTGGGCCGAGTGCACGACAAAAAGCAGATCCTCACCGACCAACGTGGACTGGACATAACCCAGACTACGCAGACGCTCGGTACGGGCCCGCTCCATGAACTTGAGGTAATTGACGTAGTAGACGATGCCGCCCGCATCAGTGTCTTCATAGTAGACACGGCAACGGTGAACGAACGACGGTGACTGCGCGGGCATACTCTAGAGCCAGCTCTCGGTGTTGCCAATTGGGTTAGGTAACATTTTTTTTGCCGGCTCAACTGTCGGTATCAAATAAATCCGGGATCGGCGCGTCGCGCATGTGGCGCGGCAGGTTCAAGCCGAAATGAAGATAGGCATGGCGGGTCACCACACGACCGCGCGGGGTTCGCATGATGTAGCCCTGCTGGATAAGGTACGGCTCCAGCACATCCTCGATCGTATGGCGCTCTTCACTGATGGCGGCAGCCAAACTATCGACGCCCACAGGCCCACCGTCGAACTTGTCGATCATCGCCAGCAGCAGGCGACGATCCTGGTGGTCGAATCCGCGCTCATCGATGTCGAGCATGTTCAGTGCCTGATCTGCCACCAGCCGTGTGATATGCCCGGAACTGCGTACCTCGGCGAAATCTCGTACCCGGCGCAACAGCCGGTTGGCGATTCGGGGGGTGCCCCGCGCGCGTCGGGCAATTTCAAAAGCACCCTCGGCCTCGATAGCAAGCCCAAGGATACCTGCCGACCGCGTTACGATCGTCGCAAGATCATCGTTACCGTAGAATTCAAGGCGCTGGACGATCCCAAAACGATCACGCAGGGGATTGGTCAGCATGCCGGCACGCGTCGTCGCGCCTACAAGGGTAAAGGGTGGGAGGTCCAGCTTGATCGAGCGGGCTGCCGGCCCTTCGCCGATCATGATGTCTAGCTGGAAATCCTCCATTGCCGGATAGAGGACCTCTTCAACGACTGGCGATAACCGGTGAATTTCATCGACGAACAGAACGTCGCCAGACTCGAGATTCGTAAGAAGCGCAGCCAGGTCACCTGGACGTTCCAATACCGGGCCGGAGGTGCTTTTGATCGAAACGCCCATCTCCTCGGCAACGATGTTTGCAAGCGTAGTCTTGCCAAGGCCGGGCGGACCGAAGATCAACGTGTGATCCAACGCTTCCTGCCGACCGCGCGCCGCCTGAATGAACAACGCCATTTGCTCGCGCACGTTGGCCTGCCCAATGTAATCCGCAAGCTTTGCAGGCCTGATGGCGCGATCGATCTGCTCGTCTCGCTCACGCGGATTGGCCGCGATAAGCCGGTCGGTTTCGATCATCTCGTTACACCATTCCCTTCAAGGCACGGCGGATCATTTCTTCGCTCGACAGACCATCCTCCTTCACCGCCGCAATCGCACGACTTGCTTCCTGCGGCTTGAACCCCAGCGCAACCAGAGCGCTAAGCGCGTCATTTTCGGCACTTGAGACGCCGGCCCTGGCATTCGGTTCCGCAACAAGCGGCGCGATGACCGGCATATTCTCCCACGCCTTGAAACGCCCCTTGAGCTCGACGAGCAAGCGTTCGGCCGTCTTCTTGCCAACGCCCGGGATCTTGACCAGAACAGCCGTATCCTGGGTCTGGACGCAGGCGACCAACTCATCCACTTCCATGCCTGACATCAAGGCCAAGGCAAGCTTGGGACCCACACCATTAAGCCTGATGAGTTCACGAAAAAACTCACGTTCGCGCTTTTCGTAAAAGCCGTACAGCAGATGCGCATCTTCTCTCACAACCAGGTGCGTGAAGAGAGTCACCGGCTCGTTCACCGACGGAAGGCGATAGAGCGTCGTCATAGGGACCTCCACTTCATAACCGACGCCATTAACGTCGATGATGAGATGTGGGGGTTGTTTTTCGGCAAGTGTGCCGCGCAAGCGTCCGATCACGGAACGTTCTCCTACAAGCGCAAACGGCCGCCGCGTCGCTTCGCTGCAGTCAGGCCATGAGGCACAAGACTCTGTCGCATATGTGCGTGGCACAGCGCGATCGCCAACGCATCCGAGGCATCAATCTGCGGTTTTTGGGTCAGTTTGAGAAGGTGCATCACCATCATCTGGACCTGCTGCTTGTCAGCAGCTCCCGTTCCGACAATGGCTTGTTTGACTTGGGTGGCCGTGTACTCGTTGACCGTGAGGCCTTCTTCCGCAGCCGCAACGATGGCCGCGCCACGCGCCTGTCCAAGCTTCAGCGCCGAGTCCGCGTTCTTGGCCATGAAGACCCGTTCGATACCCAGCATGACGGGGTGATAGCTTTGAATCACCTCGCGAACGCCGCGGTACACAATCTGCAAACGCTGTGCGAGCTCGCCTGCCCCTGTGCGAATGCAGCCGGACGCGACGTATTCGCACCCTCGCCCGGTATTCCTTATGACACCGAACCCGGTGATGCGAGAGCCCGGGTCGATGCCAAGGATGATACTCATGGTCCTGCTCCGCCGCGTTTCGCCATCAAAGCCTCGGCGAACGCGGCAGTGGATGGTCTTGAGATCAGCCCAATTGCTCCATGACGTCGTCCGGTATCTCCGCATTGGAATACACGTTCTGTACGTCATCGAGGTCTTCGAGCATGTCGATGAGCTTCAATACCTTTTGCGCGGTATCGAGGTCGAGGGTCGATGTGGTGGACGCGATCATGGCGACTTCAGCGTTCTCCGCCTTGTAGCCTGCAGCCTGCAACGCTTCGTTGACGGAAATGAAGTCTGCGAACGAGGTAAAGACGTCGATAGACCCGTCATCGTTCGCAACCACATCGTCCGCGCCAGCCTCGAGTGCGGCCTCCATCAACTCATCTTCATCGATGCCAGGGGCGAAGCTGATCTGCCCCTTGCGCTCGAACAGATAGGCAACCGAACCATCGGTGCCGAGGTTACCGCCACATTTGCTGAACGCATGACGCACTTCAGCAGCGGTACGGTTGCGGTTGTCAGTCATCGCCTCGACGAAAACCGCTACACCACTAGGCGCGTACCCCTCGTATGTGAGCTCTTCGACGTTCTCGCCGCCATCGGCACCCACACCCCGCGCAATTGCACGGTCAATGGTATCGCGTGTCATGTTTGCAGTCAGCGCCTTGTCCACTGCAAGGCGAAGACGCGGGTTATCCGCAGCGATGCCACCGCCCTGCTGGGCGGCGACCGTCAACTCACGGATCAGCTTGGTGAAAATCTTGCCGCGCTTGGCGTCCTGGCGACCCTTGCGATGCTTGATATTGGCCCATTTGGAATGACCGGCCATAACTCACTCCGTCGTATTGCGTGTTCAGTTGTCTGCCCGAAGGCGATCCGTCTCTTACTCGGCCTTCGGCTGCTCGCGCAGGCGAATGTGCAGCTCGCGCAACGCCTTGCCATCGACTGCGCCAGGCGCTTGCGTCATGACGTCTGCGGCACTCTGCGTTTTCGGGAAGGCAATGACCTCCCGAATAGAGGACGCGCCGGTCATCAACATGACTAGGCGATCGAGACCGAAGGCCAGACCACCGTGCGGCGGCGCACCGAACTTCAGAGCATCGAGCAGGAAGCCAAACTTCTCCTGCTGCTCGGCTTCATCGATGCCAAGCACACGGAATACCGCCTGCTGCATCCCCTTGTCATGGATACGGATCGAGCCACCGCCCAATTCGGTGCCATTGAGCACCATGTCGTATGCACGCGACAGTGCGGCAGCCGGGCTGGATTCCAGCTCAGCTGGCGAGCACTTCGGCGAGGTGAAAGGATGATGCAGTGCTGAAAGGCTGCCGTCATCATTCTCTTCGAACATCGGGAAGTCGATGACCCAAAGCGGTGCCCATTCCCGCGTCAGAAGCTTCAGATCATGGCCAAGCTTTATACGCAGCCCACCCAGCGCATCGCTGACAACCTTGGCTTTATCTGCACCGAAGAAGACGATATCGCCATCTTCAGCCCCTACGCGATCGAGGATCGCATTGAGGTTTTCCTCGGCAATGTTCTTGACGATAGGCGATTGCAAGCCTTCAACGCCCTGGGCACGCGCATTGACTTTGATATAGGCCAGACCTTTCGCACCGAAGATTCCGACATATTTGGTGTAGTCGTCGATCTGCTTACGCGGCATGCTGGCAGCGCCTGGCACGCGAAGCGCCGTTACGCGGCACTTCGGGTCGTTAGCAGGGCCTGCAAAGACCTTGAAATCAACATCCTTGAGCAGGTCTTCAACGTCGACCAGCTCAAGCGGAATACGCAGATCCGGCTTATCCGAACCGTAGCGACGCATCGCCTCCTCGAACGTCATATGCGGGAAGTCGTCGAACTCGACATCCAGCACTTCCTTGAAGAGTTTGCGGACCATGTTTTCCGTCAAACCCATGATGTCGGCTTCGTCCAGGAAGCTCGTCTCGATGTCGATCTGCGTGAATTCCGGCTGGCGGTCAGCGCGCAGGTCTTCGTCACGGAAGCACTTTGCGATCTGGTAGTAACGATCAAAGCCCGCCACCATCAATAGCTGCTTGAACAGCTGCGGCGATTGCGGAAGCGCGAAGAAGCTACCGGGATGGGTGCGACTCGGCACAAGGTAGTCCCGGGCGCCCTCCGGCGTTGCACGCGTCAGGATGGGCGTCTCGACATCGAGGAAGCCATTTTCATCAAGGTACCGGCGGATACTGCTGGTAATGCGCGAGCGCAGTTTGAGCTTCGCAGCCATTTCTGGACGACGAAGGTCAATGAAGCGGTACCGCAGACGCGTTTCCTCGCCAACATCGGAGTACTCGTCCAGAGGAAACGGCGGCGTCTCAGCCTGATTCAGCACTTCGAGTTCATAACCCAAAACTTCGATAGCACCCGACGCCATGTTGGCGTTCACAGCACCCGCGGGACGCAGTCGAACCTTACCGGTCACCTTCACGACGAACTCGCTGCGCACCCGGTCGGCCTTCGCGAAGGTGTCGGCACGATCAGGATCGAATACGACCTGTGCCAAGCCTTCGCGGTCTCGAATATCAAGGAAGATCACGCCGCCATGGTCACGACGACGATGCACCCAGCCGCAGAGGGTAATTTCCTGGCCTTCGAGCTTTTCATTGAGTTGGCCGCAATAGTGGCTGCGCATCATGTGCTGGTTCGCTTCTCGTAAGTCTTGGTTCAAGGGGGACGCAACGCGGCTCGCCGGATCGGCTTCGGACCGGCACCCTGGGCCCTACCCGGGCGTCACGCCGCTTATGAAGTCGCGCAGTATATATCAGTTGGAATGGGCCGGTCAGCCGGCCATACCCGAAGGCGGCGCCCGATCAATTCCGCGGCATACCTATGCTAGGCTAGCGACCGCTGCAGCCGAGCGCCAAGCACGGCCATGTAGAACCAGCACCATGCACGAGGACGCCTTATGGAAATCAACATCGGAATCGCTGAACAGGATCGCGCCGCCATTGCAGAAGGACTGTCGCGACTGTTGGCCGACACTTACACGCTGTATCTCAAGACCCATAACTTCCATTGGAATGTTACCGGCCCGATGTTCAACACACTGCACTTGATGTTCGAAGCGCAGTACACCGAACTGGCACTAGCCGTAGACCAGATCGCCGAACGCATTCGCGCACTTGGCTTCCCCGCGCCTGGAACCTATGCCGCGTACGCTTCGCTTTCATCCATCAAGGAAGAAGAAGGCGTACCTCAGGCTGAAGACATGATCCGTTTGCTCGTGCAGGGCCAGGAATCCGTGGTACGCACTGCGCGCGGTATATTTCCGCTGCTGGACAAGGTGAGCGACGAGCCGACGGCTGACCTGCTGACCCAGCGGATGCAGGTTCACGAGAAAACTGCGTGGATGCTACGTAGCCTGCTTGGCAAGTAAGACATGGCCGCGCCGCCTTCGTGGCGGCGCTTCGACCCAATCGTCAGAGCCATACTGGCCTAAGCGCTTGATTTGAGCGGAACTCTCCTTTCGGGTTAAATACGGCAGCGCCGCGCAAAAGTAGTCGATGCACGCCGCATGAGGCCATCAAACAAGACCGGCCCGAAGTCACCGTTGTTCTAGCCATCACGAGTTCTTGTCATGCTCAAAATCGTCCACGCGCTGTCGGGCGTAGCCGCACTTGCGTTATCGCTCGTGCCAAGCCTCAGCGGCGGCACCCCGCACTATCTGAATCAACCAAATGCTGTTTACCTGGCCCTGATCGGCCTGCTTCACTTGCAGATGACTCCAAGTCAATCCGCCTATCGCATCGTACCTGCGAACCTGCAGGCCGTAGCCTGTGCGTTACTGGTGATAGCGGCAGTCATTCAGGCGGCCATTTTGCTCGTACCCGTCGAAGAACTTGCCGGACAGCCGGCGGTAATGTTCAGCCTGATCCCTGCGTTAGCGGCTGTCGCCATTCACGTGGGCGGACAGTTCTCCAGGCCACGCCGCAGTCGCCGCAGCGCAACACCTGCCGAACTCGCCAATGCCGACCGCGAGACTGGCACAGTAAAGTGGTTCAACACATCGAAGGGCTTCGGCTTCATTTCAAGGGATTCAGGCGAAGACGTATTCGTGCACTTCAGAGCGATCAGAGGCGAGGGCCACCGCGTACTCATGGAGGGTCAGCGCGTTGAGTTCGTTGTCATGCAGCGAGACAAAGGGCTGCAAGCGGAAGATGTCATTGCTGCTCGGCAGTGATCGCTCAGTAGGCCGGCGCGCACTGCGCCGGCCATCCGCACGCCGCGCTCAGGCACACAGCGATCATTAGGGCGCTTATCCCTCAGTAATGGGGTGGCGGCGCGTCCTCTACCCCACCCTGCCCCACCTGACTCACGAACTCTTCCTGACGCTTTATCAACGCGGCCACCTGAGCCTGTAGACGCTCGACGATTCGCTGTTGCTGAATCAACTCTTCGCTCATGGTATTCATGGCGTCATCCTGAAACGCAAGGCGTGTTTCAAGATCGTCCATCCGCTGTTCCAGGCTCATACATCCGCCCCTGCAAAGCGGAAGTCCCCTGTCAGGACGAGTTTCAACCGATCCACCACCTGGTCAACCGCACCCGCCTCATAGGGTATTGCCGGATGCTGCCCCCATACCGGCGCAGGCCAGGCATCGTCGCCCTTCTTCCTTACCACGACATGAACATGCAACTGTGAAACCTGATTTCCAAGCGTTGCAATGTTCATCTTGTCGGCGCCAAACACGTCTTTGAGCAACTCGGCAAGGACAGTCGCCTCACGCCACAACTGTATCTGGTCGTCCTCATCGAGCTGAAAAACCTCGGTAATCTCTTCACGACGTGGCACCAGAATAAACCACGGGTACCGCGCGTCGTTCATGAGCAGGAGCCGGCTCAGACCGAAGTCGCCAAGATGTAGCGTGTCCTGCTGTAACCGATCGTCCAGTTCAAACATACAAATGCCTCGTTACTAGTGGTCATCAACACGCTGCCCGGCAGCACCGCTTTGGTGCATATCGTCGCAAACGGTGCGCTCTTCAGAAGCGAATCTTGCCACTCCATAAACTCCTTCGCACTCCAGAGGACCCACGACCGCACACTTTTGCTGATTTTCAATTCCCCATGAAAACGCGCACGCTTCTTGCTACCCGTCTGTCCGATGATATCGGAGGGCCATTTCGTACAACGCTGTCAACTGTGCTAAATCATCTTTGTACGAAACTGCGACACAGTACTGCCCCAATTACGACAGTACGTAACACAGGGCGCCAAAGTTCGGGTATGAACTATCGTCGAACAAGGCTGCATGCTATAAGTTCGCGCCGATACAAAAAGAAAGAACCGTCCATAGGAAACAGGACAGGACGGTCGAAGACTCGTTTAAACCAAAGGAGCAAATCACGATGCAAGTGATGAAGTGGAGCGTAATGGCCCTGGCAGTTGCCGCGGGCACCACCCAACTGGCCATGGCTAGCGCACAGTCCGAGTCGAAAGGCTTCGCTGAAGACAGCAGCCTGAACGTTCTTAACCGTAACCTCTACATGAACCGTGACTTCCGTAGCGCTGGTGGCAATGGCGGCCAGAGCTATCGCGAAGAATGGGGTCACGGCCTGATCACCACCTTCGAATCTGGTTTCACTCAAGGCACTATTGGTTTTGGTGTCGACGCTCACGGCCTCGTTGGCCTGAGACTGGACAGCGGCAACGGCCGTGCCGGCAACGGCCTGTTCCCCAACGAGTTTGGTGACAGCGGCCCAGACGATTACGCCAAGGCCGGTGCTGCAGTGAAGCTGCGCGCTTCGAACACTGTGCTGAAGTACGGCACACAATTCACTTCACTGCCAGTCTTCGCAACTGATGACAGCCGCCTGCTGCCAGAATCCGCTGAAGGGTTCCTGATCACCAGCAATGAGATCGAAGGCCTCGAACTGAATGCCGGTCATTTCACTGCGCTGAACGCTCAGAGCCGCACTCGCCATGACAGCTTCGGCCTGAAGAGCGCTGATGTTCTTGGCGGTACTTATAAATTCAGCGACGAATTGGCTGCCAGCGTTTACTACTCCAACCTCGATGATCTGTTCAAGAAGTGGTATGGCAACGTGAACTACGCTTTGCCACTTGGCGATAGCCAGGCATTGGCGTTCGATTTCAACGTCTACCGCACCAAATACGACAGCGACTTCACCAGCACGGGCAGCAGCGAGCGCAATACTATTGGCAGCCTCTCGGCAGCCTACTCTATTGATGCCCATACCTTCACACTCGCCTATCAGCGCTCCAAAGGCGGCTTCGATGGTACTGGCTATTACTATGGTGAAGACGGTAACTCCACCATCTTCCTCGCCAACTCAATCCAATACTCGGACTTCAACGCCGAAGACGAGAAGTCGTGGCAAGTTCGCTATGACCTGAACATGGCAGGGTACGGTGTGCCAGGCCTGAGCTTCATGACCCGCTATGCCCGCGGTACGGATATCAAGATCACTGACGCGAGTGACGCTACCGAACGCGAATGGGACATCGAGGCCAAGTACGTGATCCAGAACGGCCCAGCGAAGGATCTATCCTTCCGTGCACGTCAAGCCTTCTACCGTACTAGCAACAGCTACGGCGGCGACGTGAACGACTTCCGCCTGATCGTCCAGTACCCGCTGAGCATCCTGTAATCACAGGCGCCTAGCGTAGCTATACAGCAAAGCCCGGCAACGCCGGGCTTTGCTCGTTTTCGGCAGCTGGTTTCCTGATCGGCGCCAACGGCGGCCACCCCTTCTATACGCCCGCTAACTCCCACCGTACAATGCCACACCGTCCATCAGCCTCGGTAAGAATGGCCTTCCATGCGCACCAGTCAGTATCTGCTCGCCACACAGAAAGAAACGCCCTCCGATGCCGTGGTAATCAGCCACCAGCTGATGCTGCGCGCTGGCATGATTCGCAAATTGGCATCCGGCCTCTACACCTGGCTTCCGATGGGCCTACGTGTTCTGCAGAAAGCAAGCGCCATCGTTCGTGAGGAAATGAACGCGGCCGGCGCGTTGGAAGTCCTGATGCCAGCGGTTCAGCCTGCCGAGCTCTGGCAGGAATCCGGGCGCTGGGAGCAATACGGCCCTGAGCTCCTTCGCATTCGCGACCGCCATCAGCGCGAATTTTGCGTCGGCCCGACTCATGAGGAGGTGATCACTGACCTCATGCGCAACGAGCTAAACAGCTACAAGCAGCTACCGATCAATCTCTATCAGATCCAGACAAAGTTCCGTGATGAGATTCGTCCGCGCTTCGGACTAATGCGTGGCCGCGAATTCATCATGAAAGACGCGTATTCATTCCACCTGTCGCAAGCATCCCTTCAGGAAACTTATGAAGCGATGTACGACGCATACTGCAAGGTCTTCACTCGCATGGGCCTCGACTTCCGTCCAGTCCAGGCAGATAACGGCTCCATTGGTGGCAGCGGTTCCCACGAGTTTCATGTGCTCGCAGCTTCGGGCGAAGACGACATTGTATTCAGTGATAGCTCCGACTACGCCGCGAATATCGAGAAAGCCGAAGCCGTACCACGCGAGACGGAACGAAAGGCTCCAACTGAGGCACTACGCCTCATTGATACGCCGGATACCAAGACCATTGCGGCACTTGTCGAGCGATTCGATATCGCCATCGAGCGCACGATAAAGACCCTTATCGTCAAGGGTGCCGAGGAAGGCACGTTGGTTGCACTCATTATCCGGGGCGACCATGAGCTCAACGAAATCAAGGCCAGCAACCTGCCTGAAGTTGCTGCACCACTGGTATTCGCGACCGAAGCGGAAGTTCGTGCCGCTATCGGCGCTGGCCCAGGATCGCTAGGCCCGATAAACCTGCCCATGGACTGCATTATTGATCGCTCGGTTGCACTTATGAGCGACTTCGCAGTCGGTGCGAACATCGAAGACAAGCACTATTTTGGCGTTAACTGGGAGCGTGACCTGCCCCAGCCCAAAGTTGCCGACCTCCGCAACGTCATTGCAGGCGACCCAAGCCCGGATGGTAAGGGCGTGCTCGTCATCAAGCGGGGCATTGAAGTTGGCCACATCTTCCAGCTGGGTGAAAAATACAGCCGTGCGATGAATTGCCAGGTCCTCGGTGAAAACGGCAAGCCGGTTACACTAGCGATGGGCTGTTATGGCATCGGTGTATCGCGCGTGGTAGCAGCTGCCATCGAGCAGAACCACGACGAACGGGGCATCATATGGCCAGCGGCGCTCTGTCCTTTCCAGGTAGCACTTGTGCCGCTGAAATACGAGACCGACTCGGTTCGAGAAATGACGGATCGTCTCTATCACGAACTCAAGCAAGCAGGCATCGACGTATTACTTGATGACCGTGATCGCAAGACAAGTCCCGGCGTAAAGTTTGCTGATATGGAACTGATCGGGATTCCCCACCGAATCGTCATAAGCGACCGCGGATTGGGAGATGGCACAGTCGAGTACAAGCAGCGTAGGGACACCGAAGCCCAGCACGTCGCAGTCGACGACATCCTGTCCTTTGTGAAAGCTCGCCTGGCCGAGTAACGCCAGGCAGTTGCGCCCACTGCGCTCCATCGGGACAGTTAGTCAGCTATGGCTACGGAGCTTTCCAGCGTGGCTACCTCAACAGGCATACGGATGTGCCATGTCTGGCTTCGGCTGCTCGGTCTCGGTCTGACGGTCGTGTGGACACTGCTTTTCGCGACTGTTGGCCATGCCCAACTGCTGCCGCAAGCGCCTGAACCCGAACTCCGCGCCCTGCTCCACCGGACGATTGAGGAATCGGACAGCTTCGATGACCGATTCGATGCTGAAGTCTGGCTGGTCGACATGTCGGCCAGACTTTCCAGATTCATTCCAGACAGTCGCGACCGACTAGCGCTACTCAAGTTGGTACACAGTGAAGCACGCAAGGCAGGCCTGTCACCCGAGGTCGTGATTGCGGTCATTCACACTGAAAGCAGGTTTGACCGGTTCGCCATTTCATCGGTAGGTGCCCAAGGCATGATGCAGGTAATGCCCTTCTGGAAAGCCGAACTCGGCCGACCACAGGACAACCTCACTGACAACGCCACCAATCTGAGATACGGTTGCACGATACTGAGCTACTACCTTAAAAAGGAGCGCGGGGATCTGAAACGCGCGCTGGCGCGTTACAACGGCTCACTTGGACAGGACCGCTATCCCTCCAAGGTAATAGGCTTTTGGCATGACTACTGGTACGTCCGCCCTTGATCTCTGGACACCTTATTCATGCTTCAGCGCGTCCAACTCGGCTATTAGGCCATCCGCCGTCTGCTCCCCGACCAATGCTTTCCTGATCGCTCCAGTCGAGTCGACCAGATAGGTTGTCGGCAGTACTTGCGGCCGCGGCAGATCCAGGCGAACGACATCATCGCCTTCCAGCAGGGAAAACGTAATTCCCAGAACCTTTGCGGAACGCACCAGCGCTTCGCCCTCCAGCCCGTCGAAGTTGATGCCCTCTACACGGTCGCCATTGGGGTTCAACCGCTCATTCAGCGCATTGAGCTCAGGCACCTCTGTGCGGCACGGTCCGCACCATTCAGCCCAATAGTTGATTACGCGCCAACCGCCGTCTTGCGGCTGGGTAACCACCGTCTTTGTTCCTGGCTCACCATCATCGGAACATCCAGATAGCAACAGGGACACGGCTGCCAGGCTTGATATGGCCATACGCTTAAACAACTCAAGACTCCTCATGATGATGCGGGACACAACTGGACTTTCGCTGCGACAGTGGGAACGCCATCACGTCTGCGTACCAATCAAGGCACATTAACCAACAGACGCAGCGCATACAATTATCGCAAACGACGCACCCAAAGGAGGCAGCATGAACGCAGGAAGCGTACATATGGTCGGAACGATCGCCGAATCCATTCTGGAAAGCAGCTTCACGCTGGCGCTGCAGACACAAACGGACGAAGTCGCACTGGATATTGCAGCATGGCTACTGATGCCGGGGCTGGCAGGCGAACAGGTGAGCCTGGCCGTCAGCTATAACGCTGAAGGCGAACATCGAGAGATCCTGATAGATCAGGGTGAGGTCGACTCGACACACCGAATCTTGCTGGCAAGCGTCGCGCAACTGCCGATCGCCAGCAGGCCCAAGACTGCGAACGTGGTGCTTCACGGACCCGCGATGCCACGCGGCATGATTGTCGAATCACTGTACGTCAAGCCACTGACCCTCAAGCGCGCATCGCTTGCGTAGCCATGAAGAGGCAAGCTTCCGATCATGGGCATGCCTCATTCTTAGTCGATAGAATGCGGCTTCAATCGAACGTGAATGGCGCATGCACATGACTGAGATGACTCTCTACCACAACCCTCGATGTTCCAAATCCCGTGCCGCATTGGAGCTGCTACAGAGCCGCGGCTTGAATCCTGCGGTAGTGCGCTATCTGGAAACACCTCTTAGCGAAGATCGGCTGGCGACACTCGTCGACAAGCTAGGAGTTTCCGCACGTAGCCTGCTGCGAAAGGGCGAAGAGGAATACCAGGCGCTAGGCCTTGCAGCAAGCGAGGTGACCGAAGAGCAAATCATCAAAGCGATGGCCATGCACCCAAAGCTCATTGAGCGGCCTATCCTTGAGACCGACACCCGAGCGGTTGTCGGCCGCCCTCCCGAGCGCGTTCTGGAGCTTTGCAATGAATGACACTTCGTACATCCTTGTCCTTTATTACAGCCGCCATGGCGCGACCGCTGAAATGGCGCGGCATATTGCGCGGGGCGTCGAAGCCGGGGGCCTTGAGGCCCGCCTTCGAACCGTCCCGCCCGTGTCGACTACGTGCGAAGCCACTGAGCCGGCGATACCCGCGGACGGCGCGGTCTATGCTTCGGTCGACGACTTGAGGCAGTGCGCGGGCCTTGCGCTCGGCAGCCCGACTCGATTCGGCAACATGGCAGCACCGCTGAAGTATTTTCTTGATGGAACCAGCAGTCTTTGGTTGACGGGCGAGCTCGTCGACAAGCCTGCCGGCGTATTCACGTCGACCTCCAGCTTGCACGGTGGCCAGGAGAGCACTTTGCTTTCCATGCAACTGCCACTTCTTCACCACGGCATGCTGCTGCTGGGCTTACCTTACAGCGAATCCGCACTTATCAATACGCGTGGCGGTGGTACACCGTATGGTGCCAGCCATCACGCCGAGGCGGATGGGAAGCGCTCGCTTGATGAGCATGAAATTGCGCTATGCCGGGCATTGGGCAAACGTCTCGCTGTCACGGCACGTAAACTGAGGGGCTAACGTCCGCCAAGGCTCACCAGCCCAGTGTTTCCTTCAGGAAAGGGATGGTGAGCTTGCGTTGCGCCTGAAGCGAGGCGTGATCCAGCTTGTCGAGCAAGTCGAACAAGGCACTGGTATCGCGCACACCTCGAGTGAGGATGAACCGTCCGACTTCCTCGTTAAGATGCAGTCCTCGCCGCGAGGCCCTCAATTGAAGGGCGCGAAGCTTGTCCTCGTCCGAGAGCCGGTGCATCTGGAATACGAGCGCGAGCATCATCCGTGATTTGAGGTCTGGAAGTCTGATCTTCGATTCACGGGGTGCGGTTGATGCCGAGAGCAGAAGCCGGCGGCCGGTATCACGCAGCCTGTTGAAGAGGTGAAATAGCGCCTCCTCCCATCGGTCATTACGCGCCGCTGAATCGATGTCGTCCAGACAGACGAGCTCGTAATGCTCCAGATCGTCGAGGAGATAGGGTCCGTCCTGGATCAACTGCGCCATTGGCAGGTATACCGCCAGCTCCCCGCGCTGCTGCAGCCGCAAACATGCAGCCTGCAGGAGATGGGTGCGCCCTGTGCCTCTACTGCCCCATAGGTAGATGAGGCTATCCGACCAACCCGCCTCGGGCTCGCACAGGCGCTCGACATACCCCAGCGCCGCTGCATTGGCACCGGGATAGAAGTTGGCGAAGGTGGCATCGTCCCGTAGACGCACACCCAGGGGCAGCTGTATTGGATTCATGAGCGCGTTCAGCGAGCCTTTCCAGACCACGTGTTTATTAAGAGCGCGGAAAGTCTATACAAATCCACCACTTCACGCAGCTGAACCGTCCCACCCGTCAGAACGCGAAATACAGCGTACGCCCTCCGGACGTGTCCTGGGGCGGCATGGGCTGCCCCTGCGCATCCAGGGGTGCTGGCGATTCGGGCGCCGGAGCCTCCTGAGCATGAATGAGGCCAAGCTGGGCCTTGAGCTGCTGCTCGTTTGCGTTGACCTGATACCGAACGTTACCTTCGCCCGCCGAAATCATCCGACCGTCGAATGGCTCCAGTACCCGTTGAAGTTCGGCGTACCGGTTGAGATCCACATTCGAAATCTGCACTTCAAACGCGCTTGAGGAACCCGGCGCAACGGCGAACCGAGGTGCAAGCCGCTCACTCACGGTACGCATGATGGTATCAGCCAGCGTCTCACGACTGTCGGCCTGCGCTGTGCCCTTGTCCTGCAAATCTCCCAAGGCAAGCTGCCACTCGCCTTTCCACTGGCCGTCCTGCTGGGATGAGCGGACCGTTAAAACACCATCGGCACTATAGCGGCCTGACGCCTCCGTTAGCGGGCCGGAGGCAGCGCTGGCGAGGTTTTCAGGTGTCGCGACCAACTGCTCTTCGAGATCTGCGAGCGGCATCCGTACCGGCAGGCCACGGTACTGGGCGGCTGCACGTATGGCCTGCGCACTGGCCTGATTATCGCCGCTCAAATTATTTGTGCCGTCCTCAGCCTGATCGAGCCACCAGGTCACGAGCGCCGGGCGACTTGCGCCCCATAGCGGAAGCCCTGCCTGGCGCAAGCTACGGTCAGTGCTAACCGGATCAAAATCGACAACCAGCCGATCATTATCGTAGCCATACTGACTGACAATCTGCTGAGGGTCGTTGCGCAGGCCAGCGATCGTGGGGTTCTTGAGCGCTTCGGGTTGGCCTGTCAATCGAAGGACCAATGTATCCAGTGCTGCCTGCAGCGCCTGGTTCCGCGCATCGGGTTGCTGAGAGCTGACAGGCTCCCGAACTTGGTAGAGATCATCGAGCGTCGCAGCATGCAATGGCAGCGTCGACATCGAAACACATGCCAGTAACAGGCTCGGAATGAAGCGCATAGGGCGTCTCGCAGGCGGACTTGATTCGGACCCATACCTTAGCAGCCGGGCGCG
>ERZ1023508.240-NODE-240-length-20661-cov-6.336844_pt1 | contig 20661 bp, 13 predicted proteins | sample MGYA00380548_ERZ1023508 | MGnify/ENA primary metagenome ERZ1023508 (study PRJEB33173, sample SAMEA4830311) | metagenome | study: EMG produced TPA metagenomics assembly of the PRJEB25223 data set...
CACCGCATAGCTACTGTCGAACTCGAAGACTTCCTCTCCGCTGACGCTTGCCTGATTGGTATCGACAAGGCAAACCCAGTGCGCTCCTTCTGGCACTTCCGGAAGCGAAAAGTTCACTACGTCATGGTGAGCATTTACGATGAGCAGAAGCGTGACGTCCGATCCCGCCTTGCGGATACCGGTCGCCTGGGCTCGGCCGTCCATGAGCATACCCAGGCAGCGCCCATTTGGGTCTTCCCATTGCTCGATCGACATCTCGTTGCCATCCGGTGCCAACCAGGTGACATCTTTTACGCCGAGATCGTCGTTGTAGGCGCCGACCAGGAAACGCCCGCGTCGCAGGATCGGATAGGCAAGGCGCAACCGAATGGCCTTGCGAACGAACTGCAGCAGCGCTTCACCGTCTTCGTCCAGGTCCCAATTTACCCAGCCAATTTCGCTGTCCTGGCAGTAGGCATTGTTGTTGCCGCCTTGTGTCCGGGCGAATTCGTCACCCGCGACGATCATCGGAGTGCCTTGCGAGAAAATCAGGGTCGACATGAAGTTGCGCATCTGGCGCAGGCGCAGCGACCGAATTTCCCGATCATCCGTAGGGCCCTCGACGCCACAGTTCCAGGAAATATTGTTGTCACTGCCGTCCATGTTGTTTTCATCGTTGGCCTCGTTGTGCTTCTCGTTGTATGACACCAGGTCATGCAATGTGAAGCCGTCGTGAGCGGTGATGAAGTTGACCGATGCGAACGGGCGACGCCCGCGCTGATTGAAGAGATCGCCCGACGCGGTCACTCGGCTGGCAAATTCGGCAAGCTTGCCTTCGTCACCTTTCCAGAATGCCCGCACGGTATCGCGGTACCGGTCGTTCCATTCCATCCAGCCCGGTGGGAAGTTGCCGACCTGGTAACCACCTGGGCCGCAGTCCCAAGGCTCTGCAATGAGTTTGCACTGGCTGAGAACAGGGTCCTGACGGCACGCGACAAGGAAACTGTGGCGCTCGTCATACCCATCGTGGTGACGGGCAAGAATGGTCGCAAGGTCAAAGCGGAAACCATCGACATGCATCTCCGTGACCCAATAACGCAGAGAGTCGGTGACCATCTGCAGCACGCATGGGTGACTGAGATCCAGGGTGTTGCCGGTGCCTGAATCGTTGATGTAGTAACGGTGGTTATCCGGCATCAACCGATAGTAAGTCGCGTTGTCGATACCGCGCATCGACAGGGTTGGGCCAAGCTCGTTGCCCTCGGCTGTGTGGTTGTAGACCACGTCGAGAATGACTTCGAGGCCGGCATCGTGCATGCGCGCGACCATCTCCTTGAACTCGCTGACCTTGCCGCTGGCAATGTACTGCGGATGCGGTGCAAAGAAGCCGATGGTGTTGTAGCCCCAGTAGTTGCTCATACCTTTTTCGAGCAGGTGCTGATCCTGTACGAAGGCATGAATGGGCAGCAGTTCGACCGAAGAGACGCCGAGGCGACGGATATAGTCGAGGACTTCGGAAGACCCCAGCCCGGCAAAGGTGCCGCGGACCTCCTCGCCAACGCCGGGATGACGCATCGTGAACCCCTTCACGTGGGTTTCATAGATGATCGTCTTGTCCCAGGGCACGTGGACGGGTTGGTCGTTACCCCACGTGAAGGCGGGATCGATGACCTTGCACTTGGGTACGAAGGGTGCGCTGTCACGCTCATCGAAGCTCAGGTCCCCATCTGGATGGCCGATGGTGTACCCAAACAGTGCCTCCGACCACTCGAGCTTGCCCACCAGCTGCTTGGCGTATGGGTCGATCAGCAACTTATTGGGGTTGAAGCGGTGGCCAGCTTCTGGCTCATACGGCCCGTGCACCCGATAGCCATAGACCTGACCAGGATGGGCGTCGGGCAGGTAGCCGTGCCATATCTCGTCAGTACGCTCGGGCAGCTCAACGCGTTCGAGTTCCGTCTTGCCGCTGGAGTCGAACAGGCACAGTTCGACCTTGGTCGCGTGGGCAGAGAAGATGGCGAAGTTCACTCCCAGGCCGTCCCACGTCGCACCCAATGGGTAGGGGAGCCCCTCCCGAATGCGCGACTTGACTACGACAGCGGGCGCCGCGTTTTCAGAAGCAGTAGATTGCTTTTCCATCTGCTCGATACCTTCTTGATGAGATGTGGATTTGAGGTCGGCCGATCGCACGAAGTGCCGTAGCGCTTCGCGTCATTCATCGGATATCAACAGGATGTTGCGAGGTGTCCGGCGCGAAGCGAGCGTTCGCCCGGGGGAACGGGGCATAGCCCTATCGGGCTGGCGTTTAGACCAGCCCGATAGATGTCTTCAGGCCTTGGAGGAGGGAGCCTTGGACTTGTCGGCGGGAGCAGCGGCAGGCTTGCGCGTGCTTGGCTTACGGGCCGCTGATGGCTTCTTGGCCTCGTCACTATCAGCGACCTTTTCAGCCTTGGGCTTCGGCGCGGCTTTCTCTGCCTTGTCCGGCTTTTCGGCCTTGGGCTTGGCAGGCGCCTTCTTCTTGGCGGTGTCGCTGGACACTTCGGTCAGGGCAGCAGCCTTGGGCTTGCGGGCCTTCGGCACGGTCGCCTTCTTGCCGGTGTCAGCTTCTGCCTCTGCCAGCTTGCGAGCCTGATTCCAATGACGAGAGTCGTGACCATGCGGACGGCCTTCGGACTCCCAGATTTGATAAGCCAATTCCTTCACACGACGCTCATCGACACTCATGTTCACGCTCTCCACGCATTGTCATTAGTTTCCAAAAACAAGAGGTTGACCGGAAATTCCGCCAGTACTGCCCGCAGCGTGAGCCGACCGCTTCCATCTGTGACTTCGCCGCGCGAAAAAAGTCCCGCGAATTGGCGCGTTCCAAATGCTTCAGGTAATTCGACGAATGTGTCGCCCCAGCGTTCCGCCGGGATCAACGATCCGCGCTCATCACCCAACAGACTAGCAGTTCGTAGCGGAACGACGACCACGACGCAGTCATCTCCCTTGATTCGCGCAAACGCACAGACATGCTCGGCGTGGTCGCCGCCAACGGATAACGGCACGTAATCACCCTCAACGAACGTGGGGGCGTGTGCCAGGCGAAGCCGAAGGATGTCACGGACAAGACGCTGCTTGATGTGGCCGCTATGCCAATCCGAAACCAGCTCGGACAATGGCTTGTCTTGATTGAGCGACGCACCACGAGCGTCATAATCCACCGGACGTCTGTTATCGGGATCAACGAGGCTGAAATCCCAGTATTCGGTGCCTTGATACAGGTCGGGCACACCGGGAACCGTCATACGCAATGTCGACTGAACAAGGCCGTTGATGGCGCCAGCGGGGGCGAGTGCCTCCACCGCCTGCCCGATGCTCTCGCAGAGTTCCGCTGAGTCCAGAACCCCGGTCAGGAAATTACGCGATGCGTTCTCGTAGGCCTCATCCGGATTGCTCCAGGTGCTGAACAGTTTCGCTTCCCGCATCGCTTTTTCCTGCCACTGCAGGACGCGCTTCTTGAATGCTTCGCCGCGTTCAGCCGCATCCAGCGGCCAGCAACCTATGAGGGTTTGGTAAAGCAACAGCTCGTCACCGGGTGTAGGCGCCGTGCGGTCCGACTGCTCGTCCCGGAGGGGTGCCGCCAGGGTCATCCAGTGCCGCACCTGATCACCGAACCAATCGGCGCGTTCACTGAGCACGGCGAGGCGCGCTCGAGTGTCTTCGCCACGCTTGTGGTCATGGGTTGCCGTGGTCAACAGATTGATAGGGAAGCGTTCGGCGCGGGTCCCGTTCTGCACATGGAAGTGCTTGATGCTGCCCGCGAACTGCTGGGGATCGAAGCCGACATCGTTGCGTGCCAGCGATACGGCTGAGCGATAACAGGCGGTGTCCTCGACCGCTTTTGCCGCAGCGGGGGACGTCAACTGCTGGAACCGGGCACATGCGTAACGGCGCAACGCGCGATCCTTTCTGGCTAGCGTGCGGATCGGCGTGCCACCCAGCCAACGCTCCATATGGTCAAGCAGTGGCCATTCACCTTCCGGGAGGTTTTGGCGCGCGCCCTCGAGCGCCTGCTGGAAGTAGGGCTGATCCTGTTCAGGACGACCGCAGGCGTTCACGTAATTGCGGTAGACGGGGAAGTAGACGATCAATTCGAGCAATGCACGGCGAATTGCGCCCAATGTCACATCACGGGTCATCACGTCACTGCGGGCTACTTGCAGAAGCGCCTGGGCAACCGTCTCGAAATCGCCGGCCAATGAATTGGTCAGGACGAGCCGGCGCGCCTCGCGGGCCTCTTCAAGGAAATCATCAGTGCGTCCGCTGACATCGCTCCATAATGCCTTCATCGGCGCTTCGCCCGCTGGATCATGCTGCACCAGCGAAACCTGATTCATGAACTCGTAGCCCGTGGTGCCATCTACGCCCCAGTCACCATGGAGCTGTTCGCCTTCGCCCAGAATCTTCTCCACATAAATGGGGAAGTGGTCGACCCTGGCTTCGGCAGGCCTGCGGGCCAGTAGCGAATCGACGCGTCGGCGCAAACGACGGCAATACCCGCGTGGATCGGCAAGCCCGTCCACATGGTCGATGCGCAGGCCATCGATCAGTCCTTCCTCGACCAGCTGGAAGATTTTGGCGTGGGTTGCCTCGAACACCTCGGGTCGCTCAACGCGAAGGCCGCCAAGTTCGTTGATATCGAAAAAACGCCGCCAGTTAATGTCATCCGCAGCCGTACGCCAGCTCGCCAAACGATAGGCCTGCCGCTCCAGCAAGGCATGCAACCGGGCAAAGCCTTCGTCGTTGGTGGCGTCGTAGCGCTCGAGCATCGTTTCGATGGCGTTCACGGCGAGCGAATCGGCTGTCAGTGCCTTTAGCTCCGCGCGCAATGCCTTCGCCTGGTCCCAGGCATCCGAAGCGCCTCTCAGACTGGCAAAGCGCGCTGCCATCTCTCGTAGTTCCGCATGGTCCGTGCTACCCAGCAACTCGGCATAGTTCTGAGGGTTTACCGGAAAGCGGTGCTCATAGTGCTCTGCGTAAAACCCAGCCTGCTCAGCGTCGAATTTCAGAGGAATGTTGCCGCCCTTCAGGGCATCACCATAGTCGGCACCCAGAAACGGAAGCAGCAACTGGCCTTCAAGCATCGGATCAGGGGAGTGCCACTCGATATCGAAGAATGTCGCATATGGGCTGCGTTGCCCCCACTCGAGTACGTCGAGCCACCAGGGATTGGCATCACCACCGACGGCCATGTGGTTCGACACGATGTCGAGTATCAGCCCCATGTTGCGCTTGCGCAGCGACGCGACCAGACGCCGAAGTGCCTCTTCGCCGCCCAGTTCCGGATTAATGCGTGTGGGGTCGACTACGTCGTATCCGTGCATCGAACCGGGCCGCGCGACCAGGACGGGCGATGCGTAGAGATGCGTGATGCCAAGGCTTGCGTAGTAATCCACGCGACGGTTGGCGTCGTCGAGGGTGAAATCCTTGTGGAACTGCAAGCGCTGTGTAGCGCAAAGGGGATTCATCGCGTTCCGGACTCCTCGGATTCAGATTGACGGCGGGCATCATCCAGCAACTTCATGCGACGCTGGGGGGCGTCGCCCTTAAGCAGTTCGTCACTCATATGCGGCCAGCGCCGCCGCCAGTTGGGGTGTTTGTCGACATCGCCGGGCAGGTTCGCCTGTTCCTTCAGTCCGAGGGCGTCCTCAACCGGAAGAAGGGCAAGTGGGGCAGGCGTACGGCCAATGAACGCCGCCGCACCATCGACTATGTCCTCGACCGACGCATCGCCGTCGTTCAGTAACCCTTCGGCACGGAAGGCCTTAGCCAGGCCGTCACGCTCATGGCTACGGTGCGCCTGATCCTTGGTGCGGGTTTCCTCTGAGGTCTGACCGATGCGCGTACGCCAGTCGATATCATTTCCCAACCACCAGCCGTGTACGGTAGGCAGGTCGTGAGTAGTGGTCGTGGCAAGCGCATTCCGGTCCCACTGGCGAGGCGGGTGGAACCGCGACTGAGCATGCTCCTGCTCGAACAGCATGATGCGCATGCCGAGTATTCCGCGTGCGGTCAATTCTTCGCGGAAACCATCGGGTACCGTACCGAGATCTTCGCCGAGGACGATCGCGTCATGGCGGTTTGCTTCCAGGGTCAGCAGGCGCAGCATGTCCTGCAAGGGGAAGTGCAGGTACGCGCCATCAAGTGGATCTGCCCCCTGGGGCATCACCCAAAGGCGTTGGAGCCCCATCGCGTGATCGATACGCATGCCGCCGGCATGGGCAAAGTTGGCGCGCAGCATCTCGATGAAGGCGCGGAAGCCATGCCGCTTCAGACCGGTCGGTGAGAATGCGGAGATACCCCAACTCTGGCCAGAGCGATTCAGGATGTCAGGTGGGGCACCCACACTCAGGTCCGGTAGCAACTCATCCTGTCTGCTCCAGGCCTGGCTGCCACCGCCGTCCGCACCGACCGCGAGGTCCGCGATGAGACCTATACCCATGCCTGCACTGCGAGCCGCTGCCTGTGTGCGCTCCAATCCGCGCGCAATGAGCCATTGGCAGAACGCATGGAAACCGATCTCGGTAGACTGCTCCTGCGCGAACCGTGCAACCGCCGGGTTGCGTGGGTCCCGCAGCGCTTCCGGCCACTGACGCCAGTCATACTCTCCGTTTTCGCGGACCCGGAGGGCGTGCAACGCCTCGAATCGGCAATGGTTTTCGAGTGCCTCACCCCCGGTGTGGCGAAAGCTGGCGAAGTCTTGCTGTAGCGGATTTCCGCCGTGCAGGAAGCCGTCGTATATCGCGCGCAGTAAGGTCAGTTTGGCAGCGGCGGCGCCTGGCCAGTCGATCAGATCGAGCCCTTCCAGACGAGCCAATTCGGGTGCCAGCCCTTTTTCCTCAATCGCCACACGGACAGCTCGCTCGCCGACGATAGTGCCAGGGGCGGAATGCAGCACGTTATGAAACAGGCGACTTGAGGGAGAATAGGGACTGCACCGATGGGTATCAGCGCTGAACATTGCATGCAGGGGGCTGATGGCGACCGCGTCTGCACCGGCTTCTGCCGCGTGACGTACAAGGCTCTCAAGCGCCTCAGTGTCGCCCAGCCCTCCATCACCATGGCGACGCAGCGCATATAGCTGCGCACCGAGCCCCCATGCTCGTGCACGCTGTGTCCGCTCTCGCACCGAAGGTGCCTTGGGCGGCGCGACTGCAATGGTCAGCGACTGGTCCCCAATCATCAGTTGGTGGTAGCCCACACCCGCGAAGCCAGGCACTCGGCCCGCCGCATCCAGCCGGGCCGAGAGCCGCGACCCATCTTCCTGAGTCAATTCGAAAGGCGTGTCGGGCGAGAAATATGCCGAGAGGTCGATGCCTTGGCCACTGTCGGCTGTCACCAAAGGAGGTAACTGGTGTGCGCCGTTTTCGGCCTCGAGCCGCTTGAGGCTGTCTTCGATCTGCTCATCGCTGTTGGCCGGGTAACCCAGCCGCTCTGCGACCGTACGCAGCGCGTCCGGTTTGACAGTCTGCTGACGTCCATCAGCATCCACCCATTCGATGGCGAGGCCCGCAGCCTTCGCCAGTTCGTTCAGACGTTCATCACTCATCAGGGCGCTCCCATGTCGCAAGCGCGCTGCGACCGGGGAGTGTCCCATGGCGTGCAGCTTCTGCCACGCCATCATCACTTTCGTGGAGCAGGTCGCTGAGTACAGGCAATAGGGTGAGATCGCTATCACTCAAGTTGATATCAATGCGCAGCACACGATCCTTGCCCATCGCCCAGCGCGCCGTTACGGCAGCTTCACCGCGGATCTCGGTACCAATGGCTCGAGCATCCAGCAGATGCGGAGTGATTTCATCAGCGCGGAGCGCAAGCAAGCGACGATGGAGCGCATACCACTGCCCATGCTCGGCCGTAGACGCCGCATCGAAATCGGGACGAGACCGTTCAAACGTACTCAGCGCGTTTGGGTCGGGGATCTGCTCCCTGGCCTCAGGATCATTGAACGCGCCGAACTCGGCAAACTCATTCCGCCGGCCCTCCCGAACCGCGTCCGCCAACTCGTCATGAAAATCGGTGAAGAAGAGGAACGGCTGACGCGAGCCCCATTCCTCGCCCATGAAGAGCATCGGAATCATGGGTGAAAGCAGCAGGACCGCGGTAGCGGCTCTCAGACTTCGATCGTCTGTCAGGGTGATGAGCCTGTCGCCCATTGCCCGATTGCCGACCTGATCATGGTTCTGCAGGAAAAGAACGAACGCATGAGGGGGAAGGTGCCCGCTTGGCTCACCTCGGGTATTGCCATGGCGGTTGGTTTGGCCCTGATAAATGAAACCTTCGCCCAGGACACGTGCGAGCTTTTTGGTCGGCTCGTCGCAGTAATCCTCGTAATAGGCCTCGCGCTCGCCGGTCAGCAAGTGGTGTAGCACGTTGTGGCCGTCGTCATTCCATTGCGCCTGGAAATGCGTTTCAAGCAAATGCGCGTCGTTGTGTTCGTTTTCCAGGACAAGATGGACGTGGCGATCAGGAAGGGCCTCACGGACCCGATCAGAGAGATCGGTCAGGAAACGCTTCTCGCTGATGGCATGGACTGCATCCAGACGGAGCCCGTCAAAGCGGTAGTCACGTAGCCACATAAGGGCGTTTTCAATGAAGAAATTACACACCTCAGGCCGACGGAAGTCGATCGCCTGACCCCAAGGGGTCGGGATATCGTCCCGGAAGAATTTGCTCGCGTACTGCCCGATGTAGTTACCATCCGGACCAAAATGGTTGTAGACCACGTCCAGAAACACCATCAGGCCAAGCTCATGCGCACGATCAATCAAGCGTTGCAGTGCCTCTGGCGAACCGTAGGCGCTGGCAGGCGCGTAGCACAAGGTGCCGTCATAGCCCCAATTTCGATCGCCCGAGAATTGGTTCAAGGGCATCAGTTCGATCGCAGTGATACCAAGCTCGGCGAGTCGGGGAAGTTGCGCCTCGACACCTGCGTAGCCACCCAGCAGGCCGGCGTGCAACTCGTACAGCACCGTTTCATGCCAGGGTCGGCCTCTCCACTCCGGCTGCTTCCAGGAATACGCAGACAGGTCGGTGACCACACTCGGTCCATGCACGTCGCCTCGTTGCTGGCGGGAGGCAGGATCGGGGACGGGGTTGCCGCCGTCCACGATGAATTGGTAGCCAGTACCAGCACCGCACGGGTACTCGCCTCGGAACCATCCGCCTTCGGCCTGCGACAACTCGGCTCTGCGGCCATCGTCGAGCAGGACGCTAACGCTTTGGGCGCTCGGGGCCCAAAGCGAAAAGCGTGTGGTGTCAGGTGAGAGGAGGGCAGCGCCAAACTGGAAATTCGTGTCGTTCACTGAAGCCATGTAGTCAACCCTTTATCAATGTTCGAGACGAGCTTCGTTTTTCTTTGTCAGCAGGGTTTGATAAAGGTTGTCGTATGGCTGCACCGATTGGTGCCAGAAGAAGGGAGCCGCCATCGCGCGGCAACGCATGGCATGGAAGAGCTCTGGGTAGCGATAGACCTCCAGCGCCTGTTTGACGGCCACCTGGTACGACTGCACGGTCGGCTCATTGAAGAGAAAGCCCGTGACACCGTGTTCGATAGTGTCGGCAAGACCACCGGTTCGACGCGCAATGGGCAGAGAACCATAACGTTGCGCATACATCTGGCTAAGGCCGCAAGGCTCATATCGAGATGGCATCAGGAGGAAGTCACTACCGGCGTACATGCGGCGTGCATCGGTTTCGTTGAAACCAATGTGAACGCCAACCCGGCCAGGAAAGCGTTCGGCAAGCTTGCGCATCGCATCTTCCAGTGCAGGCTCGCCTCGACCGATAACGGCAAGCTGGCCGCCGCCTTCGACGATGGTCTCCGCCACGCCAAGGGTAAGGTCTAGACCTTTTTGATACACCAGGCGAGACACGACCGCGAACAGGGGAGCCCGATCCATATCCAGATCGAACAGGTTACGCGTATAGGCAGCGTGTACGTCACGACCTACCCAATCGCGCGCAGCGAAGGGGCTAATCAGATGGTCATCACACTCTGAGTCCCAGCTTTCATCGATTCCGTTCGGTATACCGCTCAGTAACCCTTGGCGCAGCTTCTGGCGCAGCAGGCCTTCGAGGCCACAGCCGAACGCTTCCGTAGTGATCTCACGAGCGTAGGTAGCGCTCACAGTGGTGACATGGTCGGCGTAGGATATGCCCGCCTTGAGCAGCGACAGCTTGCCGTGAAACTCCATGCCATCCAGGCCGAACGCTTCGCGCGGGATACCGAGCTCCGGCCCGCTATGCGGCTCGCAAAGGCCGAGGTAAGCGAGGTTGTGCACCGTGAATATGCTTGGCGTCGACTGTTTCCTCCACCGCAGATAGGCAGGTGCCAAACCGGCCGGCCAGTCGTTCGCATGCACCAACTCGGGGCTCCAGAGGATGCCAGCTGCACCAGCAGCGAATTCGGCTGCCGCCAAACCCAGACGTGCAAAACGGATATGGTTGTCGGCCCAGTCCTGACCCTTTGCGTCGCCGTACGGTGTACCCGGACGCTCGTAGAGCTCCGGACATAAAAGGACGTAAACGATCAGGCCATCTTCGAGGTCGATGCGACCGATCTTGGCCGGCGGCAACGCGGCATGGCCGGCCAATTCGCCAACGACGCGCACGGTATGACCGCTATTAACGACTTGCGGGAACCCAGGGATCAGAACTCGAACATCGTGTTTATCGCGTAATGCACGAGGTAGAGCAGACGAAACGTCACCAAGGCCGCCCACCTTGATTAGATCCGCCATTTCCGAAGTTACGAAAAGAATACGACGTTTACTCTCAACCAAACTCTTGACTTCAAGATTTGGTTTAACGCGATTGGGTATGCTACCTGAAACGAGAGCGTTTAACGCTTCCCCATAATTTACCGCAGCATTGCTCATGACGTTCTCCGATAGCCGATTCCCAACTGAAATGCGGCGGGCACCTACCCCTGGTGTCGCACGTCTAGCCCAGCAAGAAAAATGCCGAACAGAATGAGCACACAGCCTTCGATTCCTGCTGGTACGCGCCGACTGAGCGCCGACGTTCAGCTCCCCCACACAGCAGATGACCGTCCCTTATGAAGGAAAGTTCTGACTGTCCGCCGAGTAGCACGCTTATTCTTTGCAAGCGCAACATCCGCACGCTAGAGCCTTTCCGCAGACAGAAAAAACGCCAATGTGTATTGATATAGATCAATATAGGAATCGCGGGTAAGCCGTTTTTTTCCGTGCATTAAAAAAGGCTCACTTCCGAAAAAGTGAGCCTTCTTTATTTCAATTTAAAGATAGCGGTCTATCGCTCTCGATTGGCGACGCTTTGTTTGCCGACGCCCCCGGAACTGGACGAACTATTTCGGAGCACGTGGTACATGAAGACGGGAATTCCGATTGCATAGCGTTTGAAGAGTCGGCGAGGCTCCATCAGAAGTCGGAACAGCCACTCCAGGCCAAATTTACGAAAAATCGCTGGTGCGCGGGCGAAGCGTTCAGCGCAGAAATCCACGATGGCACCGCCGCAAATCATGATGCATGGCACATCGAGCTCGCGCTTGAGGTAGGCGGCGACTTCTTCCTGGCGCGGCATACCCATCGCGAGCACAACGACAGCCAATCGGCCGGCCTGGTAATGCTGCCGGAAGAATTCAAGGTAAGTGTCGTTTTTCTGAAAGCCGTCAATGGCGTGAAACGTATGCCCCTTAAAGAGCTTGGCAGAGCCTTGGGACAGCCATGGTTCGCGGGTACCCATCGCAAAGAACTGGCAATCGCGGTCCGGGAGTTCCGCCACGTGCGAGACGAGGGCAGGGATGAGATCGGTGCCGTTGAGGTTGGCTTTTGGGTCGAGACCGTTCGCCTTGCAGGCCATCTTGATACCCACGCCGTCACGGAGCATGTACCTCATTTGCTCGAAGTACTTCTGCGCCTGCGGGTATTTCTGGGCGATGTTATAGCCATGCTGGTTGAGAAAGCCCAGCACCGTAGGGGAGTTTACCTTTCCAAGTTCGTCAAATAGCTCCGGGACTTCTTCATCATCCAGGAGGCAGAGTCTCTTGATCAGTGGATCGCCCGATTTGAAGTTAGCGGTCGTCACGAGTCACCTCAGTACCGTACGACGGGAAACCGGACGGTTGTTTGTTCATGAGCACACCCACTTCGGGTGGCAGAACCTCTCCATACACTGTGATGAGTTTCACATTTAGCTCCGCATTGCTTCGAGATGGCAGACCACGAGTAGGCATTGTCCGTTTCTTGGCCGTGCAAGCACGGCGAAGCCACCGACCCTTTGACCGATCCTGTGGACTAGGCCTGAACCTTCGTACTGGGTTTTTCAGGCAGAGGTGGCCGATTGTGAATGCGTCGACCAGAAAAGCGTTCTTCCTTGAACCCGGCTACTTCGACACATCCAGCGAAAAAGGTTCCGGTTACCCGTTATTTCAGTAGCTTGACAGAAAACCAGAATTTTATGGCGTTTAGATATCGCGACGTGCGGGAGTCGTGTTAATCCGGCTACGCCTATGGGGAAACTCCATGCCCCATAGCAATTCTTTGGACAGTAGAGCCGTTTTTAACGGAATCGCACCGTCGGTAAGAACAATGACATTCCCTGGCCCTGCCCAACGGATCAAATCTAATACGTTGGTCAGATGGCGTTATGACTCCACCGATCTCATACTTGCCGACGAAGTGCTGACGGTTGATTGCTATGTCGCTAGGAGAAGCCGAAGAAAAGCTCAGCTTGAGCCGCTGGTTGTGGCGCGTATTTGTACAGGGTGCATTGATACCCCTGATCCTGGTCGAGACCGTTCTCATTGCCGCCTACCTGATCAGCAACCAGTCCGTCAGAGATGCTCAGGTGGATTACCTGCACCGCACAGCGGCGTCCGATCTTCGAAACGCGGTTAGCCAACAAGCCTTCTTCGTCGAAGGGCAACTCGCCCAGGTGGGTCGTCAGGCTCAATTGCTGGCGACCATGACGGAACAGGCACTCACTGATACGGTGCCTTCCGAGCGGGAGCGACTTGTACGGGATCAAGGCGGCGTGCTCTACAGTCCGGAGGACAAGGGCGGGGCCGCATCATTCTATTCAGCATCCGCTGACAAACACGATCTAGGGAAAGTAGCACGGTTGTCTCGGCTCGATCCGCTCATGGCGTCGCTCGCGGCTGAGCCGCTTATCGTCAGTGCCTATTTCAACAGCTGGGACAGCTATAACCGGATCTATCCATGGTTCCGGACATTGGATCAGTATCCGTCCGACATGGTGATACCCAAGTACAACTTCTATTACCTGGCCGACGCTGAACACAACCCCAGGCGCGGTCAGGTGTGGACCGATGTGTACCTCGATCCTGCAGGGCATGGATGGATGATGTCTGCGATCGCCCCCGTTTACCAAGGCTCATTTCTTGAAGGCGTTGCCGGCGTGGATATCACGGTCGGCGGCCTTGTCGAGCGGCTGGGGGAACTGGATGTGCCTTGGAACGGCTATCTGGTCATGATCGGTGATGACCTTAGCATCATGGCGCTTCCGAAGGCGGGCGAACGGGATTTCGGGCTTCAAGAGCTCACCAAGCATTCATACAACGAGGCTATCCGCTCCGAGCAGCTCAAGCCCGAGGATTTCAAGCTCGACAAGCGGGAACAGACCCGTGCGCTTGCTGATGCGATGACTCTTCAGCAAACAGGCAGCCTGGCGCTTACGCTCGAAGGTCGAAAGCTGCTGATGGCATGGCATCAGGTCGATAGCACCGGCTGGCAGGTGTTGGCTGTCGTCGATGAAGCGGCGGTCGTATCCCAGACCAATGCATTGGCAGGGTACTACCAGCGCATCGGCGTTTGGCTGATCGTTGGCCTGATCGTGTTTTACGCTGCGTTCTTTGTCTTCATGTGGTACCGAGCTCGCCAGCTGGGCCATGAGCTACGAGATCCAATCGATGGCGTCTCGGAAATGATGCGCCTGATAGGCTCTGGAGACAGGGCGCCACCACGTCCGCGCACCGCTATCGCCGAGTTCCACAATATGGCCAGCCAAGCGCTGACCATGGGGAGGCAGCTGGCTGAAAGCGAAGCCGTCCAGGATGAGATCCAGGCAAGGCTTGAATTCGTTCTCGATAATGCCACCGAAGGGCTTTGGGAGTATTCGGTGGCACGACGGGAGTTTCGGTTCAATGGCAAATTCTGTCGCCGCTTCGGACTTCCTGAGGGGCCGGTGGACGCAGACCGGGTGCTGGGCGCGATCCTGCCAGCGGACCGTTCGATAGCCATTGCTGCGCTCGAGACGATGCAGTCGCCAGATACCCTCACGCGTGGCCTGGAATTTCGTGTACTGGATCAAGCGGGTACGCCGGTGTGGATCCTGTGCTATGGACGGGTCATGAAGCGTGAACCGGTCAGCGGGGCTCCGCTGTTTGTGATCGGTACCGGTATCGATATCGACGATATGAAGCAGGTAGAGAGTGAGCTTCGCCAACGGACGATTGAAGCGCTGGCTGCGAGCCAGGCGAAGTCCCGATTCATATCGAGCATGAGTCATGAGTTCAAGACACCGCTGAACGCTATTCATGGGTTTGCGCAGCTCATGAAGCTTGATGCGGAATTCAGTGGCAAGGGCGGTGAGAATGATGCGATCGATGAAATACTGGTCGCCAGTCGACACCTCGCTCAGCTCGTTGACGACCTGCTGGCCTGGTCCAGCTTGCAAGCCGAGAAGCCACAGTTAAGGTGTGGGCCAGTTGACCCGTGGCCCATCATGCTGGAGGCGATTGAAATGCAGCGCCGCGAACTCGAAGCAGGAGGTTTGCGGGTCGAGTGGAACTGTCCGGCGGAACGCCCCATGGCCATCGCCGACTCGCGTCGCCTTCGTCAGATACTGATCAACCTGATCTCCAATGCGATCAAGTACAACGCCCCTGGTGGTTTCATCGAAGTGGGCCTTGAGCCGCGGGAGGCAGGTTCCGTCCGGCTTTACGTACGGGACTCGGGTGAGGGTATCGAGCCGTCGAAGCGGCCATTGTTGTTCGAACCCTTCCAGCGGCTTGGCAAGGAAAATACAGCGATACCCGGGACGGGCATCGGATTGGCGCTGTGCCAGGAACTCGCACAGCTGATGCAGGGATGTATTGGTTTCCATAGCGAGCCGGGGAAGGGCAGTTGCTTCTGGATCGATCTACCTTCTCACAGTGGGGTGGGCCAACTTGAGAGCCCTGTTTGATGATATTGAAGCCTCGTCTACGGTTGTTCTGGTTGATGACGTTGCCGCCAACCTGCGCCTCCTGGAGTCCTCCTTAAAAGCATTCGGCCTACCGAACATCGTCAGCTTTTCCGACGCAGGGGCTGCACTTGCGTGGGCACGATCCAACGACTGGCATTTGATGCTGCTGGATCTCGACATGCCCCATCTCAACGGATTCGACCTGCTCCGCGAACTAAACGCGCGCGATCGCGCAGCGTCACCCATTGTGATCGTGACGGCATTGAATGACGTTGAAAGCCGGCGTCGTGCGCTTGAGCTTGGATGTAGCGATTATCTCAGCAAGCCGATCGACCTTCCTGAGGTCGTCATGCGGGTGCGTAACGGCCTTCGCCTCAGCCAAACGCATCGTCGCCTTCATCGGCTCAATGTCGAGCTTGAGGCCAAGGTAGAGGCCCGTACTGCTGAGCTCCGCGAAAGCTACGAAGCGGTCATCCGGGCGCTGGAGCGCGCAGCCAGTTACCGCGATAACGAAACGGGCGGCCATATTACGCGCATCGGTGATAGCGCAGCACTGGTGGCGCAAGGGCTGAAACAGCCGCCGGAGTGGTGCGAGCTGCTTCGGATGGCGGCACCTATGCATGACGTGGGCAAAATCGGCATCCCGGATCATATTCTTCTGAAACCCGGCGCGTTGACACCTGATGAGCGCGTTCAGATGAATACCCACGCCCTGATCGGCCGCCAGATCCTGGAAGATGAACAGGGCAACGCGCTTACCTGTCTCGCTGCCGAGATTGCGTATGGGCATCATGAGAAGTGGGACGGAAGCGGCTATCCGCTTGGCCTCAAGGGTGAGGAGATACCGCTGTCGGCCCGCATTGTCGCCCTGTGCGATGTATACGATGCGCTACGCATGGCTCGTCCTTACAAGCAGCCGTGGCCAGCCGAGCGCGCCCAGGCATTCATTCTCGAGCAGTCAGGCTCGCATTTCGACCCGGCGGTGGTCGCTGTTGCGGCATCCTTGTTCGAACGCTTTGAAGATCGACTCGTGCGGGATAATTCGGGCAGCCCTTGATGGATGCAAGGGCCTAAAGCGCTCGGGAACGCGGCCGATACCCTGTTGAATCGCCCTAGATCCACCGTGCAACTGCCTACCGATGTTCCAGGAACCCCCCCGATGCTTGCAGCCGTGCTGAAGTCCATCCAGAGCATCATGTCTGTCGACGTCGGTAACCCGCGTCTTCTCGACGCCCAGTTCAGGGCGCTGTCGCGGCAGCTCCCGATGATGTACGGCGTATTGCTCATCAACACATGGGCCCTTGCAAGCACTCATATCGATTCGGCACCGTCAGTCCTGACGATATTCGTACCCGTGGTGCTCACAGTCGTATGTGGCATACGCGTTCGTTGGTGGCGAAAGGAACGCCTGCGTAGCCCGTCGTCCGCAGAAATCGTCCAGGCGTTGAGGCGTACCAATAAGCTGGCCGTCATGATTGCGGCCGGCTTTGCCGGTTGGTCGCTCGCGCTCTATCCGTATGGTGATGCCTACGCTCAGGCCCACGTTGCCTTCTTCATGGGCATCACGGTGATCGTTTGTATCTTCTGCCTGATGCACTTGAGACCTGCAGCATTGTGGGCCACCGTTGTGGTCGACGCTGCGTTCATCGTGTTCTTCGCATCGACAGGCAATCCAACGTTTATCGCCACCGCCCTCAATATCGCGCTCGTGTCGATTGCCATGCTGATCGTGCTCAATTCGCACTATCGAAGCTTTACCCGGCTCATCGACATGCAGGCACACGCCGAACGGCTGAGCTCGCAGAATCTGCTGCTGGCCAACCAGGATGCCCTGACCGATCTACCCAACCGACGTGCATTCTTTTCAACACTTGAAAACGCCATCGTAGGGGCCTGCGCACGACAGGAGCAGCTGGCCGTAGGCGTCATAGACCTGGACGGCTTCAAGCTGGTCAATGATCTGTATGGTCATGGCGCCGGCGACCACCTGCTTACCTGTGTAGGAAGCCGGCTCAAGCCGTTCGTTGGCTCCAATGTGCTGCTTGCGCGGCTAGGGGGCGATGAGTTCGCGTTTATCCTCACCAGTAGACAGGCCGGTGCCGATGCGGAGCGGTTTGCAGAAACAATTCTGGACTCGCTGCGTAATACGTTCATGGTGCTCGACACGCCAATGCTGGTCGGTGCGACCGTCGGCATTGCGACCTTCCCGGACAATGCAACCAACGCGGAACAGCTATACGAGTATGCTGACTATGCGCTTTACCAGGGAAAGCGCGACAACCCCGGTTCGACGTGCATGTTCTGTGAAAACCACCGTCGACAGCTCGAGCACCGCGCTGCGGTCGAACATGCGTTGAGACGTGCGGACCTCGATCGCGAGTTGTATCTGGTTTATCAACCTATTCTGGATTGTCATACGGGCGCGACCGTTGCGTTCGAGGCACTGGCGCGGTGGCGCAGCCCGGAGCTTGGCGAGTTGTCACCGGCTGTCTTCATACCTACGGCCGAACGCATTGGCATGATCCGTCAACTGACGCTGCCCTTATTGAAAAAAGCGCTTGAAGCGGCCCGGACGTGGCCTGAGCCCACACGGCTTTCATTCAATCTTTCCGCGCATGATGTAGGTTCAATGGAGCAAGTGCGCAGGATCACCAACATGGTCATCAGCCATGAATTCGACCCGTCGCGGGTGGACTTCGAGATTACTGAAACAGCAATCATGTACGACATCAGCCAGGTGCAGCGCGCGGTGCAGGATTTTAGAAACCTGGGCTGCGGGGTCTCACTGGATGACTTCGGCACAGGGTATTCCAGCCTGAGCCAGCTCCATGCGCTGGCGTTGACCAAGCTGAAAGTGGATAGAAGCTTCGTCACGGACATTGACCAATCCGCTTCAAGCAGCAAGATCGTGAAATCGCTGGTGACTCTGGCACAGGACATGGCGCTCGAAAGCATCGTGGAAGGGGTCGAAACGCGTGCGGAACTGGATGCCCTGCTGCGGCTCGGCTGCCGATACGTGCAAGGCTACCTTTTCAGCCGCCCACTGCCGGTGGAGCAAACGCTACCGTGGTTGGAAGGCTTAACCGCCCACCAACCAGATGGCAACCACAGCCGAACCGAGTATCAACAGGCCTGAAATGGCAGTAGTAAGCAACGCGCGCTCGTGAATGGGTTGGCGGTCGCGGCCTGCGTAAGTTGTGATCGATGCAATCAATAGCCCAAGCCCCAGCGAGATCGGAAGGGCATACAGGACGGCCAATCCGAATGTACCCGCCTGCCACAGGATCGCACCGATCAGCAGGGTAAGAAGAACGCAGGATACGGCGGCCTCACGGAGGATCAGTAATACAGTGCCACGCACATCGCAACGGTAATCGATCATAAAGGCTCTCGCAGCAAAAGGCGGCATTGTACGGACTGCAAGGACGCTTGAGTCAATAAACGGCTTAGCGAAGCTAAATCCTTGATCTGGCGCAATATTATCGATCGTGTAGCCCGATCCAGATTCGTGGAGCGCTTACCCTGTGACCTGAACGGATTCGGCGAGGCGTTCAGGCTCACAAAGGGAAGAGGGGGGGCAGGTTTGAATATGAGAGCAGCAGATAGGAGGGCGGTTAACCGCCCTTATCCTCACACGATATCGTCCGACGTGCAGACACGTAGCTTCGACTGCAGGGCGTTGATCGCTATTTTGTGGACCATCTCAGTAGGCGCCGTGCAAAGATCGCTGATGACCCTGATATCGAGCGCAGGCGCCAGGCAGGACATCGCTGTGAACGCAACGCAGTTTTGCGTCATCATGCCGCACACCAGCAATTGGTCGGTGCCGTCCAGGTAAGTGGATAATTCCGTCTCCTGAAATGCATCTGCATAGTGTTTGATGACCACGGGGGCATCTTGCGATACCGCCAAGACCGTTGGCCGAATCGCATTACCTGTGCTTCCCGTTGCGAACAGTCCAACATCCGACGTGGAGAGATGGCGTACGAGGATGACGCGATCCGCCCGCTGCTGGGCACGCTGAATAGCCTGAATAATCCTGGTTTCAACTGATTCCGCTTGCCATAACGGCAGTACACCGCCGGGAAAGTAGTCGTTCTGTATGTCGATCACGAGCAATGTGCGTAGCATGTCAGCCCTCAAGCCGTTGGTCAGAGGCCCCATCGTCGCAAGCGGGCATTCGTAGCGACAGCGCCCTCAGAGCCAATTATCAGTAGGATCGGGCCATGCATATTGCTGTTCTTGCTTACGATGGGATCAGCCCCTATCTACTATCGACGCCGGTCATGGTTTTCGGCGCGCCTTTTGCTGCGCCGGGCGATAGGCTTTCAATTTGCGCGACTCACGCGCGGCTTCGAAGTGCGGGGGGTCTTACGCTGGAGGTGTCATCTGACCTGACTCAAGCCAGTGATGCGGACATAGTGATCTTGCCGGGCTGGCGAGATTCGCAGGAGCCTGTGGACCCTGACATCGTGGATGTGCTCTCGCAAGCCGCGACACGCGGGGCTGTCGTGGTTGGCTTGTGCTTGGGTGCGTTCGGGCTGGCCGAGGCTGGGCTATTGGCCGGAAAGCGGGCGACTACTCATTGGCAGCATGCATTCAGACTCGCGGAGCGTTTCAAAGACGTGCAGGTTGATTCGGACGCGCTATTTATTGATGAAGGGCAAGTCGTTACGTCCGCAGGGCTTGCGGCAGGTCTGGACTGCTGCCTGTATGTGCTTGGGCGCATGCGTGGTGTTACCGAAGCTAACCGCGTCGCTCGGCATCTGGTGGCTGCGCCTCAGCGTCACGGCGAGCAGCCTCAGTTACTCAAGCAAGCCGTCCCGACGTCATCAGCTGCGAAGCGCCTTGGTGATGCACTTGAGGCATTGCGCGATGCGCCCGAGGAGACACCGTCCCTGGATCATCTCGCCGAACGTGTTGGACTCAGCCGCCGAAGCCTGACAAGGCACATCCGTGAGCGAACCGGTGGAAGCCTCCAGGATTGGCTGAGACATATCCGGGTCGCCAAGGCACAGGAACAGATGGCACGCGGAACGATTGGGCTTGATCGTATCGCAACACTAAGCGGGTTTTCAGATTCGCAAGCGCTTCGTACCGCGTTCAAGACATCACTGGGCATGACGCCGTCGCAATGGCTCGCGCGTCAGCGCCTTGCGATGGATCATCAGAGTGACAATGCCTCAGCGCGAGCGATCGAGAAAAATAGCGTTTGAATGAACGGGCGCGGGATGCCAACGGAGAGGATTGAATCCTGGTTCAAAGTAGATGTAGACAACGAGGATCGGATCGTCGCCATTCAGATTGCAAGCGAGTGGTGATTCACTGGGCGGTGGTGTGATCGCAAAGTCACGGAGCAGATACGATGCACGCGCATAACACAGTACTACCTACGCATAATGCGCTCGAGCTTATGTTTGGCGGTGTCCGGAGAATCTGCGTAGGATC
>ERZ1023508.243-NODE-243-length-20329-cov-6.247460_pt1 | contig 20329 bp, 11 predicted proteins | sample MGYA00380548_ERZ1023508 | MGnify/ENA primary metagenome ERZ1023508 (study PRJEB33173, sample SAMEA4830311) | metagenome | study: EMG produced TPA metagenomics assembly of the PRJEB25223 data set...
GGCCGCCCCGGTGCGCGCTGGCGGGGGGGGGCGGGGTGGGGGGGGGTGGGGACTGTCCTCGGTAGACGGTGGAAGCCCTACGGGACTCCACCCCACGTCTCATCCCCAGTAGTAGGGTGGATTAGCGAAGCGTAACCCACCAGGCAATCTGTTCGGCCTGCCGCAGCGGCTTAGATCTGCTCAGCGCGCCTGCCGCCCGCAGCCTTGGCTCATGCCGGTGCCGAGTCCCGATCATGCACCTTCTTGCCGAACGCGTAAGTCGCCTTGATGACGCGGTCGTCGCCCAGGGTGATCAATGCAAACAGACGCTCTGCGAGCGTGCGGGCCTGGCTTAGTCGATAGTCAAGCAGTGGCGTGGCCTTGTAGTCCAGCACGGCGAAGTCTGCTTCCTTACCCGGGAGGAAGTTGCCGATGCGGTCATCCAGATACAGCGCGCGGGCACTGCCGAGTGTCGCGAGGTGGAAGGATTTGAACGGGTCAAGGGCCTTGCCTTGCAGCTGCATGACCTTGTACGCCTCGCTCAGCGTTCTGAGTTGAGAGAAGCTTGTTCCGCCGCCAACGTCGGTGCCAAGACCCACCCGTACGCCGTGGCGCTCGACCGCTTCCAGGTCGAATAGGCCACTCCCAAGGAACAGGTTCGAGGTCGGGCAGAATGCGACGGCCGAACCCGTCTCGCCAAGCCGGCTGCACTCGCGATCACACAGGTGAACATCGTGTGCGAAGCCGGCGCGCGGACCAATGAGCCCGTGATGATCGTACACATCGAGATAGTCTTGCTGATCCGGAAAGAGCGTTTTGACCCAATCGATTTCCTGGGTGTTTTCCGAAAGGTGGGTGTGCATGTACAACCCCGGAAATTCCTTGAACAGCTGGCCCGCCCTCGCAAGTTGCTCTGGCGAGCTGGTCGGCGCGAAGCGTGGCGTCACGGCATAGGCCAGTCGGCCTTTCCCGTGCCAGCGCTCGATCAACTGACGGCTATCGGCATAGCCGGACTCGGGTGTGTCGGTAAGGAAATCCGGTGCATTGCGATCCATCAGCACCTTGCCTGCAATCATTCTCAGATTGCGCGCATACGCCGCGTCGAAGAACGCATCAACGGACTGCGGATGAACTGTTCCGAACACCAGCGCTGTAGTGGTGCCGTTGCGCAGCAGCTCATCAAGAAAAAAGTTCGCAGTGTTTCCGGCATGGCCGGCGTCGTGGAATGCCCCTTCGGCAGGGAAGGTATACGTGTTGAGCCAGTCCAGCAGCTGCGCACCGTATGAACCGATCACGCCGACCTGTGGGTAGTGGATATGGGTATCGATGAAGCCTGGGACGATGAGCGCATCCGGGTAAGAGGTAACCTCTACGCCCTTCAGCGTAGGCAGCAATGCCGCCGCCGGACCTGCGCGAACCACATGTCCGTCTTCGACCACCAGCATGCCGTCCTCATGATATTCATGGGACGCTTCAGCATCGCCTTCACCGGGGTCGGCGAGGCTGTGGAGGAGGGCGGCGCGGTAGGCGTGGACGGTCATGGTCTCTCCGAAAATCAGTGAAGCGCGTTAAGCGGTCAAACAGGCGCACCTGTATCTTGCGTAAGTAGCCAACAGGTGAGGGGCTTGGCTTGGGAAGCGGGATTGCCTGAACGCGCAAACATCACGTTCTCTACCCTGGGACGATCGCCGGGAGAAGAAGCTCTGGTCCCAAGGGCGCGTTCATACGGCAGCAGATGCACAGTTTAGCGCCCGGGCCGGCCCATCGCACGCCCGCGCAAGGGTTGCCGCGGATTGGATGTCCGCTCTGGCGTTGTTAAACTCTCGGGCCGCGAGATACCGCTGTCCCTCTGACATCGTCTTTTCGACGGCTCATTTCCCCGAAGGATCGCGATGACGTCCATTTCACCGGCGCTCAATTCAGCCTATCCGGCACTTGCCCACCGCGAGGGGCCTGCATGCGGCTGAAGAGTATCAAGCTGGCGGGCTTCAAATCCTTCGTGGACCCGACCACCGTTTCGTTTCCCAGCAACATGGCGGCAGTGGTTGGGCCCAACGGCTGTGGGAAGTCCAATATCATCGATGCCGTGCGCTGGGTAATGGGCGAAAGCTCGGCGAAGAACCTGCGCGGCGAGTCGATGACGGATGTCATCTTCAACGGCTCCAATACCCGCAAGCCCGTGACACAGGCCAGTATCGAACTCATCTTCGATAATTCGGATAACACGCTTACCGGTGAATACGCCGCGTATGCGGAAATCTCGATACGCCGCCGCGTTACGCGCGATTCGCAAAACACCTATTTCCTCAATGGGGTGAAGTGCCGCCGCCGGGATATCACCGATATTTTCCTCGGCACCGGCCTTGGCCCACGCAGCTACTCGATCATCGAGCAGGGCATGATCTCGCGGCTGATCGAGGCGAAACCTGAAGACCTGCGCAATTTCCTCGAAGAGGCCGCCGGCATCTCGAAGTACAAGGAGCGCCGCCGGGAAACGGAGAATCGCATTCGGCGTACGCAGGAAAATCTCGCGCGCCTTGACGACTTGCGCGGCGAACTGGATCGCCAGCTCGAGCGCCTGCACCGTCAGGCTCAGGCTGCAGAGAAATACCAGGAATACAAGGCCGAGGAGCGCCAGCTGAAAGCACAGCTGTCTGCGCTTCGTTGGCGAGCGCTCGACGATACCGTCAAGGGCCGCGAAAAGGTCATTGGCGATCAGGAAGTCGCCATGGAGGCGTTGATCGCAGAACAGCGTGCGGCCGATGCGGGGATCGAGCGTCTTCGCGATGGCCACCACACGTTGTCGGAACGCTTCAACCTTGTGCAGGGCCGCTTCTATTCGGTGGGAGGGGATATCGCTCGGGTCGAGCAGAGCATTCAGCACGGTCAACAGCGGCTGCGTCAACTTCAGGATGACTTGCGGGACGCCGAGCAAGCCCGTCTGGAAACCGAATCTCATTTGGGGCATGACCGCACGTTGCTTGCAACGCTTGGTGAAGAGCTGGAAATGCTCGAGCCCGAAGCCGAGCTGGCCAGCGCAGAGGCCGAGGAAGGATCCGCTTCGCTCGAAGATGCGGAGAATGCCATGCTTGCCTGGCAGGAGCGTTGGGATGCGTTCACGCAATTGAGCGCCGAGCCCCGACGTATTGCGGAAGTTCAGCAAGCGCGAATCCTCCAGCTCGAGCATGCGCTTGAGCGTATCGCCGAGCGCGAGCGCAGGCTCAAGGATGAATTGGCACTGCTCTCCCAAGACCCTGAGGAAGCCGTTCTTCAGTCGCTGAACGAGGGCCTGGCCGCCGTAGAGCTGTCGATCGAAGAGACCCAGGCACATGAGGCGACGGTAACGGAATCGCTCGAAGGCACCCGGGAGTCGCTGCAGGAAAAGAGCCGGACCTGTCAGCACGTCCAGGGGGACCTGCAACGGTTGAACGGACGCATTGCTTCGCTGGAGGCGCTGCAACAGGCAGCCCTCGACCCTGGCGCAGGTGCTACGGACTGGCTACGTAGCAATGATCTCATCCACCGGCCCCGCCTGGCGGAGGGGCTGCAGGTCGAGCATGGATGGGAACAGGCTGTCGAAGCGGTGCTGGGCGCCGATCTGCAGGCCGTTCTTGTGGAAGGTCTTGAGGGGCTTCGAGTCAGCGGCTTTGAGCAGGGTGAGCTACGTCTCGTCGAGCCTGGTCGTGCGTCGGCGGCCGTGCCGGGAACGCTTATGGACAAGGTTCATGCGGCGATTGATCTCTGTCCCTGGCTCGGCAACGTCTGGGTGGCGGATACCCTGGATGAAGCGCTTGCCCGTCGCGAGTCGCTCGCATCCAACCAGAGCATCGTTAGCCGGGATGGATACTGGGTCGGCGCGAACTTCCTCCGGATCAGGCGTGGGAGCGACAGCGAGTCGGGTGTACTGGCGCGGGGCCAGGAACTCGAAAACCTGACAGCAGACCGTGACACCTATGAGGCTCAGCTTACTGAGCTTCAGGCGCATGTCGAAACGCTTCAAGCCGCCCTTCAGGGACTGGAAGAACAACGTGAAGGGCTTCGCCGTGATGGCCAGGCGTTCGCTCGCGAGCATGCCGAACTCAAGGCTAGGCTATCAGCACATCAGGCGAAGGCCGAACAATTGACTCTCAGGCGTCGACGCCTCGACGAAGAGCTGGCCGAATTGCGCGAACAGGCCGAAATCGAGACCGAGTCTCTGGGCGAGGCGCGCCTACTCCTGCAAGACGCACTCGACGCAATGGCTTCGGATAATGACCAGCGCGAGCAGCTCATGGCAGAACGTGATCGCTTGCGAGAACGCCTTGAGGCGCTGCGACAGGAGTCCCGCGCAAGGAAAGAGCGGGTCAATCAATTGGCCGTTCGGCTTGGCTCATTGCGTGCGCAACACACGTCTACGCAGCAAGCGTTGGAACGACTGGAGCAGCAGTTCGAGCGCGCCGTCGAGCGGCGTGAACAGCTGACACTCAACCTGGAGGAAGGTGAGGCTCCGCTCGAAGAGCTCCGCATGAAGCTTGAGGAGCTGCTCGAACGGCGAATGGCGGTGGATGAGGAGCTGCGCGCCGCACGGACTGAAATGGAAGATGCCGACAAGGCGCTGCGCGACGTTGAAAAGCGTCGCACCCAGGCCGAGCAACAAGCCCAAATGCTGCGCAGCCAGCTCGAACAGCAGCGCCTGGACTGGAAAGGTCTGAACGTCCGCCGCAAGGGGTTACAAGAGCAGCTCGTGGCTGATGGCTTCGACCTGCAGGGGGTTCTCGACACGCTGGCGGAGGACGCAACCGAGTCCGGTTGGGAAGAAGAGATCGAGCGCGTGAGCCAGCGCATAGCGCGCCTGGGACCGATCAACCTGGCGGCGATCGACGAGTTTCAACAGCAATCCGAGCGCAAGCGTTACCTCGACGCGCAGAACGCGGACCTGGTCGAGGCGCTTGAAACATTGGAAAACGTAATTCGCAAAATTGATCGTGAAACACGCAATCGTTTCAAGGAAACCTTCGACCAGGTCAACGCCGGGCTCCAGGCGCTCTTTCCAAAGGTGTTCGGCGGTGGGAGCGCCTATCTGGAACTAACCGGCGAAGATTTACTCGATACCGGGGTGGCAATCATGGCGCGCCCGCCCGGCAAGAAGAACAGCACCATCCATTTGTTGTCCGGTGGTGAGAAGGCACTGACTGCGCTGGCGCTCGTTTTTGCAATCTTTCAGCTCAATCCAGCGCCGTTTTGCATGCTCGATGAAGTCGATGCGCCGCTGGACGATGCCAACGTTGGCCGGTATGCACGGTTGGTAAAGGAGATGTCGGAGAAAGTGCAATTCATCTACATCACCCATAACAAGATCGCCATGGAAATGGCCGATCAACTCATGGGCGTTACCATGCACGAGCCTGGTTGCTCGCGGTTGGTGGCGGTAGACGTGGAGGAAGCGGTAGCACTCGCAGAGGCATGAGTCATCGAGCGGTGCAAAACTGCCATTCGTCGTGTTAGTTTAAGAACAATTTTTTTCGTGCGGTAGGCCACAACTGACAGGATGTCGGGGCACCGCACCTTTTCAAAGGGCAGGACGCTCTTCGTGACCCTTCATCATTTACAAGGCAAAGGTAGAAATAGTTCATGGAATTCGGTCTGCGTGAATGGCTGATCGTCATCGGCATCATCGTTATCGCCGGTATCCTTTTTGACGGTTGGCGCCGGATGCGCGGTAGCAGGGGAAAGCTCAAGTTCAAGCTGGACCGCAACCTTTCGAATATTCCCGATGATGACACCGACCCTGAGCTACTCGGGCCGGCTCGTGTCATCCCTGGCAATCAGCAGGAACCGGATCTGGGCGACGAGAACGACCTGTCGTTCAGCGCGCCTGCCAAGGAACCTGCCCCGACAAAACGCCGCAAGACCGAACCTCGACAAGGCGACCTCGACTTGGCCGTGGATGACACGATGCCCTCAGTGAGCATCGATGAAGACGCTGCAAGCAGTGAAGAGCCCGCCTTCGAGGAAGTGCTCGTCATCAATGTCGTCTCGCGTGACCCGGACGGTTTCAAGGGCCCCGCTTTGCTGCAGAACATCCTCGAGAGTGGCCTGCGCTTCGGCAAGATGGATATCTTCCACCGGCATGAGAGCATGGCCGGCAACGGCGAAGTGCTGTTCTCGATGGCCAACGGAGTTAAACCAGGTACATTCGATCTGGATGACATCGACCTGTTCAGCACCCGTGCGGTGAGTTTCTTCCTGGGCCTGCCCGGTCCTCGTCATCCAAAGCAGGCCTTCGATGTGATGGTGGCGGCTGCTCGCAAGCTTTCCAGCGAGCTTAATGGCGAGTTGAAAGATGACCAACGCAGCGTATTGACCGCCCAGACCATCGAGCATTACCGCCAGCGCATCGTGGAATTCGAGCGCCGCGGTCTGACGATGAAGCGCTGACCGATCGTGATCCGCCGACGTGCCATTCGATCGCATGGCGTGTCTCAAAGAGAGCAGCCAATGAGGCTGCTCTCTTCGTTTGTGAGAGTAGAAAATGACTGACGCCCAGACTGCCGCTGAACGTATTGCCGCATTGCGCACGGAAATCGAACAACACAACTACCGATACTACGTGCTCGACGAGCCTAGCGTTCCAGACGCTGAATATGACCGGCTGTTCAAGGAACTGCGTGCACTCGAAACCGAGCACCCGCAACTTGTCACTCCCGAGTCGCCAACACAGCGGGTAGGTGGGGAGGCGCTGACGGTCTTTGGAACCGTGAAGCACGAAGTGCCGATGTTGAGCCTGGGCAATGCGTTCGAAGAGCAGGACCTGATCGATTTCGCACGGCGCGTCCGTGAAGGATTGGATCTCCCAGCAGGCGACCTTTTCGGTGATGGCGGCAAAGTCGAATACAGCTGCGAACCCAAGCTTGATGGCCTGGCGGTCAGTCTGATTTATGAAAATGGCCAACTGGTCCGCGGTGCCACTCGTGGTGACGGTACGACCGGCGAAGACATCACGGCCAACGTACGAACCATACGAAATATTCCGCTGAAACTTCATGGCGAAGGCTGGCCCGCCGTGCTGGAAGTGCGCGGCGAGATCTTCATGTCGAAAGCCGGCTTTGAAAAACTCAATGCGCGGCAAGCCGAAAGCGGTGGAAAAACGTTCGCCAATCCGCGCAACGCGGCAGCCGGCAGTCTGCGCCAGTTGGACTCGCGTATCACGGCCAGCCGGCCGTTGGAGCTGTGTGCATATGGCGTAGGACGCAGTGACGGCGACCTTCCTCGTACGCACTACGACCTTCTGCACGCTTTGAAAGCCTGGGGTCTGCCCATCAGCCGTGAGCTGAAAAAGGCCAATGACATCGAAGACTGCCTGGCGTACTACAGGGACATTGGTGAACGACGCGACGATCTCGCCTATGAGATCGACGGTGTGGTGTTCAAGGTGAACGATATCGGTCAGCAGCGTGAGCTCGGCTTCCGTGCGAGGGAGCCTCGCTGGGCGATCGCACACAAGTTTCCAGCGCGCGAAGAAGTGACGCAGTTGCTGGATGTGGAATTTCAGGTTGGCCGTACCGGTGCGATCACGCCGGTAGCGCGTCTACAGCCGGTCCAGGTCGCAGGCGTCACGGTCTCCAATGCCACGCTGCACAACATGGATGAGGTCGCCCGCCTGGGCGTGATGATAGGTGATACGGTAATCGTGCGTCGTGCAGGCGATGTCATCCCCCAGATCCTTGGAGTGATAGCCGATCGCCGACCCGAGGACGCGCATCCCGTCGATGTGCCGACGCACTGCCCTGTGTGTGGATCGGATGTCGAGCGTACGCAATTGATCAAACGCAGCAAGGGCCGCGAGATCGCAACCGAGGGTTCAATCTATCGCTGCGTGGGCCGCTTGACGTGCCAGGCGCAGCTAAAGCAAGCGATCATTCACTTCGTTTCCCGGCGTGCGATGGATATCGACGGCCTGGGCGACAAGATCGTCGAGCAGCTGGTGGACAAGGGGCTGGTACGCTCACCGGCCGACCTCTACACGCTGGGCTACGAGCAGGTGTTCGAACTTGAAGGCTTCGCCGACCAATCCTCGCGAAATCTTCTTGCTTCCATTGAGAGTAGCAGGAAGCCCACACTCGTCCGTTTCATCTACGCGCTTGGCATTCCGGAGGTCGGCGAGGAAACGGCGAAGCTGCTCGCTCGGGCACTGGGCAATATGGACCGCATCTCCCGTGCCGTCCCAGAGGTGCTGACCTATCTGCCGGACATCGGTCATGAGGTCGCTCACGAAATACATCGGTTCTTTGCGGAAGAGCATAACCAGACGGTCATACAGCAGTTACGCGAGCGCGGCGTGGAGGTGCAGGATGAAGGCGATGTGCATCCGGAATATGCCGCGAGCACAACGCTCGCAGGCTTTCTCGACAAGCTGGACATTCCCTATGTCGCCACCACCGGGGCAAAGAATCTCGCAGAGCGATTCGGTTCGCTTGACGCAATCATAAACGCAGACTGGCTCGACCTCAGCGCCATGAAGGGCCTGAACGAAAAGGCCAAGCAGTCAATCCGCGCGTTCTTCGGCGATGCTGAACGTGCCGAAAAGGCCATGAAGATCGAGGCTCAACTGCGTGAGTTCGGCATGCATTGGGAAAGCGAGCGCAAGGCCATTGAAGGGCTGCCGCTGGCAGGTCAGACCTGGGTGTTGACCGGCACATTGGAAGCAATGAGCCGAGATGCGGCCAAGGAGCAGCTCGAGGCGCTCGGGGCAAAGGTAGCGGGCTCGGTCTCAGCCAAGACCACTTGTGTGGTTGCCGGTCCTGGTGCCGGGTCGAAGTTGGCGAAGGCCAATCAGCTCGGGCTGACCGTGCTTGATGAAGCAGGGTTTATTGCGCGCCTTGCCGAGCTGCGATAGCACGGGTGAATGAACGCGATCAGGCCGGCACGCAGGATGTGCCGGCCTGATCGGATAGCGCTTTACGGACCGTTGTAGAAGGAGCCATTCGTGGCCGCGCTGGATGCGATTCTTCCGATCTTCCTCTTGATCGTATTGGGATACGGCCTTTGCCGGGCCAATGTGCTGCCCGCTGATACAGCCAAGGGCATCAGCCTGCTGGCATTCAAGCTGTTTTTGCCCTGCGTACTGCTGACCGGCCTTGCGGATGCGCCACTGCGTGAAGGCTTTTCGCCAACGCTGCTGCTGGCCTACTTCGTACCGGCACTCATCGTTTTCATCGTTACGAACATCGTCGTACAACGCCGGTTTGGCGTGGCAACCTCACTTGGGTTGGCGGCGAGTTATTCCAACAATGTGCTCATCGGCATTCCGTTGATTGGCGCGCTGTTTGGCGATGCGGGCCTCATCTACACGTTCAGCATTCTGACCTTCCATGCATTGACGCTGTTCTCGTTCCAAAGCGTTTACACGGCTGCGTCAGGCGCCGGCGGGTTCGACAAGCGCGCCCTGATACAGAACCTGGCCAACCCGTTGCTGATCGGTATCCTTATTGGCCTTACGATCAACCTGACCGGGATCACGCTCCCGGATTCGGTCGACCATGTGCTGCACTGGATGGCCAAGGCCGCATTGCCCTGTGCACTCATCATGCTGGGAATGAACCTGTCCACATTCAGACTCAAGCCCAGCCAGACCGCGGTCGTTCTGAGTGTGGTCAAGCTCGTCGCGATGCCGGCAGCTGTGCTTCTGCTCTGCCTGGTGGCCGGGCTCAATCCGTTGGCACGTGCCGTATTGGTACTGATGGCGGCGAACCCGGCTGGCGTGAACGTCCTGGCGTTTGCAAGGACTCCGGATGACGTTCGTATCAACAGTTCGACCGTCCTTGTCACGACCGTCGTCTCTGTGATCAGCCTGCCAGCCTGGATGACCCTGCTGGACTGGATAGGGTAGCGTCAGGGAACAGGGCGCGGGCGAGAGCCAAAAGTGATCGCGAGGAAGCGAGCGCCGTGTGGATTGCCAAAGCCATCCACACGTTGCCATCACGAAGCGGGGCTCTTGACCAGCCTGCCCGAGACGACTTAGCTTGCACTCGCCATGTTCGGCACAACGCTGCCGGGGATGTGATGCACGTTGCTTGCAGTCTGGCTGCCGCCCGGTTCGAGCGCATCCAGGAACTCCTTACCCCAATGCCGGATGTCGTAGTACGAAACGACGTCGAACAGCTCCCGCAGACGCGCCTGCGCCTCGGCCTTGGGTAGGTTCAGCGCGTGATAGCAGCTTGTCGCAAGATCTGCGGCATCGTGCGGGTTAGTCAGAATGGCACCCTTGAGTTCCGCGGCTGCCCCGGCAAACTCCGACAGGACCAATACGCCGCTACCTTGCAGCAGCCCCTGGGTCGCGACGAACTCCTTCGCGACCAGGTTCAGTCCATCCCGCAGGGGGGTAATCCACATCACGTCTGCCATCGCGTACCAGGCAACGACTTCTTCGAACGGAAGCGCACGGAAGTAGAACTGCAGGGGCGTCCAGCCAACGCTTGCGAACCGGCCGTTGATCCGGCCAACGGTCTGCTCGATCTGAGTCTGCAGCTCGTCATAGATGGTCATCTCGCGTGCGGCAGGTACGCAGACGCAGGCAAGCGTGACTTTGCTGTGGAGGTCCGGGTTTTCCTCGAGCATCCGCTCGTAGGCCTGCAGCTTCTCGAGTGTGCCCTTGGTGTAATCGAGACGTTCGACCGACAGGATCAGGCGTATGCCCGAAAGCTCCTTTCGCAACTGCACCATTTGTTCCTGAACCTTCTCGAGTTCAAGGTTCTTGCGGACGCGGTCCACATCCAGGCCAACCGGGTGCGCACCGAGTTTGACGGTTCGCGTGCCGGTGTCGACCGCAGTCGTCATCGTTTCGAGCCCAACCGCACAGCCATAGGTCAGAAAACGCGGTGCGCAATTTTGACGAGCAACTGTTCGTAGGGGCGTAACACCGCGAGCGACGTCGACGAAATTCTCCACCTGCCGCGGGATATGGAAGCCCACGTAGTCGCACTGCAGCAGGCTGCCAACGATCTGGCGGCGCCATGGCAGCACGTTGAAGACATCAGCGGACGGGAAGTAGGTGTGGTGGAAGAATGCAATGATGAGGTCCGGGCGCAACTCGCGCAGGTATGCCGGAACCATCCAAAGGTTGTAGTCATGCAGCCATACGGTTGCGCCGATCGCGGCTTCCCGCGCCGTCCGCTCCGCGAATGCCCGGTTTACTTCAAGGTAAACCTGCCAGTCATCCTCGCGAAACACGGCACGCTCCCAGAAGGTGTGCAGCGTGGGCCAGAACGCCTCCTTGGAGAACCGCTTGTAGAAGATGTCGACCTGGTCCTTGGTCAGTCCCACTCGGGCCGCTGTCAGCCTCGGATACTGCTCGGCGTCCACCGTGGTATGCCGTTCGAAGGCTTCGCCTTCCTCTTCAACTGCCCAAGCGACCCACGATCCCTTACGGCCATCTGCAAAGAAACTCAGAAGCGTCGGGATAATGCCGTTGGGTGAACGAGGGCGCCGGCGTTGGATCTTGCCGTTCACGCGATGCTCTTCATAGGGGAGCCGGTGATAGACGATGACCAGCTCGGCCTGGCCGGGTTGGGCCGCGGCGCGACGTTCGGCTGCAATGCCGAGCTCACCCAAAAACCCGAAATGCGCGAACGCCTGCAGAATTCCACCACAGCCAGGGCGCGTCGCGTGATAGGTGAACGTGTTTTGCAGTGTTGCCGTGATCAATGCCGGTTCGGAGTCGCCCACGCAGACACCTTTGAGCCCACAGTTGAACATGGACAGGTCATTCAATGTGTCTCCTGCCACCAGCACGTCCATCGGGTCCATTTTCAGGTGCTTCGTCAGCTTGAGAAGGGAGCTGCCTTTATTGACGCCCTTGGGCAAGAAGTCGAGGTAGAGGTCGGAAGAGTAGAGCAGGTCACAACCCAACGATTCGGCAGCGGCTTGCAGGTCCGGGTCCGATGCGCGCTCGGGCGTGCAGAAATAGGAACACCGACGTGCCTGTGGGACATCCTGCCGTTCCAGGTCGGGGAACGGCGCCAGCGCCTGAGCGACCTGGGACTCACCCGGCCAGATTTGGTCGATATCGGTTTGCAGCGGCTGTATGGGTTGTAGCGTTTCCCCGTGATACAGGCTGGCCCCGACATCCGCGATGATGTAGTCCGGTTGGGGCAGGGTAGGATCTGCCAACAAGGGGAGGACTACTTCCAGGCTGCGTCCTGTGACATAAGCCAGTTTGATTTCCGGGTGAGCGGCAATGGTCTGGTACAGACTCAGTCGATCTTCTGGATCTCCTGCCAGGAAGGTTCCATCGAGATCGGTTGCAAGCAGCATACGCTGTCTCCTTTTGCATAGACGCGCCAAGGCAGATGGCGGTCGCATCATCGGAAGCTGGAGCGAGCTTGCTCGCGATAACGCATCGGTTATCGCCAGCGAGCTGGCTACGGCATGACGCCTGACGATTGCGTCAGGCGGGAGTGTTGAGGGGCACTGTGTCCTCCTCGCTTTTCTCGTGCGGGGTATCCGGCATCAGTTCCAGCACGGTGTGGCTGGTCCGCAACATGGGCACAAAATGGCCCGGTTCGCCGCTGACCAGATCACTCACATGGGCTCGGCGGTACAGCGCATAGGCGAGCAGCAGGCCGAACATCAATGCGAAATACAGCGGCAGAGCGCGTGGACCCATCAGGTCCATCATCACGCCGGCAATGAGCGGTCCGAAGGCCGCGCCCCCGCCGTTGAGCATGAGCAGACCCGCCGACCCCGAGAGAATCTCGTCAGGGTTCAGCTGGTCGATCAGTTGAGCCATGGCGATAGGGTAGATGGCGAATGACAACCCACCGAACAGGAACATCATTGCCATCAGTGAGCGGCCCGCCGGTAACATCGCGATGATGATGCTTACCACGACGGCCAGTGCAACCACCCACGTCAGGACGAGTCGCCGGTCAAATCGGTCCGATAGCTTGCCGACCGGAATCTGCAACACCGCGCCGCCGAGAATGGTGATGCTCATTACCAGACCAATATCGCTGGCGCTGAACCCCTGTAGCCGAGCGTAGACTGGTGCCATGCCCCAGAAAGCGCCGAGCGCGAGGCCCGACAGCAGCGCCGCGCTAACGGCAATGGGCGCAACATTGAACAGCTCGCGGACATTCGAGTGGGGCGTATCAGGTACAGGGGGTTGCGTTTGCCGGGTCACTGCAAGCGGCATCAGCGCGCAGCAGATAAGTACCGACGCAACCGCAAAAAGCGTGAAGTTAAGCGGGTCGTCCAGTTGGAGCAGCTGCTGCGCAATGGCGAGCGACCCCAGATTCACGACCATGTAGATCGCAAATACCTGTCCCCGCTCTTCACTGGGTGTTTGAGCATTGAGCCAGCTTTCTACCACGGTATAGAGCGTTACAAGCGCAATCCCGTAAAGCACCCTGAGCACCATCCATACCCAGATGTTCACGATCAGGACATGCATCAACGCTGTGGCCGCGGCAAGCGCGGCATAAAACGCAAAAACGCGGATATGCCCTACGCGCCGAATCAGCGGTCTCGCAATCCATATGCCGAGCAGGAATCCGACGAAATAGCCGGACATGGCCATGCCGAGCAACGTAGAGGAATATCCCTCCGCTGACCCGCGAACGGTCAACAAGGTATTGAGAAGGCCATTGCCAAGCAGCAACAGGGCTACTCCGCACAGCAGTGAGCTGATAGGTAGAAGCAGTGATGGCATAAGCTATATACCCTAACAGGCCTGAGTTCGATAGCAAGCGTACGGTTTGCCCAAAACACCCTCGGGCTGTTTTTAAGGTATTGATGTGTAAGGATAAATAGTTTTTTCGCCTATTTATTTTGCTGGCGTCGGGTCAAGTGGAAGCGCCCGTAGCGTGTGTCCCGGAGCCCTTTTCAAGGCTCCGGGGCTGGTTTGGCGATGGGTCAGATCGTACTTGTGCCCAACGTCCGCCAGACTCGAACGCTTCTGCGGACCTCTTCGTCGAGTTCGGCCCATTCCGAGTCATTGCGAGGCGGTGTCGTCGGTACCAGATGCGGCAACACGAGTTCGACCATGACAGGTCCATCGAAGCCCTGTGACCGCAGCGTTCGATGCTGCTTCACAAAGTCGATGTGGCCACTTCCGATCCCGGCACGGTTCGAATCGGAAATGTGGTAGCTCGCGAGACGGTCTCCACATTGACGGATTGCCTCACAGGCGTCCGGCTCGTCAATGTTCATGTGGAAGCTGTCGAGGATCAGGCTGATGCGGGTGTCGCCCAGATCATCGAGGAGTTGGGTCGCTTCCGCGAGGGTACGGATCATGGTTGTCTCGTAGCGATTGCAGACCTCGTAGACAAGCCGGACGCCTAGCGGAGTCGCATAGGCCTCAAGCTGCCGGCAACAGTCAAGTAGGCGCTCTCGCGCGGCATGTTCATCCGGGCAATTGGCAGTCCAGCGGGGCAGACCCTGCAGGGTGACCCATGGCGCGCCGCAGCCCTTCGCGAAGTCGATTGCTGCCCGATAAAATGCAACGGCAGCTTCGGTCGTAGCCTTCTGGGGATCTGAAGGCGCACAGTCGAATGGGTCGATCGCAAAGATCTTCATGCCGTGCGCGTCAGCCACCGTTCGCAACTCGTGCGGATCCTGTTGCATCACGTCGCCACAGTACTGGATGCCATCCAATTCAAGTGATTTGGTTTTCTCGATGAGCGTGGCGATGTCATCGATTCCGAGCGTCCAGGTGCATATGCCGAGCGGGTTCATTCATCCTCCAACGTGAAATTTCAGTCGGCCGCCAGCCCTACGTCGAGGGGCTAGACGGCATACGACTAAATTGGAGACGCGGACGCTGCCCGAAATTCAATGAAGATTTCGAGCAGCCGCACGGTGGTTTCCCGCAAGGGTTCGGCTGGCTAGGGTGCGGGGCCGCGGCAGCCGTGTACCCGAGCACTGGAAGGCACGCCTGCACCCAGTACCGTTATGATCAGGGTATCGGGTGCCGTCCAGTTGCGCAGGTCTTGCAACGGATCAGGCGCAAGCACGGGCGGAGTCAAGCCGAACGAATCAATCCCCGTATCATCGCTTCAAGCGTGTCGACGTTACGGCTAGGCCAACATTTCACTGAACGCCTTGTCTGCCTCCAGTACGGCAGGCAGGTCGGTAAAGAGCTTATCAAGGTCGATCCCTTCGAAGAGTGGCCCATCGAACAGGTGACGGGACTCGGGGGAAAGGCCACCTTGCTGCGTGATCGCCTCGCAGATGAGTGATGCCTGGGCAAGTATCCGCGCATAGGGGCAGTCTGCCGGCGCCTGGCTGGGCCGTGCCTGATAGGCAATTGCGTTCTGGATAGGAGGTGGAAGATTCCAGCGGCGAGCGAGTTCTGCACCCACTTCTGGATAGCTGAAGCCCAGTTGAAGCGTTTCCTCGGCCGCACGTCCAGCACCGTCGCGACGCGCGTTGAGCTTTGCAGCCAGGTCGGGCGTGCCGGTTTGGATGAGCAGTTCGCCAATGTTATGCATCATGCCGCAGCTGAAAGCGGTGTCAGTATCCAGTTTCGCCTGCTTGGCCAGAAGACGGCTAACGCTTGCTACCCGGAAGCTGTCGCCCCAGAACTGCTTCAAATCGAAATTCGGCGCAGCCTTGAACGCCCCTGTGACGCCGGACGCCAGCACGAGAGTACGAAGCGTATTGAAGCCAAGGCGCATGGCCGCGTCCTCGATGCTGGCGGATTCACGCGCGCCGCGGAAGCGCGCGGAGTTCGCCAGACGAAGCACTTTCGCAGAGATGACAGGGTCGCGTTCGATGTTGCGTGCAACGCTTTCCAGGTTCGACGACGGATTGTCGAACTGCTGGATCAGGTCCTGGACGACCTTGGGGATACTGGGCAGGGTATGCAGTTCGGCAAACAGGCTGTTGATATCCATGCGGCGCTTCCGTATCTGACAAGGGATACCCGAAGCATAGGTCGTCTCGAGCGGCTTGCCAGTGCCGTCCGGCGCATTACAGTGCGGCTTGTGTCAACTGCCGTTGCAGATCATTTGGGGTAGAGCGGTGGCAGGCTGGCGTCTTCCTGCTGGGTATGTTCCGGGCGAACCGGGGGCGGCAATTCGCGGATCGCCCGCCATAGCCCAGTGCCTTGCCACTGATGCCCGGATTCGCTGTACAGCGACCCATTCAGCCCATCCAAAGCATCCGAGAGCGGTTCGAACCTCGCCGCCATGTCGGCAAGCGTCTCGGGCTGCTGACGTGCCCACGCGTCCAGCGCATGGCGCGTGGCATGGGTGTCGTTGGCCTGGCAAGCCTTGCGTAGATCGTCCAGAAGTGAGCGGTTGTCCGGGCCTGCTGGTGGTGCCGCGAGGACAGCCGGTTTGCGTCGGGCGTGCAACCACAGCCCGAAGCCGAGGACGGTTGTGCAGAAGAAGATAAAACTGAGCGCCTGCCAGAGCCAGGTGCGGACTGACAAGATGGGCTCCTGACCGTCCGGAATGCCCGGGAGGCGTTGGGCGCCGTAGGCCGGGTCCGGTATAGCGGCAAGCGTGCGTCCAGATAGCTGTGCCCGCTCGAGGCGATCAAGCTCTGTATTCCACCAAACGATCTCGATTGGCGGTATCTCGTAGCTGCCGGCACGGGTCGGCACGAGTGCCTGGCTTTCTTCGCGACTGCCGATGATGCCGCTGTCCTCGCTTTGATTGGCCAGACGGGGTTGATCGGCGTAGCTACGGATACCGTCCAGGGTGAAGGTCGGCAACGCGGGTAATTGTGCGCTGGACAACCCATTGGCGCGCAGCATGAGATTACGGGTCAGCGATTCCCCCACAAGCGCGTCAACGTCGAGTGGGTCCGGCGTCCACACTTCGGTCAGCGTGACCGAGCGGGCTGGCAACCATGGCGCATCGGCAGGGTAGTTGGCGGGCTTGGGCCTTACGTGAAGCGGGATGCTCGGCGATTGGACACGTGTTGTCTTTCCGGGGCGGGGCCCAAACGGCGTGAGACCATTGGGCGCAGACCGATCGACCAGTGTTGCAGTGAATTCCTGCGCCGGGATGTCCAGCTGGCCGCTCCGCTGAGGATAGATCGCGTACCGCAGCTCGATAACGCCGTGTCGTACACCACCGATGACCTGCTCATAGGTTCGCGTGTCCCCGAGCTTCTCCACATGAGCGTCCGGCATCTGCAGTGGCGTCAGGCTGCTGTCGTCGAACAGCGACACGGAGTGAAATATCCGAAGCGTGAGTACGACCTGAGCCTGAACGTAAGGCGCGTCCTGATCCAGGCTTGCATCTATGAATACAGGTGCGAGCGCTTCGCCATTCGGCGTCGTGGCCTCCCGTACATGCAGGGTGATGGGTTCGCTTTTGGCCTCTCCAAGCATGATTGGAGGAATGATGACGTTGCCGGTGCGCCGTGGCTGAAGCGTGATCATCCAGCGTGTGGCTGGCGCTCTGGTCTGCCCGGACGTTGCTATCTTCACCTGACGTGAGCCCAACACATCGAACAGGTCATGCAGTGGGGACAGGTCGGGCTTACCAAAGGCAGCCGGGTCATCGGACTCCAATGTCAGTTCAATCGTCTCCCCCTGGCTCAGATTGAGGCGGTCGACACTGGCCATCAGCATGGCCGCAGGTGCGCTCACACTGGCCATACATAGCAGCAAGGCAAGCAAAAGACGCGTCACGGCATACCGTCCTGGCGTTGCTGCTGCTCGTACCAGAATTTTCGGCGGAGCAGCTCCGATGGATCATCCGGAATCTGGCGAAGCCACAGATCCAGCGCCTGCTGACGTTCGCCGCGTTGCTCGGAATCGCCAGCGTCTGAAAGCACCGTATCCTGCCTGGTTTGAGGCGCCTCTTGATCGGGCGTTTGTGGCATCAGCTCATCACTCTGTTCACCCTGTTCGGCACCGCCCTCGGTGCTGGGCGAAGCTTCGACCTCATTTGGGGACGTTTGCTCCGGCGCCGTGTCTTCGCCTGCTTCGGCGGGCTGCTGCGCGTCACCTTCGGCACTGCGATCCTCGGCTGCTTCGCGCGCTCGGAGCATGTCCTCCACCAGCTTGCGATTTGTCTTTGCACGCTCCAACGAAGGATCCAGCGTGAGCGCCTGATCGTAGGCATCGATAGCGGCTTCCAGCTTGTTTGCGCGTGCTAGCGCATTTCCGAGGTTGTAGCGATCTGCCGCAGACTGTCCGTGGCCGAACGCCTCGGCTGCGGCCTCGTAATCTCCGGCCTGGTACTGAGCAAAGGCGCGCCACTGTTGATTCTCGAACCTGTTTGCAGCATCGCTGGGCCTGTCGGCGTCCAACAGGCGCTGGCCTTGTTGATCGGGCCGTAGCCAGAGGTCGCGCCATTCGAACGCGTGTGCCGGTTGAGGGAACCAGATCAGCAGAGGCAGTAGGAGAATCCATCCGCGACGGCCTGCAACGCACGCGTCCAGCACCAATGGCAAAAGCAGCCAGTGCCCTTGATCTACCCAAAGCGCAAAGCGGCGTACCTCCGCCTGGTGACGTGCATCGCCCGTCACCGTAAGCAGATCAAGCGTGCGCAGATCCGAATCACTGATCTCGGCGGTCATGTAGCGGCCGTGTACTTCGGCAGCAAAGCCCTGAAGGGTCAACGCATCGAGCCGCGGGATGTGAATCGCGCCGTTTGCATCACGTACGAAACCGCCATCGGCAACGGCAATCGGAGCGCCTTGAGCCGTCCCGAAGCCCAGGATGCTGAACGGGTTCGAGCGCCCGCGAAGCACTTGCGCGATTCCGTCGCGCTCCTGCTCGTTGAGTGCGGACGTCAAAAGCACGAGGCGCCCCCGGCCCTGCGCGCCTTGATCGAGCAGCGCCAACGCACGCGCGACTGCCAGGTCTGCCCGATGTCCGGGTTGAGGCATGATGGCGGGTGTTACGGCTCCGAGGAGGTTGCGTGTTGTTGCCGTATCGTCGGAAAGCGGTACGAGGGCATGTGCGCTGCCGGCATACACGACAATACCGGTCTGGGCATCGTGCCGGGCGTCCAGCAGATCGAGAAGCTTGCGTTTCGCGTGCTCCAGGCGGGACGGCGATAGATCGTCCGCGAGCATGTCCTGACTGCTATCGATAATCACCACGAGCGGGTCTGCGCGCTTGAGTATCGGTTGCTCGAAGTGCTGCCAGCTCGGGCCCGCCAGTGCGAGCGTTGCGAGCAACCAGGCGACGCCCAGCACGATCCACGGTTTGCGGCTGCCGCGTCGGCTCTGACCTGTCAGCAGCACACCATGGTAGACATCCGGCAGCAATGCCTGCCAACGGCCAGTGGTGCGTGAGCGGCGCCAGAGCCATAAAAGGAGCAATGCCAGCGGCGGGAGGAGAAGGAGCCAGAGTGGGCGGGCCCAGTGAGGCCAGAGCAGCGTCATGGCTTCTCCCTTCCGGGCAGCCGAAGCGCAGTCAGCGGGACGACGCCCCTGATCAGCATCAGCATAGAGAGGAGAAGGGCGGCGCCCAGTGGCCACGGATAGACCGGCTCGGCGAAGCGCGTCTCCGACGTCTGCGCCTGAACTGGTTCGAGCTGGTCCAGCGCCGCCTCGACAATCGCAAGCTCCTCGTGCGTCCGCGCGCGGAAGTATTCGCCGCCTGTGGTGCTGGCGATGGACTCAAGCAGTGGCTCGTCGAGGTCGAAGCCTAGGGTGAAGCCAAAAAGCCCTGGGCTCTCGGCCCCCGGGTCTGCACCCACCCCAATGGTATAGATTCGGACGTTTTCCTCGGCGGCCAATTGAGCAGCGGTCTGCGGTAATAGTGTGCTGCCATTGTCAGCACCGTCGGTCACCAGAATGAGTACGCGACTGTCGGAGGGTTGTTCACGCAGGCGCTTGACCGCGAGCCCAATGGTGTCGCCAATGGCGGTGTTCTTGCCCGCAATCCCGATAATCGACTCTTCGAGCCAGCTACGGACGGTTCGGCGATCGAACGTAAGCGGTGCTTGAAGATAAGCGCGGCTGCCGAAGAGGATAAGGCCGATGCGGTCCCCGGTACGCCCTTCGATGAAGTCGCCCAGCAGGTGCTTCACCAGAACCAGCCGACTGGTTGGCTGGCCGTTCCACTCCATGTCCGGGAAGTCCATCGAGCCCGACACGTCGACCGCCAGCATGAGGTCGCGACCGCTGGTAGGCTGAGGCATGGGATCGCCGAGCCACTGAGGCCGCGCCGCGGCGCCCAGCAGAAGAGCCCATACGATGATCAGTGGAATCTGTCGCCGCCAGTGCGGCGACTGTCCGCGCGCATGGCGGCCGGGAAGCGTCTGGAGTTCGGGCATGAACGTGACATGCAGGGCTGGCTCCCGCTTGCTTGCAGGGTGCAGTAGCCGGCGTATCACCCAGGGCAGGGGTGCCAGCAGAAGGACCCATGGCAAGGCGAACCCCAACAGGCTTTCGAGTCCAG
>ERZ1023508.247-NODE-247-length-20072-cov-7.453265_pt1 | contig 20072 bp, 24 predicted proteins | sample MGYA00380548_ERZ1023508 | MGnify/ENA primary metagenome ERZ1023508 (study PRJEB33173, sample SAMEA4830311) | metagenome | study: EMG produced TPA metagenomics assembly of the PRJEB25223 data set...
GTGCAACATAAATAAGTAATATGTGATTTAGCCTTTTTGTATTTCTTCTTAACTACTACCGCACTCACTCACGTTCGCTTGCTGGAACTTCAAAATTCAATTACGATTCGTTGCTCTAGCAACTCACGAAATTAAATTTGTGCAGTTATATTTCCCAAACCTAACGCTCGTTCCTCGCTCCACCTAATTATATAAATCATTTAATAATAAATATTGAAAAAGTATTAATGATATTACGTTTAGCTCTTTTTAATTTCAGTATTTCTTTAACATAGCAAAGTATTAAATTATATGACTATCGTTCGTAATTTCTTAAACATCAACACGTTTATTAAATATTTTAACTTGCATTTGTGTGGGTGTTTTGTTGCAATGGGCACCGATAGATTAGAAACGGATAAGTAGATAGACAATCCCCGTTTTGCTCTTAAAATAACAAAACGAGGTAGTCTTATCTTGCCTTGTACACAATGGTATACCATGAGTTAGTATCCGGTGTAGCTCCGTTTTAGCTTAGACTTAAATTATTGCAAATTTACTATGTATCGTATCGACATTGACTTATCTTTTAACCTTTAACCCTGCCTCACGCTAACAGATGTACTGTGTTGCATTGAACGTTAGCAATGATACATAATCCCCTATCGTTACATGTATTTCAACATGTGATAAGTTCCCCTGACCTTTTTCTGTTGATTATAGCTCAACGTTGCCCAAACGCTTTACTAATGGTGTGAAATTAGTCAACTAACAACACCATATGCACACAAATAAAACGGATAACTTTGTATACATGCTAGATAATATTGTTGGTTAACGCTCTAGCCCACGAGTAACTTGTTCAATGCTCTACATTATTTTTAATGTACAAACGCTACACAACTTGTTGTGATCTGCGTTTTGTACATTAAATTACTGTACGCATTTAGGTGGTTACTTCCACGAAACACCTATGAAATCTATTTAGTTTTTGGACGAAAAAAATAGGACTGGTAAACGTTACCAGTCCTAGTGTTTATTCAAATATACCTTGTTTCTCAACATATATTTGTATCTCAATCACTTGCCATTATCTCAATAACCTTATATAATACTAAGTGTTAATGAGACTTTTATAAGTAATCGGATTAAACGTTAGGTAAGTAACGTTGATTTCGTAAGTAATAAAAATGTTGGTAGCATTTTTACTACTGTGCTTATCAAGTCTCTATTTTTTTGTGCAAATTTAATATTTGCCTTAACAATTTTCATTATATGCTTATTATAATAACTATGCAAGTGATTTATAGGTCACAAAACAAAAAAATGAGAACGTTTTACTAACGTTCCCCTAGTACACATATTCTCAACGTAAATGAGCGCCTCTCACAGCGCCCATTCCCATGCTATTATTACCTTTTTTCATACCTTACAAATGCTGGTGCTATTATACTTCTATAAACTAATCTTAAAGCGAATATTTGAGCAATCGTCAGAAGTATTATAGTTAATTCTCCTGTACCACTGTTAAACATTTTAAGACCTATCACACTAACTAAAATCACACTGCCTATAAAATATAGCAATCCAATAAAAATACCTGCAAATGTCTTTCTAACACGTTCATAATGATACATAACTATATACCTCCTTTTTATTTATTTTATTGAACATTAGCTTTATTAGTGAAAAAATTATAATCATGAATACAATCATATATAAAATTCCCATTGTTATTACCCCTTTAATATTGAATAATAATACAAAATCGCAAACCCCCTTACCACCTCGAAACACCGTCAAATCAACGTTGTATATTTTCTGTATATAAGCAAGTTTGCGATAATTCTTTAAAGTATTGGTACAATAGCATTTATCATTTTTACATGGTTAACATAATTAAGTATTATAGGAACAAGCATATACAATTTCTATACATTTCTATTGTTTTACTGGTTGTGATTTACTTAACTTTAAAAATGCTATCAAAGCATATAATGTATAAGACACATAAGTTATTGATGAAAATATCACAAACATTCTTGGAATTGAAGATAAACCATTTTCAAAACTAACTACAATAGAACATATCGCAACCAATCCAAAAATTAAGCCCAAAATCGAAATAAACATTTTACGTTGTTTCAATGGTTTATTGAAAAATAAACCTTTATTTTTTGAAAATATTAGACCACCTAAAATGATTGGTAAAAAGAAATACATTAGCATACCAAAACCTGCAATATTTACGATTACTGAATACATAAAATCTCTCCTTTATTGTAAACCCAATTCAATACATAGCTTGCTATGATCTTTGAATTGGGTTTATTTATTATAAAAACTGAAATTGTAGACGTTATATATTTCACTTAAGATTAATAATATATAATCTTTTGAAATATAAGTAAGAAAATAATTAATAATACCATTGGTACATTTTCGCGTTTGTTTTTTATAGCACTGGCTACAAAAGTTATCATAAATACTATCGTTATTATTAGTAATATAGCTTGAATAAACATACTCCACCTCTTTATTTTCCTTTAAAATATAAAAACTTAACCCCTCTTTAATCTTATCCTACCATTTCATCAGTTTTTTCAGTTAAAGCCATTTTGTAGCGAAACTCCACTTTTCGATTATCCATATTCAACAATGATTGTCTTTCACTATCTGATAAACCAATCATCATATCTATAAGGGCGATTAATGCTTTCTTATCCATAATAAATGCCTCCTATTGAATTATAAGCATTTATAAATTATTATTTACTTGCGAGTATTTTATAAATGCTTTGTATTAAAGCCGTATTGTCTGCCAAGATACCTACGGCTTTTTTGTTTTAACCTCAATCCGATACATAGCTTGCTATGATTTTCGGATTGGGGTTATTAGTATTTCATGTGAAACATTTTGAATTTAATTATAGTCATTGATACCTTGACTTATTGCGTCTGGCGTAACCCACGCTCCTAAAACGTGGAACAGTGCTGTTATTACTGCACCAGCAATTATAATCCATAACCATTTTTTAACGTTTTCTTTGTACATATAGGGTGTAGTACCTTGAAAGAAATCTGTTTTACTATAGATAAGCACATATAGTAAAAGTATAATAACTATCATAAATGTAATAGTCATGGATATATTACCTATTACATGAAGTATATTACCTAATGCTGTTAATGGTTCATCAAGCATAAAAGCACCTCCTTATTTAAAATAATGATAATATCCAATTCCAAATTGAAACTATGATATTCCATAGCCATTGGAAGAATTGGACTACTTTATTTTTATTTTCGTCTGTGTTTAATTCGTCTGCTTTGTCTTTAGCTTTATTTATTAAATCTTTTGAGTTATCTTGTATTGATTTAGCTACTTTTTTAGCATTGTCTTTATATGCTTGTGGGTCGTCATTCATGACTTTAGAATTAGAAACATTATTCATGATGTTATAGATATTATTGATTTGATTATCACTCAATAAGTGGTTTAAACCGTTCTCTTTCAGTTTATCATCAACAATCTTCTGTACTTCTTCTTGATTTAAATTATCATTATTTTGCTTTTGGTCTGCTATTTCTTGCTTTATTTCTGCAACCGCATTGTTAAGCGCCTCGTCTGAATAATCCTCGTTGCCTTGATTTTCTTTGCTAATATTTGATAGTTGTTGCATTTCTTCATCAGCATTTTGTATATCTTCTTTATTAAGGGCGTTCCCCTCTTCTTCATAGGCTTTGTATATTCCCGATAAAGCACCATAGCCTAAAGTTTCTTCAATTGCACCTACTTTTATATTTGCGTCTTGAATACCTGAAGTAATCGCTGCGTTCATGTATTGCTCTTTCGTAACGTCAGTAATATTATCCGGTGTTACAATTTCTACATCAACACCATGACCGAATTTTTTAGGCTCAATGACTGTACTTGAAAAGATAGTATCATAGTATTTTCCAGTATATTTTTGTACGTCCTCACTATCTATTTTGTACCTCTGATAATCGCCATCAACACCTAATACATCTTTAGTTTCGTTTATTTGATTAATATTTAAATCTGCACCTTGTGTAAATGTTTTTTGTTCAATCTGATTATCTTCTGCCTTTACTAAACCACTTGTCGAAATTGCTAACATTGATAATGTTAAACCACTAGCAATAAGTTTTTTATACATTATAGCCCACCTCTTTGTTGTTAGTTATAAGTTAATACATAACTTTAGTTATGATCTTTAACTTATAACTAAATATAATCACTATATTCCTTTGCTTTTTCTATTACTTCTGATAACTTCATATCGTAATAATCACTTAACCGTATTAATGTACTGATACTTGTATGTTCTCGTTTTGCATTTTCTATTTTACTTAAATGTGCTCTAGCAATCCCTAAATCGTCAGCGACTTTTTGTTGCTTTATTTTCCTTTCTTTTCGTTCATTTTGTAGTATTTTCCCAATACCCCTCACAACACTACTAACTTTAACATCAACATTTATAATGATGGTCGCCTCCCTATTTACCTAAAACGTGCTTAGCGTAATATTCGATAGCTTTTTCATAAACATAAATATTAGCCTTTTCTTTAGTTTCAAATTTTATTTCTTGCGCTAAAGCATGAGTATGCTCAAAAACCTTAACAGATTTACGTTCATTATGTGATGGACTTTGATACTTTGTATCATAACTATTTTTGGTCGTATTCTTCGGTTGCTCGGTTGACTGCTCTTTATTTTGCTCGTTAGGATTACTAACAATTTTAGGGTCTTGCTCAAATGTTTCCCCTCTTACTTTCTCATTTTTAAATTTAGCCATTGTTTTCCTCCTCAATATTTTTAATACGTTTCATTGTTTCATTCATTACTTTTTTAAACATACGCATAGCAAATTTATCTTGTATTGCATTATTTGTAATGCCTTCATCTTCCCATGTCAAAACTCTATCGCTCCATTTTATTTTATGTTTATATACATCATTACCAAAGTCTTGTTTTAATTCTTTAAAATTTTTATTTGTCCTTGATGTATCACTTTCGAAATACGGTATTATACCAACCAATTCAACATTTTCATTATAGGCTGATATGTCTGCAAGATAGTTATAAGTTCTTTGTACTGCCTCAATACTCCCTTTTGATACTTTAGTAGGTATAATAATGTAATCACTCACACAAACAACATTATTCGTTATCTTACTTGTTTTCGGCTTAGTATCAAAAATGATATAGTCATAATGTTTATCTAGTTCTTTAAACAATGTATAAAACAAGAAAAATCGCCCTTTTTCTTCCACGTTTTCTTTTAAATAGTCGTCAAAATGTTCTAGTTGCCAATCGCCCTGTATCAAATCTAAGTTTTCATGTAGGGTAATTATTGTGTCGCTCAAATCAAAATCACGAATACCTTGCATAAAGCGTTTTTTAGGCTTTAATTCTGTTTTATTAAATGTACGTTTAATTCTTCTTGAAACGTCTGCTTGGTCGTCTGAATCTACAAGTAAAGTTTTTTTATTATAATGTGTTGCTAATAAGTACGCCTCCATTTCTGAATGAGTAGATTTACTAGCGCCACCTCTGTGTATGATATTAGCAATTTTTTTAGCCATTTAATCACTCCTTAATTAGAATTATAACGCCTAAGTGCCTACTTTGTAGGCATTTAGGCGTTATAGCCTATTTAAAGGCTATAACATGTTGAGTTTACTCATTTGATGGATTATCTTTTAATTTATCACGCTTTGCCTCTGTCTGTTCTTTGGTATCTAATAATTTTACATCTTCAACTAAAACATAAGTTTTATAGACAGTCTTTCCGTCTTTTTCGTATGAGTCCTCTCTCAAGCGTCCAGTAATACCAATTTGACTACCTTTGACCGTAAGGTCTTTAAGTGTCGTTGCTCTGCCTCTAAATGCTGTTATGTTCACTCTTGTTGTTACATCTTCTCTGTTTGCTCCTTGTGGCTCATTAACAATAATTGACCCATTAACTACATACTGTTTTTCGCCTTTTTTGTCTTGATACTCATTCACGTAAAAATCACTTGCTACATTTCCGATTAAACTTACTGTATTCATTTTAAAAACCCCTTTATATTTGATTGATTTCATAATATCATTACGGGTCTACCATGTCTACTAATGCTACTAGGTAGACCCGTAAAAATTAGTTTAATGCCCTAAATATTTCAACTGGTATCGTATCGATAATAACATTGTTTTTAATATATTCTATTTGCTCTTTGCTTAATCCTTTAGTTTGTCCGTTATCTATGCCAGCAAATAGCAAGTTGCCAAATAAAAATTGTAATCTATCCGTTTGTTTATCATAAATAGTATTAATTACTTTATGATTTTTTAAGCCTCCCTCTTCGTCTACAATAATATCAATACTAGGTGTGAGTGTAGCGTATTCGACCCATTCGCACCGAATGGATCTATACGCAAACGTTAAAAAATTTCTTTCACCGTTCATTGATATAGTTTTCAATGTTTTTGTTTCATATTCATATATTAAAAATTCATACATAATTGGTAACCTCCAGCTTTATATATTCATCACGTGGGATATGATTTGAATTATTATAGATAATTTCAACTTGTTTGAAATTATCTTCATTGTAGTTAAATGCTTGTGTATACAAGCTATATAGTTCATTCATGTATGGGTATCTATCAAAGTGTATTTTTTCCTCAATTGATACGTTGTATCTATCAATTTCTCTTAACTTAAATTCTACTAACTGCTCAATCACTTCTGATATATATTCACTTTCAGCGATTATATGCCCGTCAATTTGTCTTAAAATATAGTTTTTCATTTTGATAACCTCCATTTTATTTTATAATGTGAGGTGGAATGTTTGAGCATTCCACCAATCAATATTTGTCAAAGGGTCTACTAAGTAGACCCGATTAGCTATAAAATTTTTCTTCTATTGGGTCAAATGTTGTAAATACTTCTTTAGCTTTTGCTATATCCTCCTTTTTAAAATGCTTTTCAAAATCTGCTTGTGTTGGCTTTCTATCTGTTTCTTTTACCTTTCTAATTTCAAAATCAACCTTAATTTCTGTACCTTTGATTTGTTTCATTTTTAAAACGTCCTTTCTTTATTGGGTATACCTTATTATAACATTTACGGGTCTACTTTGTCTACTAGGTAGACCCGATTTATTGTAAATTTTTTTAGTTTTTAAATACTTTGCCATTAACAATATAATAATCTTCTTCAATTTCAGCACCTATAGTTTCGCTAGTTATAGAAATTGCTAGTCTTAAATCTCTTGTTAGTTTTTCTAACGTTGTATAATCATCTTGATTGTTTAATTGTTTATGTTCTTGGTTTTCCATCATACTATTTAACACTGTACAATCACATGAGCCACTTATAACATCTACTTGATTATTATCAATATCAAAATAACTATAATAACAAGTTTCTTTATCATGATTGCCTATTAATCGTTGTTGTTCATTTCCTTTTAGTACACTAATAAATGTGTCTAAATCTGTTTTGCTAGCTACAAGAATTTCAATTTCATATACACAAGTATTGTTCATTTTTAAAACGTCCTTTCTTTATTGGGTATACCTTATTATAACATTTACGGGTCTACTTTGTCTACTAGGTAGACCCGATTTATTGTAAATTTTTTACCTTATTTCCTTTAGCTGTAGGGTTTAGCCTTTCCCCTTTCCATTTTTCTAGGGGAGCGCCTAAGGGGGTAGGGGGGAACTGGTTCCCCCCTGTATTTATTAACTAATTAAATACAACCACTTAATATTGATTAGTATTGCTTACTAAATGGTTTTTGTTTTTAAGATTGTGCAATCGAAAAGGAAATGGAATTTTTTCCATTTTTCCTTTTTCGCGCAATTGCGCAATCAAAAACAAAAAAAGCAACTGTCAATAATACCCCCTACATTCTGTAGGGGGTAAGTGTGGAGATTTTTATGATCTAAAATTTTGTACTTTAAATTTTATACATAAAAATACTACCGATTTATTGACTGCTGCTTAATGTTATTCTTCGCTTTCTTCTGACGCAACTTCTTTTGAGGCGTCTATTTTAGGTTTGCCTTGTTCCTCTGTAAATTCAATCTCGCCTGTAACTGTGCGTATCATTTTGTTTTTTTCTTTTTTGTTGTCTGCTGTTACTTTAGCTGTATACATTGCTTTTTCTGGAACATCTTCGCCAGTATCAAAGTATATTGTAATATCACTAACGCTACGGTCTATATCGTCATTTTTACCATATTTTGACCCATCAGAACTTTTATCGTACTTTTGCAACTGCTTTAACATACTCTCACTGAATATACTCTTATTCTCTTTGTAATCAGTGTTTAAATCATAATTATATGCCATATCTAAATACTTCTCGGCGTTTTCTTTCGCTGTTGTATAATCTTCATTATTTGAAGTGTTTTCATTATTACTACTTTCTGAATTACTTTGTGGCTCATTGGGTTTATCAGAACTTTCATTGCTCGTATTAGTGCTTTCTTCTTTAGGCTTATCAGAATTTCCATCATCATTACCACTTACAAAGATAAACATAAATATGATGAAAACAAACAAAAGAACTATACCAGCTAACATTAATATTTTTTTCATTGTTTACACCTACTTATCATAAATGAATTGCATTTTTTGAGTGTCTGCTTTGCTAAATTCACGTGAGCTAATTACACCCTCGCCTTTTACGTTTGCCTCTGAAACGATAATGCCTCCATCATCTTTAACCTTTTCAACAAACATGATGTGCCCATAAGGAGCTGGCGCTCCAAAGTTTCCGGGTTTAATTGAGGCTCCAGCGCCAGCTTTTGGCTTACTGCCAACGTCCCAACCTTGAGATTTAGCGTTATCGCCCCAATCTCCACCATTACCCCATGTTAAAGGTACTGACTTTCCAATTTCCTTACGTCTTTGATGTACATACCATGTACATTGCCCCCATGGATATGACTGACCGTTATATTTTGATTTATCGGGTTTAGGGAATTTACCTTTAAAATCAAAGCCTTTACCATCGCTACCTGTTCCACTAGGCGTTTTACAATCGGTTTTGACATCATCGCCACCTTTACCTAATGAGTCCATTATTTTAGTTACATTACCAACCCAATTACTATTTGAATTACCAACATCATTACCAGCTCCTACTGGTGCATATTTTGGACCGATTTTTTTAGGTGTATCTAGCCCTTCTGATATATATAATTCATTAAGGTTTTTAGCGCCAGCCTCTAGTCCTTTCTCAACTGTTGGAAAGCGTGAGCTGTCATCTGATATGCTACCACTCCCGATAACAGATAGTGGGTTGTTTTGCTTTTTAGCTCCCTCTGAGGTAGCCCATGCTGACTCATGGGCGATTATTGCCATAAATAATTTTGGTGGTATATCATGCTTTTTTGCAATTTTAACAACCTCATCACCTTTGCCATCTAATGCTCCACCTTTTGCATTTTTATTAAAAGTGGCTATACCTGATTTATCTACATTGCCACCTGATACACTACAACCACCGTTTGTTGCTTCTTCGTTTGCTTTTCTTTGATTATCATAATCAAAGAAAGCACCGAAGATCACAACAAACCCAAAAACTATAGCAAGTAAACCAACTACTACTGCACCAGTAGTTGAAAACAACGCACCTAACACAACCTTAATACCATGTCTAATTATATATTTTTTCGCTTTGCTTTTTACTTGGTCTTTTATATTTGCCATTCATTAGCACCTACCTATTCATCATCTTTGTTTGATAAGTAGGTTGTTCTAGTTCGTGAGTTCGTTTTACTACTTAAATTATTATTTCTGTTCAATTTATAGTTTTGATTACTATTAACGTTATAACGTTTTAAATTTCTAACTGTTTCGTGATTATGATTTTGTACTCTTGGATTATGATTAATTTTCACATCTTCCTTGTGTTGAGGTTTCTGTGGTTTTGATACTTCTCTTGGTGCTTGTCTTGAATTTTGAGGCTGTCTATTTGCCTCTGTTTGTCTACTAGCCTCTGCTTGTTTGTTAGCCTCATATCTTGTTATAGGTGTGTTATTTGGATTGTTTGGTCTAAACTGATTTTCTTTAGGTTGATTTGTATTTTCTTTTCTATGCACTGAATTGTCGTTTGTATGTTCTTGATTGCTAAATTTGTCATTCGTCTGCATGTTTGAACGTTGATTACTATTTTGATTATTATTTTGATAATCATTCTGATTACTTCTTTGCTCACTTTCATTACGTGTTTGTGAGTGTTCTTGGAAGTTTGGTTGATTTGTATTTGTTTCATTTGATTTACGTTCTTCTGATGTGTTGCCCTCGTTACCATCATTAAATTGCTCATTGCTATTAACTCTTGTATCTTCCTTATTATCAGATTTAACATTTTCGTTCATTGTAGTATTTTGATTTTGTCTTGCCTCTGACTGATTATAATTATTAGCTGTTTCATCAAATTGTTGTCTATTTGTTGAATTAGCTTTTGTATCTGATTTATTAGTTGTGAACATACTTCTTGCACCACTAGCCACTTTGCCAGCGCCTTTTTTCATACCAACAGCGCCAGCACCAGCTACTTGTTTAGCTCTATTACCAGTATTTTTTGTAGCACTAGCAAAATTACTATCGCCTCTTTGTAGTTGTCTTGTACTAATTTCGCCACCACTAAATACTGTAGCCATGATTGTGTTACGTTGGAAATAAACCCAAATACATGCAATGGCAAAGGCAATTGTAAAGAATATCGTTACACTGATACTGTCGTTAGCAACTTCTTGCATACGATAAACAAATGACATTATCGCCATTACAAATACAATGAAGAATACAATCATTGCTTTACCTATAATTATAAAACCTACTGCTTTAGCCCAACCAAATAATCCTTTTTCTAATGTGGGGAAGAAAGACATTAGTAAAACGACTGGTAAAAGTGCTAGTAATAATAAGAAAGCAAATTGTAAGCCTATTCTTACAATTGATAGTAGTCCGAAAACAAAACCTTGTACTACTAAACCTACAAAGTATATGAAAACATTACCTACAACAGTCCATGCGTTTGCATTACTTATTGTTGTGTTTTCCATATCTTCTGTTTCATATTTAGCGATTTTATCTCGCTTATCAATCCCTTTATCTTTAAATGGGCTTGCTTTTAAATAATCATCTACTTTATAGCCTTTTTTACGTTTTGAGTCTATTTTACTTTTATCTAAGTCATCATACGTTAATGAAAGGTAAGGTTTAACTACTAATGCGTCAAAAACTTTATTTTCCATTGAAACTGCTGTACTTCCATTAATACCTATATCTTCTGACGTACTATCGCCTACAGGGTCAAACGGAACAGATATAATTGTGTTTTCAACACTTTTACTTACAGTATCTGCAATACCTATATAATTAAACTTCTCTGACTGAATACTAAATAACATTATTAAAGACAATAGTATTAATCCTAATAGTTTAAAAAATGCTCCAAAGTCTTGTTTCAAATAGGCTTTAATAACGATATAAACAGACATTATAGCCATGCCAAATGTAATTAGATTAGTAGTGATTTTACCAGCTAAACTGCTTGTAAAATCTTGTAATTGCGCTTGAAATAAATTCACAATATCCAAATTGAACATTTGAAAAACGATTTCTGTTACTAGGCTTGTAGCAATTACATACCACATCCACACCATATCTTTAATGCTTACTGCAATGCCTCCACCTGTTTTTTCTTTAAATTCGTACCATTTTTCAGTACCATGTGACATTAAACCATAATGACCTAACGGGTCGTATTTATAACGATTTCTTTGGTCTTTTAACTCTTTTTGTTTTTCTACATACTTTTGAATTGATTGGTCTACATCATCTGAATTACTAGCTGCGAATACATCACTAAATGAATTAATGGATAAAATAGCACCGAGAATAAAAGCTAAAACTAATGATAAAGCAACAACTTTTTTCATTAGTTACCCTCTACTTTCTCTAGTGAGCCATCTTTTGCTTTATAAAGGTTTTCTATAGAAGTTTTGTAATTCTCGGTCATAACCATATTACGATTTAGCTTTCCATCTTTTGAGCCATATTTGATGAAATATTTATATTTTCCCCCATCATCTTTTGCGTATGACTCTGCCTCTGCTAAACCAATCTCTTTAATAATAATATCGCTTTTTTTATATTCTTCGTTCTGTAGACTAATCGGTATTCTATCAATAGCTGTATCTCTTACGCTTTTTTCTGTTTTTTCTTTATCTAACTTATACGGATAGTTATTACAAGCTGTCAAAGTAATTGCTAAACCTATAATAACCAATAAAGATATTACTTTTTTCATAGGCTCCACCTCTATTGTTTTAATTTTCAATTCCAAAAGTTAGGTTTTAAACTTTTGGATCATGAAAATTAAATTATTGTAATTATGCGTAATGTTCTTCTTCTGCTTTAAGCATTACATTATCTTTATCTGTTGTTTTAAATGCCTCAAACCATTCCTCAAACATAATATCGTTAGCGATTACTTCAACTCGCCCTCTATAATCCTCATACAAACATATACCTGTTGCTAAATTTGCTATGACTTGTCTATTATCTTCGTTGATTTGTAAACCGAAAAAGTCTAATAGTTCATCTGTATTTGCGTCAGATTTAGGACGATACGCCATCTTACAACCGATTAATTCTCTAAATGTTGGCGTATTATAATCATCAAAGGCTTGTGTAACTAACCATATATCAGTTTTTAATGAGCGCCCTGTACGCAACATTTCATTAATTAATGTTTCGCCCTCTTGTGATGAGTTAAATATCCATGCCTCGTCCATAATCATTAAAGCGTCCTCTTCATAGTTTCTACTAAATATATGAACGTATTTTGTAATTGCTGTCATAATCGCCAAACCAATGCGTTCATCATCTTCTAATGATGTATTCGCTCTTGCTCCACCATCTACTTTATTTGGTAGTGTTAAGCCCTGCACACCTAAAACGGTAATTTGATTTGTAAACGTCAAAGGCTGTGAGTCTTTGTTACCAAATAACATTTTACCTAACCCTGTATTAAAGTTTTCTATGAATGTTGCAATTGATGTCGCCTCGTCGTTATTTTCGCCCTCTGCTCTAATACGCTCTACTGCACCAGTTAAAGTTGGAAATTTTGATTGTGCCATTTCTTTTTTTATACATTCTGTTACTATGTTTACTTCGCTACGTTCGTCATTAACATTACCTAGTAACATTAATGTACGTTTAGCTGTTGCTAAAGCAATTTCGCCCTCTAAAAATATAAGTGGGTCTAATGCGCCTCTATATAATTCGTCAGAACTCAAATGAACAAAATTCATTTTTTCATATAGTCCTCTTAAAGCCTCATTATTAGGATATTTCTTAACTGCATTTTCAATATTTCGTCTATATTCGTTTTTAGGGTCAACATAAAGCGACTTAGCTCCAAAAAATGAACTCCATGTAAACATGTTTTTTACGCCTAATGATTTACCGGAACCCGGAGGGCCAGATATAAGCATGTTACCGTTCGTATGCTTTGCGCCTTTAATATCGTATTTAGTAAGCAATGGGTTCATAAATACATGACCGTTATTTTTAAATCTAGCTTGTTTAATATCAGAAACGCCACAACCTGTTACATTTTGACCGATTGGAAAACCATAGTTATTACCTACCTTATGCGTTAGATCTATTCCACCTTGCGCTAAAATTTTAGGGTCAACTACTTGTTCAAAGTAATTATATTCAGTATCACTACCTAATATTGATTTGTGGAATAGCACTAACTGGTCGACTGTCGGACGTTCTAATTTAAAGTGATTTTTTGAAATACTATCCATAACGATTTGTACTCTGTGTTCCATTTCTTCTTTACTTTCAGCATATACACATAACATCATGTCTAAATATAATAAGTCGGTTGTTTCTTCTTTAATACCATCAATCAAAGTTTCTAGTCTTTCGGGTGCATTTTGCACTACTTCATCTTCATCAAGTTGAGGGTCATTTATAATATTTTGATTAAAGAAACCTAAACGTTTTTTGAACTTACGAATTTCTTTTAAATTTTTATTTTTATCTTTAAATCTGAAATCTAGTGTTATATCCATTGGAAAATCAAACGAAGTCTTTAACATATCAATGAACTTAAAGCCATATGTTTTTGCTGGCAACTGACTAAATGGTAAAAATGTTATATAGTCTGTTCTATCTGCATGTTCAATAGTCATATATCCTTTATGATTTTCTATAATACCCTCTGTAATTTCATAATCAGATTTGGTATTATTTACAATCGACTCATTTCTATGGAACATATAATATAAATATTTATTAAGTAATGATGGTGTAACTTTTTCAAAAGCCTTATATGAGGAGGCTGTGAGTAAAAATTTTCGCTCTGCCTCATCAGTATTTTTAGTTAAACTATTTTCGCTATTTTCGTTACGAAATATAAATCTTGATATATCTTCTGAAACACGTTCCTGTAGTTTTTTAATAAAGTCTTTCGCATTATCGGGTGTTACCTTATCAGAAACATTTAATTGCACTTGTAACACTACATCATATTCAAAACCAAATGCTTCTTCTTGCAATATATCTTTTGCTCTTTTTAAATAATAATTACCTTCTTCTTCTAGTTCGCCCTTAACATAGCTGTCTATCGTTTTCTGCATATGTTTATCAAAATCAAAATTACGTGGTATTAAATTAAATCTGTATCTGTAATTATTTAATTTAAGGAATTGTATTGTCTTTCTAACATACTGTAAATAAGCGTCATCATTATTGATAGGCAAGTAATCAAAATCTAATCTATATACTGCCCACACCTCATTATTAATGTTATATATAATATTTTCGTCAACTTCCTTAATCGGAAACTTTATCTGTGCCATTGGATTTTTCATCATTGCCCACCTCTTCTCGTATAACAAAACTAGAATATTCTAATTTTGTATTTTCTAATTTGCGATTTACTTGCTCGTAATGTTCATATCTTCTTTTTCTAGTTAATAAGTAACTTAAATTATCCATGTAGAATTGATAAATAGATTTATTACCATAGTCAATTTGATATACAACGAATACTGCTAAAAATACTAAACCAGCTGTGATGATTATTCCTCTATTTAATATCAAACCTCTAATAGCGTCATTACCAGTTATAAATGCTAAAATCATAGCCACTAGAACGATTATAGCTGTTATAGTACCTACTATAACCTTTCTTAATTCCATGCCCTCCGGCAAAGGTATTTCAAATGACCTACCCTTAAACAAATAATAAATTTTAATAGGATATTTCATTTCACGTGTATAACAATTTCCTTCAAATTCTTCATGGATATTTTGTTTTTCATTTTCATTTGCCATAAACAAAACCCCATTCATATTAATTGAAAAAACGTTAAAAACTTTATATGATTAAATTTGAAACACACATTTAAAGTTTCAAATGGAATTGATTTAATTCTAAAAGTTTGAATTTTAACTTTTAGATCATAAATCAACTTGCACTTTGAAATTTCTAGCAAACAAACGACAGTGAGTGCGGTAGTTAATTTAAAAATAAGCGTGTGCAACTTCCTCTATTTTGTTTGCACACGCTTATTGTTAGTTATCTTATAGTACCGTTTATCATTGCTGTAATTTGTGGCATGTACACTGTACCGAAAATGTTTCCACCGATACTTTCAGCTACGTTTTGTATTTGAGGTCCAAATATAGCAATAATTAAACATAATATCCCCATAAAGATACCACCTAAAAGTTGCCCCCAGTCTTGTCTTACATAAGCTGCGATTGCTCTAAACGCCATGATAATTAGGATAAGAAATGCAACCTGCGATAAAACACTTTCCGACATTCCTTGTAGACTTATATCCATTTATCTCACCTCCTTTAAAGGAATAATTTTTATACCGAAAGTTTGAACTTTAACTTTTGGATCTTAAAAATTATTCTTCAATTTTTTCAATGTAATACTTATCTTTTTGCTTACTTAATACGAGATTATAGGTATAGTTACTTTCAATGCCTGTTTTATCTTTATAAGTAGCAAACACTTTAGCTTTATAGTTTTTACCATCTTGATAAGAACTTAAAATTTGAAAATCTTTTAATGATTGATTATTTAATCCTTTTTCATAACTTGAAAGTAACGATAATTTATCATCAGAATTACCATATGCTTGTAAAAATTCTTCAATACTTGATTTGAACTTACTATCTGCTGTTAAGTTATTATTGTTTTTATCATCTTTTTTAATTTCATCTTCGTCAATATCTGAATGTAATTTTTGTGCTGTTAATTTAGGATTATCAATAACTGCATAACCCCCATCTTTTCCTTTTAAAGTTACTGCTACTTGCGTTTCTTCGTCACTTGGCTTTTCAACATCTTTAGTAACAGTTTTTTCTTTTTTATCCTTGCCTTTAGTTTCTTTCTTCTCTTCCTGTTCAATACTTACATTTTTGTATTTTACGTTGTAATACAATACAACCTCGTTATCAGTCTTTACATGCTTACCAACATATTCAGAGCTTTTATATTCTCTTGACCCCTCAAAGTCATCTAAATTATATAAATCTTCGACATCAAAGCCTTTATAAAAATATTTGCTTATTTCATCTAAATGTTTTTTTCTATCTTCATCTTCTTTAGGAATTGTAAAATAGTCTTTCAAAAACATTTCTGTGAAATACTTGGCTTTGTCTGATTTATTTTCAACGTTGTTCCCCGATTGGTTAAGTTCATTTTGAACTTGTTCATGTTCACTCTTAACTGTTGATTGAATTTTATTGTACTTAACAAAAAATATAACGTTAAAAAGTAGACTAAGAATTATCAATGATATAAGCGTCCAAGACACAATTTTTTGAACTTTGTTTGATGAAAACGATAGTTTTCTGTTTTGGCTTACTTTGTGATTTTTCTTTTTGGTCGCCCTACTTTGAGTGTCTGTCTTTGGACTATTATTGTCTGTATCACTTTTAGGTTGTTTAGGACTTTTCTTTTTGTTTCCATGTTTATTATCCATGTATTCTATAAATTTCTCTTTAAACTCATTGTATTTTTTGAACAAGACCTACACCTCACTTTCAATATTTAAAGGATATCTACTGTATAAAATCGTGGGTTGCACTGGTTTTGATGATGATTTTCTATTGATTGCAAACTCCCCAACTCCTAAATCTCTTAACCTATCGGGTTCGATATTGAAATGATTTACCTTTCTTACTGTACCTGCCGAGTCTTTTTCATCAATCCTATTAGTTAAGAAACTTCTTCCAGACTTACCAGTTTTATAAGTAACATCGTAATCATCGTAAGTACCAAACGCTTTACTCCATAAGTCCACATCTTCGGGGCTATTAGTTTTACCTATTATATGAGTATTAGTGTTCTGTATTACTAAATTTGCAAGGTTAGGGTCAACTGCGTGTAAATCTGAAATTGATTGTGTTGCGATAGCAATATGAAAATTCCCCTCTCTCGATTTATTAATAGTATCGACAACTTTTTCATTAGCATATACGCTAAATTCATCAAATATTGCTAAATATTCATCTGTATCAACTTCTTTATGAACACGTTTTGATGATAAATAGTTAATATCTAATATTAGAAATCTGCCAATAACTTTTATAAAATCTCCGTAAGTTTGACCATCAAAACTAACAAAAACGTGTTCCTTGTTTTCTGAACATTCTATGAGGTCTAACTCGTTATCACTTTCTACAAACAAGTGACCTATTTCACTATCAATCAACTTATATATAACTATTCTGACAGTATCAGCATTGGCAAATAAAAATGTTTCGCCCTCTCTTGTGTGCTTATATCTATCAAAAAACTTATCTTGATACATTTGAGCCTTATCACTCATAACCTCTTTTTTACGTGTCTTAATAACTGTTTTGGTGTTTTCTGTGTTTTGATTATCTTTTTTAGCGATAGCTGTTATATCGAAACCACTGCTTTTATTTTCTTCTGCTGTTTCATCTTCTACTTTTTCTATTTCTTCGTATTCTTCTTCGATAATTTCAACATCACTACTTAATACTTCCTTAATTTCTTCGGGGTCTAAATACTTCGCTAAGTTGTGTAAATTCCGTTCTATTTTATAATCATCTAAAAAACTTATAAGTGGCTGAATTAAAGCAACGTTGACTGATGAATAATATGTACTTTCTGTTTGCACTAACTCTGCTAGCTTATCAGTAATCTGTGTAGCATTACCATGTTTGATAGGATTATATGTTACGTTGCTTCTATCCCCGAATACTTTTAATTGTTTACCGTATGCGTTACTGATTTTAGCGACATCATCTATAGTGCTTGCTGACCCTTTACCATCAATGAACAACATAGGCTTATTAAACATTGCGACATACTCAACATAATTGAGTAAAGCGACTGTTTTACCTCCACCAGTTGTTGCTGTTAAAAACAAATGTGAATTTAATTCTTTAAAATCTTGAATTAACTTCTCGCCTTTTTCATCAATCCCTAATAACACTTTGCCAACTGGTTTTTGTCGTCTGAATTTTTGCTGTAGCTTATCATTAATTTTATCTCGCTGTTTTCTAATCCTCTTAAATTGACTAGAATTATAAAACTTATCTTTTTCAACCTTTTTAGAATTAACTGTTTTATGTTGTAAATAATCCCTGTAATAACTGAAAGTTGTTCCGATAACAACACCACCACTGATATATTGAATATAAGTCGTTATTGTTACTTGTGGCGTTTTATCAAATAAATTATCAATTATACTGTTGATATATCCAGCGTTAAAAATATCAGCAAATATCGGTAGATATGCGAAATATGAATTAATATCACGTATCAACCCAAATATGAACACTAATAAACTTACGCCAATAATTAAACCTCTAATTTTTGGACTTTTTACAATCAAAGCTAACATAGTAGCAAACAACGAAACTATTAATAATGGCAATCCTATGGCTGCTAGGACAATAAACAATCCCATAAGCCCAAATTCTTTTGCTATTTCATCATTTGACTTTCCACCGTTTGAGTTCATTTAAAACACCTCGTCTATTTGTTCAAAATGAATATTGATGTTTATATCTAATTCATCTAAAACGGATTGTATTTTACGCTCAATAGCTTTGCCATTACACATATAAATTAAAGCGTCATATCGACCTTGCAAAAACTCGTTTCGATAATCTTTCATTTTTTGTCTGTACCTAGATACATACTTTTGATTAAGCTCTAATTCATAAGCAATATTTGTTGTTGTACCCTCTGACGTATAACTTACAATGCCATCTGGAACATTACGCTTAATATTTCTAACTAAATTACTCTTATTTGTACTTCCAAACTGCCTATGACTTTTTCTGTCTGCCTCCGATAAATGCTCGTAAACAATTTCTCTTTCAGTCAAAACTTCAAAATCATCAACTGTTGATTGATTTTTTAGCTCCAGCGACTGCTGGATCAAAAAATCATTAACTTGTAAATCATGATTTAATTCTGAAAGTTTAATTGTTCTAAATATGTGCATAGGATTACTAGACAATTTAAAGCCCTCTTGTAATAAAAAGAAATATTTACGCTTACCCAATTTTTCTTTTTTTATTATCTCTAATTCTTCAAAATGAGTAATAATTTTATAGATATATACATCACTAAATTTTCCATCAATATACTTAATAAGTTGTTGAGTAGTTAAAACACCAAACTTATTAATACAATCTAATATATATATCTGACTCTCATTTAAGACCATTCAAGCACCCCTTTCATAAACAAAATAAACATAATTAACAGCTTAACACTCATTAATTATCTTATCAAAATTACGAATAGAATACGCTTGAACAGAAAAAATATTCGGATAAATCAAAAAAAGAAATAAAAATCAATGTGTCCTAAAAGTCACATACTATACTAAAAAAAATACACTTTCTAATCTCATAATCCACATTAAACACCTACCTAAATCTGAACTATGTTTTTGAACTTCCGAACTTGAACTACCTACCTCCTCGATATTTCCCACATAATCACTTGAACTATGCTCTTGAACTTTGTC
>ERZ1023508.253-NODE-253-length-19703-cov-405.111411_pt1 | contig 19703 bp, 19 predicted proteins | sample MGYA00380548_ERZ1023508 | MGnify/ENA primary metagenome ERZ1023508 (study PRJEB33173, sample SAMEA4830311) | metagenome | study: EMG produced TPA metagenomics assembly of the PRJEB25223 data set...
AAAAAATAAATTATTTCTATTATAACAGTGATTGTACATGAATTGAAAGCAATTGTATTTATATAGTGTGTAATGTGTTTGCTATGTTATTTATTTAATTAATTATTATCTACATATATAATATGAAAAATGATAGCGAATAATTTGTTTAATCGAACTAAACATAAGCCTTAAAATCAATCATAGTTTTTAAAATATTGTATTCAAAAGGAAAATAGATGCCAAGAAGCTGGCACAAAGTAAATTAAAGAGGGCATAAAGATCGTTGATGATTATAACTGAATTATTCCATAAAAAAATAACTATTTAAAGTAAATACTTAATGAATTAGTTAAAAAAATTGTAAATAATAAATAATGTGAACAATTAAGACAAAAAAGATCCGAGACATCATCGATGTCTCGGATCTTTTTTACTTATAGGTAGTAAATAGCAAGAGTAGAAAGCTTGGTATAAGTATATTTGTGCTCTTGTCAATCATTATTAATTTTTATAACTACATTAAAGTTTGATCTTTTAAAAATATTTTCAATTTATAAGGCTGTTTACCGATGAGAAATCTAAAAATATAAAATTCTCGTAAGAAAATTCCTACACCGACACATAAGCCAAGGATAAATAATAGTGAAATTGCGATAAAAATAATAGTTGTATTTTCAAAAGTAGCTGTATATTTGTATAGTGTATCTAAAATAATAGGGTGTAATAGATATATGAAAAATGAAAAAGTGCTAATTAAATTAATGGAACCTAACATCAATGTTTTAAAATGTAAGCATACTCCCAGTAAAAGTAAAAACATAGACATATGGTAAAGTGTGAGTGAGTATGTGAAACTTGTGACTTGCCAATAATCATGTTTTGAAAATATTACAAAACCAACGTATGAAATAATAGATAAAGATATAATGATAAATAGATATTGTTCTAAAAATCGTATAATTTTGTCATAATGAAGTCCTACATAACCACCAACAAAAAAGAAAAAGATCCAACCTAATATAAAGGTATTTTCACTTAATGGATAAACTTTATGGAATATACTGGAAAATTCAGAAGAATTTTGTAAAAAATATAGAAACGTTGTTTGTATGATAAAGCTTAAGCCTAATAAGGTTTTACTATTAAATAATTTAGGAGTTATTTTAAAAATAATATAACTTAATATAAAAAACTGCATTATTACAATAATAAAATAACCGTACCAATAACCTAATAGAACATTTTCAATAAATTGATGACCAAAACTAGTATTTGTATTTAAAGTCTCACTATAACAGTAAAAAGAACCGATGCATAAATAAGGGATAAATATATATTTAAATCTAGACCATAGATAATCAAATTTAAGTTCTTTGTAATTTAGTGTTGTTAGTAATTGAGATAGGATAATGAAACAAGGCGTACCGAAAATGAAAATATTTTGTATATAATAAATTAATTTAAGTTCGCTTAGTTCCGAATCAGCTATACCTTGCATATATTGTGTAATAATATGTGTTAATATAATCAACATGCATACAAAAGCTCTAAAATAAATGAGTTCAATTTTTGATTTAGTCATCTTTAAACCCTTTCCAATTTTGGATTAGTTTGTTAAAAGTGTCGTCATTCATAAGTATTCTAGGAATATAATAATTGTTATCATTTGGTGTAATAGCTTTATCTTCAAGTGTGTAACCATATTTAATGCCAGCATTTTTAAGGCTCGTTATATTTTCATCAGATATTTGGCCATATGGATAAGCGATCGAATCGTTTTGGTTACTAAAATGTTTCTTTAAATAGCTATTACTATTTTTAATATCATTTTCTAATTTAATATTGGATGCTGAAACCATTAATGATTTATTCTTTTTTAAACTATGTAAATCATGCGTATGTGAATTAAATTCCCAAAACCCGGATGCTTTCATTTCATTTAATTGATCGAGCGTTATGAGATTTAAATTATGGAAGTTTTTTGTACCAACACGATTAGTTATAACAAAACCAGTAGCTGGAACATTATGCTTTTTTAAAATGGGATAAGCATTCTTATAAATAGATGCATCCATATCATCAAAATTAATCCAAACACTCTTTTTAGGAAAATTTCCGCTTTCTTTATATTTAATTAATTCTTTCTCAGTTAAAAAATGTGCATCATGTGCTTTTAACCATTTAATTTGATTTTCAAATTTTGATTTGCTAATACTATAAGACTTTAGCTCTTTACTGTTTGAGCTGTAATATAATAGTTTATCAAAAAAGTTATCACTTCTTACACGATGATAATTTAAAGCAAGCGCACTATTTTCTGCAAATTTTAATTCCTTTTGTTTTGCGTGAATCTCAGATGGAGAATAGTTTGAAAGAATTATAAAAATAACCAATAGCACAAAAAATGATTTTCTTATGTTAATCAATTTAAACGCTCCTTATTTTTAAGCATATTAACTAAAAGGCTTATAGTAAAAATAAATATTGAAATTATTATAAATAATAATATGATTCTAAATAAAATATTCATGCTGGATAGTTCAATATTTAAAACTGTACGGATCAACAATACTGGATAACTGTTAATCTGTAGAAGTGAACCCCCAATGACTACAAATGAAATACTGCAATAGCACCAAAATATAAAACTGAATAATATTATAATAGATTCACGAATGACATTTAATTTTGATTTTACTGTTTGATATTGCCCCTGTCTGGACTGCTCCATGTTGCAAACGCTCCTTTCTTCCTCTTCAATGCTTTAGGGAAAGCAATAATTGCTACAAGCGCGTTAATAATCCAGTAAATTGTTGGATACCAACTTAGAAAAAATATAGTTAAAACGTTTATCTTTTCGTAGCGACTATCGATAATTAAAGATATAGTGAATTGGATTATATTGATAAACGTTAAAATTAGCGCAGAGAGTATGACAATTGTAAATTGATATTCTATATAATAGTAATCAAAGAAGTTTGCGTTAATCAGCGTCAACATTAATATAAATAAAACTAAATAAACCCATATAAGTGAGAAAATTTGCTCAAATAATAATAAATATAATGCTGGATTTTTAGATTTGAGTGTACGCTTAAAATCACGTATCAAAACTTCTTGGCCACCTTGTGCCCATCGTACTCTCTGTTTCCATAAACCACCTACAGTTTCAGGAACGAGCATCCAACATAATGCACGAGGTTCATATTTAATATTCAATTTGGAAAGATGGAATTTCCATGAAATAGCAATATCTTCAGTTATCATATCGATGTCCCATTTATTCACTTGGATTACTGCTGATTTTCTAAATAATGTGAACACACCTGAAATTGTATTAATTTTACCAGTTATAGATTGAGCTCTTTTAATACTTCCTACCATACTTGCATATTCAACAGCTTGAATTTTTCCTAATATAGAACTTTTATTTCTAATCCTAGGATTTCCAGTCACTGCTGCTAAATGTGGGTTCTTACGGAAGTTATCTAACATATAATAAGGCGCGTCGTTATTTATAACAGTATCTGCATCAATTCCCATTATAAATTCATAAGTTGTGTACTTGATTCCCTCATTTAAAGCATTTGCTTTCCCTTTATTTTCTTTTAAATCAATAAAGATGAAATTAAGCGATTCTTTTAGTTCGTTTACTACTTTTGCAGTGAGGTCACTACTACCATCGTTAATTACAATTACTTCTTTATTAGGAAATTCTAGTTGTAAAACATTTTCAATAGTTTCTTTAATCGTCTCTTCTTCGTTATAGCAAGGTATTAGAAAAGAAATACCTTGTTCATCAATTTGCTTATTAGGTCTACGTTTAAGTCGCAGTTCATGCGAAAGGGAGTAGAAAAGTGTACCAACAATCCAGAAAATAGACATAAACAAAGGATACATTAGTAATAAGCTAAATATTTTCAAATTTTTACCTACCTTCCGTTAGTTAGTGTTTAAATCTTATAACTTTATTCACAATTATGCAACTGTAATTTTATTTTTTTAAAAATTAAGTAATTATTAATTGTCATTAATCTAATCGTGCGAAACCTTTATGATGGCATGTATAGTAATTTTGAATACAATTTATCTTAAAAATAAATAAATGTAAGTGATCATTTTTAGGTGTACTTGCCATGATAGTGTGAAATTACTATAAAATTTTGAATTATTGCGTTTTGAATTGACATATTTTTGACAAAATTTCATAATAGTAAATGAATATAAAAATCTAAATATTCACATAAATATGTTTGGAATGATGCATATCGATGAAGTAAGTATAAGATGTAAAGCAAGGACAATGTTGTCAGAGGCAGCAATAAATAAAATTTCTGAGGTATCAGGACAATTACAAATGATTGCCAATTTGAATCAGGCAAATGTTTTTATTGATTGCCCAATAGAAGAGCATGGTGAAGTTATTGTTGTTGCAGAAGCAGTTCCGGTGAATTGTAAAAGTTTGTATCAAGGATCTGTAGTAGAAGCTAATGTTTATGAAAAGTTTGAGCCTGCTGTATTTGAAGTGCTTTCAGGTAGTGAATTTGCACAACATCGCGCAATTTCACAAGAAGGTAAAGTTGTAGAGCAGAGCGCTACGCCAATTAAATTAGCTAATGAAATTATTGGTATTCTAATAATGGAAATAGACGTCAGTAATAAAATTATGGAAGAAAAAAGATTGAAAGCATTAACACAAGCAACTAGTACTCTAAGTGATTTGGTATCGAATTCGGAGAATAATCCAATTTTTGTACCAGACATGATTGAAGAAAGCTTGTTTGATTTAGATAATGATTTGAACATACGTTATTTTAATTTAGCAGGAGAAGCAATGGTAAGTGAGCTTTTACATTTGGACTGTGAAGCAGGTTTGAATTTCATAGAGTTGTTTCCATCTATCGAAAATATGCTGACAGATGGACGAGTTATCACAATTGAAGAGCGTGCGCTACAGGGGCATTATTTTCAAATTAAATGTATACAGTTGCTTGAAGATGGTGTGATGACCGGTCATTTAATTCTGTTAAAAGATATTACAGATTTAAAAGAAAAAGAACGTGCATTAATATCTAAATCAGTTGCTATAGGCGAAATTCATCATCGTGTGAAAAATAATTTGCAGACTGTTGCCAGTTTATTGCGTTTACAGATGAGACGAGGTTTACCCAATGGAAGTGAAAAGTATTTCCAAGAAAGTCTTAACAGAATTTTAAGTATCGCATCTGTTTACGAAGTTATACTAGATGAATCATCTACAGATTCTGTGAATATTGATAAATTAATTAAAAAAATTGGGAATATGATAGTTTATAACGAAACTCCTAATAAAAAGATACATATTAATTATAAAACAGATGAAAATATCCACTTAATTTCAAATATAGCAGTGTCTATCGCATTAATTGCAAATGAACTTATAACGAATTGCTTAACACATGCATTTAATGGACAAACAGAAGGGGTAATTACTGTTTGTCTATCGTATAATGCTCAATCTGAATTAATTAATTTAAATGTACAAGACACGGGAAAGACTGTGTGTGAATTCAAACAATCATTTGGTTTGAAAATTGTAAACACAATTACGGAAAATGACTTGGACGGGACTTTTAAAATTGAACGTAACAGTGTTGGAACGATTGCGAGAGTGGAGTTTCAATACAAAGGGGAGAATTAATATGACATCTATTATAGTTGTTGAAGACGAGTCAATCGTTAGGATGGATATCGTAGAAATGTTAGAAGAAGCTAATTATAATGTAGTTGCTGAAGTCGGTAATGGAGAAAAAGCATTAGAAGTTACTGATAAGTTTCGACCAGATTTAATCATTATGGATATTAAAATGCCAAAAATGGATGGTTTAAAAGCAAGCAAAATTATTTCGAAAAAATACAATATCCCAATATTGTTACTGACGGCATATAGTCATTGTGAATATGTAGAAGAGGCGAAACAAGCTAATATAGTGGGCTATATTGTGAAACCTATTTCCGAAGCGCAATTATTACCAGCTGTTGAGATTGCAATGAGGCAAGCTCAAAATATTGCTGAATTAAGATATGAAGTGGATCATACTAAAAAACAAATGAACGATAGGAAACTTGTTGAAAAAGCAAAAGGCATATTGATGAAGCAATTAAATTTAACGGAAGAAGCAGCTTATCAGAAACTCAGGCGAAAGAGTATGGATGAGCAAGTGGGTATTGAAATTGAAGCTTCGAAAATCATAGAAAAATTGAGATAACAAAACAAGTGAATATAAAAAGCAAAGGTGCTTATTTGAATTAATCAAATAGGCACTTTTTTGTTTTTTTATAGCCTTTAACAATGGGGGAATCATTATGGAACATATTGGAACGGTAATTATTTATATTATTATGGCGTGCGCAGTTTTAGGTGCATTTGGTGCGATTCGTAATGCAGATAAAGGTATAGGTAAAGAGTTTATGGAAGGGATTTATACTATTGGACCTATTTTTGCTAATTCAGCAGGTATCATGGCATCAATTCCTTTTATTTCAAAATTCATAGAACAAGTTTTTGGACCGCTATTTGACAAGATTGGTGCTGATCCAGCAATCGCAGCTACTTCTATACTTGCAACAGATATGGGAGGATATCAACTTGCAGATGTTTTAAAGCAAAGTTATGAAGGATGGATAATGGCGATGATTGTTGGTTTTATGGCGGGGGCTACCATTGTGTTTACAATACCACTAGGGTTGCCAATGCTGGATAAACGAGATCATAAGTATATGGCGTTAGGAATATTGTCAGGGTTATTGGCTATACCATTTGGCGTTTTTATTTCCACGGTAATAATCCTATTAAGCCATACAAAAGTTAGAACAGTCATTGATACAACAAGTGCTGCAACACATATATTTCAAATTAGCATGTCTACGGTATTTATCAATCTTTTACCATTAATTATATTTGTGTTAATCACAGCAATAGGGTTGTATTTCTTTTCCGACATTATGATTAAGATATTTATTGTTTTTGGTAAGGTTCTAGATACATGTATTAAATTAGTATTTGTCTTTTCTGTAGTGGAAATATTTACAGGTTTGTTTACCACTATATTTGGTAGTTGGGGATTTGATCCAATTATGGCTGACAAGCACGATAATTTTAGAGCATTAGAAAATGCAGGTAATATAGCTATTATGTTATCAGGTGCTTTTCCAATGGTATATTTAATTCGTAAATACTTTTCTACGGGGTTACACAAAGTTGGAAGTAAAGTAGGGCTAAGTGAGGTAGGGAGCGCAGGTTTTATTGCAACAATTGCGAACATTTTAGCAATGCTTAAACTTGTAAGGGATATGCCTCCGAAAGATAAGGTGCTCAATATTGCATTTGGTGTATGTTCAGCATTCTTATTAGGTGATCATCTTTCTTATACAGCAAATTTTCAGCCTACACTGATACCTGCTGTAATGATTGGTAAGTTGAGTGCAGGTATTATTGCGATTATATTTGCATATATATTATGTATTCCAAAAGCGAAAAAATTAGAAGAAATTGATAGACGTGCAGGCATTATTGGCGAAAATGAATATTTAGAAAATAAGTAATAGTAATAGTTCGAGGCTACAAATTCAGTATTTAAACTATTCAAAACGACTGTTTCAAATATAATTTGTACAAAGTTGATGGAAAATGAGATGTATCAATTATTGTTCATAGAATTAAAAAATCCCGAGACTGATAATGTCTCGGGATTAATTTATATTTTATTAAGAAAATCTGAATGAAATTATTTAAGTTAGTAGTTAAGTTAAAGTATTGGTGCATGTGTATTTTTAAATTATGTGCTAAAAGTGACCATAAAATATATAAGGTTTTGCTACAATTCTCTAAAGCTTTTTAAATATATGTGTGATCACTTAGAAGTAGTTTGCAGTGATACCGCCATCTACGTTAATGTTTGCGCCGTTTGTCCAATCTGATTCATCTGACGCCAAATATAACGCACAGTTTACAATATCTTCTGGTTTACCGAAGCGGCCAGTTGGCTGTCTGTTTAATCTAGTATTTTTAGCATCTTCATCTGAGACTAACCACTCCATTAGTAATGGTGTTTCGATTGGTCCTGGACTTATTGCGTTAGTTCTAATACCTTTAGGTCTAAATTGTATAGCTAAGGATTTAGTTAAAGAAACAACAGCGCCTTTTGATGCGGTATAGGCATCTTGTGGTACAGAACAACCCATTTCAGCGACAAATGATGCAATATTAATAATAGAACCAGAATTATGTTTCTCCATTTCAGGAATTACATATTTTGTCATAAAGAAAATTCCTTTAACATTGATATTCATGACTAAGTCCCAGACATCTTCACTTGTATTTACTACAGAATTATCCGCTTCAGGCATAACACCGGCATTGTTATATAGTACATCAATTTTTCCATAAGATTGAACAGTCTCTGCAACTGCATTTTTAACATTCTCTTCGTTTGCAATATCTACTTTGAACAAGGAGGCTTCGCCACCATTGTCTTTAATTAATTGCACAGTTTCAAGTCCAGCTTGCTCATCTCTTTCAAAGACCGCAACTTTAGCACCTTCATTGGCAAAGGTTTGTGCTGCAATTTTCCCCATACCGCCACCTGCGCCGGTAATAATACATACTTTATCTTTTAGTCTCATAAATTGTTCCTCCTTATAATAATAGTTCAGTATTGTATTAGCTCTGTTCGAAATAACGTGAACGTTCCCAAGTCGTAACGTAAGAGTCGAAATCATTTTGCTCTGATTGTGCTGCTTCTAAATAGTGATTTGCGACATCTTTACCTAATACTTCTGTGACAACTTCACTATTTCTCCATTGCAAAATAGCTTCATGTAATGACGATGGAATTCGAGTGATACTATCTTGTTCGTAGGCATTACCAACCAATTCGTCACTTAAAGGAATCTTGTTATCGATACCATATAGTCCTGCACCTATAAGTGCGGAATATGCTAAGTAAGGGTTCATATCTGCACCTGAAATACGTGATTCAAAGCGTAATGAATTGCCATCACCAACTACACGGTAACCTGCTGAACGATTATCTCTGCTCCATGCTATGCTAACAGGCGCCCAAGAGTTTGGTGCGAAACGTTTATATGAATTGACGTAAGGTGCAAACATTAAGGCGAAATCTTTAGTATATTTTAAAATGCCAGCTAAGAAATGTTGCATAGTTTCAGATTTAGGTTCTTCTGCGTCGTCACCAGCATAGAAGGCATTCGTTTTTGTTCCTTTTTCCATCATGCTGAGATGTATATGACCACTTGATCCAGTCCACTCTTCGTAAGGTTTAGCCATAAAAGTTACGGATTTATCATTTTGTATACAAATTTCTTTCATTCCATGTTTGAACATGATGTGTTGATCTGCAGCATTTAAAGCATCCGAATATTTTAAATTGATTTCATGCTGTCCTTTGTAGGCTTCACCTTTTGAAGATTCAACAGTAATTCCCATAAGATGCATTTGGTGTCTTATTTCTTGATAAATAGGCTCGTTTTTACTGCCTTGTAGTAAATTGTAATCTTCATTTAAATGTCCAGCAGCTTCCAAATTATTGTAACCTTGCTTTGAAATTTCTTCGAAAGAATTATTAAATAAGTAGAATTCTAATTCACTAGCCATATGTGGTGATAAACCATGTGATTCAGCCTTTTGGATTTGGTGTTTTAATATATTTCTTGGTGCAATACATATAGGCTCACTACCGTCTACGGAGTAAACATCACAAAAGACCATGGCAGTTTTTTCTAACCACGGCACAACTTTTAACGTATCTAAATCAGGTACTGCTAAATAGTCGCCATAGCCTTTATTCCAATTCATAAATTCAAAGTTTTCATTTGTATCCATTTCAAAATTTGTACCTAGTAAGTAGTTACAAAAATGTGTGCCTTCTGAAATATCATTTTCTAAAATAAAGTCTCCTGTAATTCGCTTACCCATGAGTCTTCCTTGCATATCACAAAATCCCATGATGATAGTGTCAATTTCATCTGATTTGACTAATTCAATTAATTTATCTTTTGTTATATTTCCAGTTACTCTATTTTTGTTTTGCATATGTGACATCCCCTTAGCTATTTTGTTTAAATAAAGATAGTGAAATATATTTTAATTCTAGGAAGCCATCTAGGCCGAAGTGACTGCCTTCGCGTCCCATCCCGCTTTCTTTAATACCGCCAAATGGTGCTTGAGGTACACTTAATTGAGTTCCGTTAACGCCAATCATTCCAAACTCTAATTGTTCACTAATTTGATATACTGTGTTGATATTATTAGAGAAAAAGTAAGCAGCTAGTCCATAAGGTGAGGCATTTGCTATTTCTATTGCTTCTTTAGTAGATTCAAAAGTAATAATTGGTGCTACTGGTCCAAAGATTTCTTCTTGAGCAATCGACATAGTTGGCGTGACATCAGTTATAACTGTAGGTTGATAAAAAAGTTCAGAGCCTGCTATATCAGCTTTGTGCCCACCTGTTTTAATAGTTGCACCATTTTCTTGGGATTCTGCTACTAATTTTTCAACTTTTTCAATGGCTTGTTGGTTAATTAATGGACCAACTTGTGCACCGGATTCATTGCCAGGAGCTACTTTTAGCTTATTAACTCTACTAATGATTTTTTGGGTAATCTCTGATTCGATATCTTTGTGTACGAGTATGACGTTAATTCCATTACACATTTGACCACTATTCTCAAATTTATTATCGACTATAGCGTCAGCTGCGTTATCTAAATCGGCGTCAGGTAATACGATTGCAGGTGCGTTACCTCCAAGTTCTAGAGAAATACGTTTTATTTGTTTGGAGGCCTCACTCATTAAGGTTTTTCCAATTTTAGTAGAACCAGTGAAGGACATTTTTTTAACGCGTTTATCGTTAAATAGTTTGTCAGATATTAATGAAGAGCTACCTGTAACAATATTAGCAACGCCTTTATCGATGCCAGTAGCTATTAATTCTTCAAAAATAGCAATCGCAATTCTAGGTGTCTCACTAGACGGTTTAACAATAACTGTACATCCTGCAGCTAGTGCTGGTGCAACTTTACGTGCAACCATTGCACCTGGGAAGTTCCAAGGTGTAATTAGACCACAAACACCTACGGGTTGCTTAATTACTGAAATACGTTGGTTTTCAGATGATGGTGGAATGATTTCCCCATATATACGCTTGCCTTCTTCGGCAAACCAGCGAATGAACTTAGCACAAACACCAATCTCACCAAATGCTTCGTTATATGGTTTGCCTTGTTCTTCACTCATAATAGTTGCAAGTTCTTCCTGTTTATTAAGTAAGTTCACTGCCCACTTTTCTAAAAATGCTTGTCTAGTTTCAGCTGTATAATTAGACCAACTTTCAAAAGCATTAGCAGCGCTATCAATTGCTTTTTGAACGATCGGACCATCTACACTAGGAACTTCTCCAATAGTTTTACCACTTGCAGGATCGACAACTGATAAAGTTTTTTCAGTTTGAATTTGCTCACCATTTATCCAATTGTAATTTAAATTTCGTGTCATAAAATCGCCCCTTAACATGCAAAAAGGCGCTTATATACACAATCAACGGGATTGTGATATAAGCGCCTTTGCTTAATTTATATTTACTTGTGAAAATTCAAAATAATATTACTTGTTTCTTTTATATATTGATATAAACAAAGATTACTAAAATTTTTAAATCTTGTCAATATTCAGATAATATATTATACTTTTTCACAATTAAAGGCAGGGGGTATGGTTTATGCAAGATACATTAGATTTATTAGAACATTTGATTCAATTTGATAGCTCTAGTCAACACACTGCAAATGAAACGATAGATTATTGTGCGGATTGGTTACAAAAAGAAGGTTTGGCGTCAGAAATAATAATAAATAATGGTTATAAGATGCTTGTTTGTAACGTAGGAGAAGGCAATAAAAAACTTGTATTAAATGGTCATGTTGATGTTGTTAGTGGTAAGAAGCACCAATTCACACCACAAATTGAAGACGGCAAGATTTATGGGCGAGGTTCGGCAGATATGAAAGCAGGCGTCGCTTCATTTATGGTAGCGATGCGTGATTTGAATAATATTGACTTAGGAGATGTATGTGTTCAACTTCAATTGGTAACGGACGAAGAAATTGGAGGATATAATTGTGCTTCATATTTAACAGATCAAGGTTATTTAGGGGATTTTGTAATTTGCGCTGAACCAACACAAATAGGAATTGGCTTTCAAGCTAAAGGTATTTTGCAATTTGATATTCAATTAAAAGGGAAAACAGCTCATGGTAGTAGGCCTTGGGAAGGGGAAAATGCAATTGCTAAAGCGATGGATGTTTATCATAAGATACTTGATTTGCCCTTTGCTAAAGAGTCTACAGATATATTTGAGTCACCTTCAATTAACCTTGCCAAGATTAAAGGTGGCGAAGTATACAATAAAGTGCCTGATGAATGTTTGATTTCATTTGATATTCGCTATTTACCCAACCAAGATAAAGAAGATATTTTAGCGCAAATTAAAGAGATTACTGATGGTGAAATTACTTTGAATTTGACTGGTTCAAGCGTTAAAAATGAAATAACCAATCCTTATATCCAAAATTTGATACAACATATTAAAAAGGTTGGAAATAAAGAGCATGTTGATGTGTTCGGGCAACATGGTTTTGCAGATACAAGATATTTTTCAAGGTATGATGTCCCGGCCATTGAATTCGGTCCATCAGGTGGGGAATGGCATGGTGATGGTGAGTATGCAGTTATTGAGTCTTTAGAGACATATAAAGATATTATTATTTCATTTAGTAAGAATTTTGCTCATTAAAAAAAGAATAACTCATTCATCATGAGGGTAAAGGATTACTATAACAAAAATTAATTATAACCTTGGAAATAATATGCAATTCAATTCCAATAATGAATGAGGAGATTTAATGAATAGAATTAATTTAATCACATTAGGTGTTAAAGATTTGAAGGCATCGCTCCAGTTTTATAAAAATATTGGTTTTAAAACAACTGCCGAGGTAACAGATGACAATTTAGCAATCGTGTTTTTTAATAATGACGGTACAAAATTAGAAATTTTCCCTGTTGAAGAATTAGCAAAAGATATAAATGCAGAAAGTCCTCCTACCATAGCTACAGGTGGTTTTATAGGTATTACTTTAGCTTACAATGCCAAATCTAAAGAGGAAGTTGATTCAATTTTAGAGCAAGTTGAGACATTTGGCGCAACAGTTGTTAAACCAGCCCAAGCATTAGAGTGGGGTGGTTATGGTGGTTATTTTACAGATATCAATGGTTACTATTGGGAAGTCGCATATGGCGATATGTGGGAATTTGATGAACAAAATATGCTGATTATTCCTGATTAAATTTATGATATTTGGTAATACAACTATTGGTGATAGCAATGATATAACAGTCACAATCGAAAAAATAACTAATGATTAGGTGATTTAATATGGATGTAAGGTTTCCAATTGGTAAATTAGACACGCCTGAAAATGTAACATTGGATGATGTTCAAAAATGGCTAGCAGAAATCGACAATTATACACGACGTTTAAGAGATGTAGTTGAAAATATCACAGAAGAAGAATTAAATAAAACGTATCGTAATGGAAGTTGGAATGTACGTCAATTAGTCCACCATATTGCGGACTCACAACTCAATATGTATCAAAGGTTGAAATTAGCATTAACAGATAATAATCCAACCGTCCCACCATTTAATCAAGAAGAATGGGTAGAATTAGAAGATAGTTTAGCTCCTATCGAATATTCTCTGCAAATGTTAGAGGGGATTAATGCCCGTATTGTAGCATTAGGGAATCATATTGATAAAGATCAATTAGAACGTAAATTCACCCTTAAAGATAGCGGAGAAATCACAGTTGCTACAAAATTAGCTAAATTGGCATGGCATGAAAACCATCATTTAGCCCATATTGAAATTGCATTATCGAGATAAATATCACTTTTAATTTTAAGCTGATTATCGGTGGATAAACTAGCTATTACTTAGTTTTTAATATTGTTACATTTAGCATGAAAAAGCGCTACGGAATCAATTAGCAAAGTTGATTTCGTAGCTTTTTTGTGTGCATTTGTTTGAACACGATTAGATATAAATGGTTTTTACTTAATTTATTAGAAATATAGATACTTATGATGTTATTTAAATCTTAATTGGAATTTTTTATATTTAAGAATGAGTTAAGAAACGTTAATAATCAGTTAATGTTAAATAATATATCTTCTCAGTATTATAAAGATATGAAAAAAATAAATTGAAAGTAGGTATATATTATGAACATTAAAACATTATTTATTTCAGGAACGGTAGCGACATCATTATTGCTAGGAGCATGTAATAATATGAACACTAAGAAAGAAGATATGAAAGAAGAAACTAAATCCGAGACAAAAATGGATAACAAAGACATGAGTGAAAGTAAAAATATGATAGAAGGTATGTTTAAAGGAGAAAATAAAGAAAAAGTAGAAGGTAAGGCAATGATTCATGATAATAAACTGATGTTAAAAGATTTCAAATCATCTAAAGGACCAGATTTACATGTATATCTCACTAAAGATGGCGATATTAAAAAAGGGAAGAAAATAGATAAAGTTGATTATGATAAATCAGAACAAACATTTGATTTAAAAGGCATAAATACCGATGAATATAACACGGTAACAATATACTGTGACAAAGCTCATGTAACCTTTGGTTCAGCAGAACTAAAATATAATTAATTGATTTGTGGATTGGCTTCTAGATTATAGGTTAGGTCAATCCACACTATATTATCAAGGAGTGGATTAATGAGATGATATCGAAAATTATATTGCTAATCATTCGATTAGGGTCTGGTTTTTATATGCTATTTCAAGGCTATGAAAAATTAACAGGTGGTTTCGCGATAGATGGTTTAGTATCAGTAATTAAAGAAAACCAGGATTCCCCAGCTTGGTTTAAATTTTTCTTTGAAGCAGTTGTGGCGAATCATCTAGAGATATTTAAATGGATGGTGCAACTTGGAGAGATTGCTATAGGGCTTAGTTTGATTCTTGGTGTGCTTTCATATACAGCAAGCTTTTTTGGTGTTTTTATAATGTTAAATTATATTCTTGCAGATATGATTTTCACATACCCAATTCAATTGTTTTTCTTTATAATTATATTAATGAATAAAGAGATAATAAATTCAATAAGCTTAAATCATTTTATAAAAAGAAAACAATTAAGGAATGATGAAAATGCCCCACATACTTATAGCGGATGATGAAAAAGATATCAGAGAAATCTGTAAAACCTACTTTGAATTTGAGGGTTATCAAGTAACCCTTGCCGAAAATGGTAAAGAAGCACTTGGGTTCTTAGATGAATCTATAGATTTAATGGTGTTAGACATTATGATGCCTGAAGTGGATGGCTATGACGTGGTCAAAGAAATGAAAGCACAACAATTGGATATTCCATACATTTATTTAACGGCTAAAACAAGTGAGTCAGATACAATTTTTGGACTAATGTTAGGCGCGGATGATTATGTGAAAAAACCATTTAGCCCAAGAGAACTTGTGATACGAGCGAAAAATTTATTGGATAGATTAGCAACAAAACCTAAAAAACATGAAGTTATCAGTTGTGGTGATCTTAAATTGAATAATGTGACTAAAACAGTAGAAATTAATGGTGAAGCTGTACCATTTCGCATTAAAGAGTTTGAGTTACTTTGGTATTTTATGACACATGAAGATGAAGCTATTTCAAAAACCTCATTAATAGAAGAAGTTTGGGGATATGAATTTTACGAAGATGTTAATTCACTTAATGTTCACGTTCATCGTATTAGAGAGAAATTGGAAAATAATCGGTTTAATGAATATACAATTTCAACAGTTTGGGGACTCGGTTATAAGTTTCAAAGGAGTGTTTAAATGACAATTCGTAAACAATTAATTTATTCATTTATGGGGTCATTATTTATAACGACACTTTTGGTTTTTATATTATACAAATTAATGTGGTTCGATGTTCATCAAACTATATTACTTACACTTTGCTCTTTTGTATCAAGCATGATGACGATGGCTATAGCGATATTCTTCTCTGTCCCAACGATTCATAAAATTGAGAGATTAAATGATTGTACTGACCAAATTGCCAAAGGGAATTATAAAGTAGAGGATTTAAATATACAATCACCGAAAGAATTAAAAGAATTAAGTGATGCCTTTAACCAAATGACTATAAGAATCGACAACCAAATGACTCAAATTAAAGCAGAACAAGATGAAAAATTAGCTATGGTTCAGAATTTAGCGCATGATCTAAAAACACCGTTAGCTAGTATTAAGTCATATTCAGAAGGACTTAATGATGGCATGATTCATACTGAATTAGCTAAGCAAGACGCTTATCAAGTACTTATTAGACAAGCAGACCGTTTAAATCAAATGTTTGATGACTTAACAGATGTCATGTCTGTAAATAATAAACGCTCTAATACGCGCATAAATATTGATCAATTATTGATGCCTATTTTGGAGTCATATCAACAATGTTTGAAAAAAGACAAGAGACAATTAGAAGTTAATATACCACCTAATATAAAGTCTTTCTACCAAGATAAGATTGCATTGGAACGCATTGTTACGAACTTTATAGATAACGCATTGAAATTTTCAGATACTGATAAAGTAGTGGCAATTACTGTATTTGAGCATGAAGGTAACATGTTAGGCATTTCAGTGAAAGATGAAGGTATAGGTATAAAGCAACAACATTTAAGATATATTTTTGATAGAACTTATAGAGTAGATAACTCAAGAAATAAAAAAACTGGAGGGTCTGGATTAGGGTTGTATATTGCATCGACGTTAGCCAAACAAATAGGTGGTGAAATTTCTGTTGATAGCACATTTGGACAAGGTACGACAATGACAGTATATTTCCCGAGAAATTTAACAGTTTAATTCATATGATTATTGTATAAAGGTATGTTGTTTGGATAATCCAAATTAATGTACCTTTTATTACGTTTGTTCAAATATAAGTCAATAATTAGCAGTAAAAGAGTGAAGTTTTCGCACTTATTACATTAATGTTACAAAGACACAAATTGGTAGATAAACTATAGGAACTTTCATGACAGTTTTCAAAAAGGATTTTGTAATAAAAATAACTAGATTGTATGTAATTGGGATGTAAAAAAGAGGTCGTTTATTTTAATTTCATTGTAACCTACAAGAGTTTTATGGATGTTATAGTACTATTTGTGAATTAATTGAAGCAGTAAATTATCTCTGTGTTAGATAATTGAAATTCAATAACAATTTTAAAAATAAAAACGAAAATTATCTTCTGGGAGGATTATTAATAATGAAAAAAACAGTAGTAGCATCAACATTAGCAGTAGGATTAGGTGTAACAGGATTAGCAGCAGGAAATTCAGCAGACGCTTCAGAGCAAGGTGTAGATAAAGCACAATTAGCTCAACAAGCACAAACTAATCCAGAATCATTAAACGAAGCGCCAGTACAAGAAGGTGCTTATAACATTAACTTTAATTATAATAATTTAGACTATAGCTTCCAATCAGACGGCCAATATTGGACTTGGAGCTATGGACAAGGTAATGCTTCAGCAGAGCAACCAGCACAAGCTGAGCAACCAACTCAACAAACTCAACCACAACAAACAGAGCAAGCATCAACTGAGCAACCAGCTCAACAAGCTGCTCCACAAACTGAGCAAACTCAGCAACCAAAACAAGAAACAACTGAACAAGCTTCAACTACTTCAAATGAATCAAGCTCAAGTGAAGCTTCAGAAGGTTCATCAGTAAATGTTAACTCTCATTTACAAGCAATCGCGCAACGTGAATCAGGCGGCGACTTAAAAGCTGTTAACCCATCATCAGGTGCAGCAGGTAAATATCAATTCTTACAAAGCACATGGGATTCAGTAGCACCATCTCAATATAAAGGTGTATCTCCAACAGAAGCGCCTGAATCAGTACAAGATGCTGCAGCAGTTAAACTTTATAACGAAGTTGGCCCTTCACAATGGGTAACTGCATAATATAATAGAAGTTCAAATTTTAATTATATGAATTTTAAGAGGCTAGGACATTAATAAATGTTCTAGCCTCTTATTTGTTTATGCTTAATTCTTTTATGTGAAGTTAGTAAGTCATCTAATATTAATATAATTTAGGTTGTTCGAAATAAGATAATTCTTTATGGAAAATTGTTTTCTTTTGGAGATTGGAAATTAGATAAAGGTATAATTTGTTAGGTAGTCATATATAAATATAATTTTGTAATAGCTTAAATGGAATATTTTAGCTATTGATGTATTCTAGGTTACTCTTTTAAATGTGTGAAAAATAAGAGCAATGTAGGTATTATTTTCACACTAATTACAAGCATGTTACATAACCAAAAAAGTGTATAAATACACTTTTTGCCTTTGTGAAAGTTTTTAAGTAGTCATATACGTATGTTTATCGTACTTTTTAACGTAATGAGGACGTAAAAAATCGATTGTTTTTTTAACTTGGCTGTAACCTACACGCTTTTTATGGGTGTTATAGTAGTAATTACAAATTAGTTGTAAAAAGTAAACATTTTCGATTGTTGGAATTGCAATCTAATTTTTAAATCAAAAATATAGAAATTATCTCTTAGGAGGATTATTAATAATGAAAAAAACAGTAATTGCATCAACATTAGCAGTAGGATTAGGTGTAACAGGATTAGCAGCAGGAAATTCAGCGGATGCATCAGAACAAAATATTGATCAAGCAAATTTAGCACAACAAGCTCAAAATAACCCAGAACAATTAAATGAATCAGCATTACATGATGGTTCATATAACTATAGCTTTAATCAAGACGGAGTAAACTACAACTTTACTTCAGATGGCGAAAACTTTAGCTGGAGCTATGGTGAAGGATCAGGAGAAGGTTCAACTAGCTCATCAGCACAAAATACAGATAATAGTGGACAACAAAGTGAACAAGGAGCACAAACAGAACAAGCTCCAAGTGAACAATCTTCACAAGCACAACAATCAACTCAACAAAGTGCACCACAACAAGAGTCAGCTCAACAACCACAACAAGAAACAGCTACTCAATCTTCAGCTAGCTCAAACGAATCAAGCTCAAATGAAGCTTCAGAAGGTTCATCAGGTGTAAATGCACACTTACAACAAATTGCACAACGTGAATCAGGTGGCGATATTCATGCTACAAACCCATCATCAGGTGCTTCAGGTAAGTTCCAATTCTTACAAAGTACATGGGATTCAGTAGCACCAGCTCAATATCAAGGTCAACCAGCTGGTAATGCACCAGAAGCAGTACAAGACGCTGCAGCTCAAAAATTATATGATGAAGTTGGCCCTTCACAATGGGTAACTGCATAATATAGATATTCAGTATCAAAAATAGCATAAACTTTAATTATAAGATAACGGTTGGGGCACACAAATGTCTCAGCCGTTATTTTTTATTTTCTTTAAACTCAATAAATTATCGATTTAAATATGGGTATACATAAAATAATACGACTCGTAACTTTTAATGAAATTTGTAAGCGAAAAATAAATTTGTAGCATTTAGATAGGGGTAATTATTATGAGAAAACTTGTAGTGTTTTTGCACAGTTCT
>ERZ1023508.255-NODE-255-length-19404-cov-15.789757_pt1 | contig 19404 bp, 16 predicted proteins | sample MGYA00380548_ERZ1023508 | MGnify/ENA primary metagenome ERZ1023508 (study PRJEB33173, sample SAMEA4830311) | metagenome | study: EMG produced TPA metagenomics assembly of the PRJEB25223 data set...
GTTCAATATCATTTGGATATTCAACAATTAACTTGCCAAGCTCTGCTGCATCATACATTGCTAGGTTTGCGCCTTCTCCAGATGGTGCCATTAAATGTGCAGCATCACCGAGTAGCGTAACACCAGGTGTACGTTGCCAACTAGGTTTTACAAATAATTCAATACCATTTGCAATTATATTATCAGTATTATCATAAAGCTGATATTCAAAATAAAGTTCGTTCAAGGGTATATTTGCTAAATCATTTAAATGAAGTCCAGATAATTGGAAATGGTGATTAGCAGTGACTGTTACAGGTACTTCTCCAGAGTTTAAAAGGTTATTATAATGTTTAAGTTGCCATGTAAAAAGTCCTTCAAATGAATGCGTTAAATCGTTAACAACTGTCATGTTTACACTTTTATGGCTTATGTGAATGACTGGAAGGACAGATGCATAGAAACATTTAGTGAAATATTGTTGCGCTTTTCATCGACCATAATAATCTACCCCCAGACCATGAAATGGTTGGCCAACAATCATTCATTTGCCATAGTAGCACACCACGACAATAATCATTTTCTGAACGGAAATGTTCAACTGAATAGCGCATCACGATAACGGCAAGTATTTGTGATAAATATACATAATCTGTAAAATCTTCAGTTAATTTAAACTCGGCTTGCATATAATTATCAATAATTTGATTGCCATCTTTACATTTTTGATGGGTCAACATCACTGACGAATTGGGAGATTGATCACTTGTTTTGGAAAATGAGTCAATCGTCTTCATACCAGGATAACTTTGAAAGCCCATTTCTGAAATGAAACGTGCATGAAGTTGTTTGATAGATTCGTAAGGTGCTTGGCCATCATAAGCTAAATAGTAATGAAAATCGCCATCCTTAGCGTAATCAAAAATGGACTTAGACGTATAGTTTGATTTCCTGTTTGGAGATGAATGAGCGTAAGGTACTTGTGGTGCACTCCGTTTCGTAATATCAGGTATTGTTTCAAGAAATAGCATCTTATAGCGTGTTTGCATTATATGTTTCATATTTTCATCTGTGATTTTCGATACCTCGAAGAAATCTCGTGTCTGTGCGGTACGAGGTCCATCACTTGTTAACATTGTATAGGTCATATCGATTTCATTGTTTCCAAATAGCAATATTAAACTTGGGTGATGTGCCATGCGTTCAATATTTTGAATCCGTTCCATAGTTACATTGACCATGAAATCCATATATGTTGGGTAAGACATACTCGTAAACATACAATCTTGGATAACTAAAATACCGTATTGATCGCACAAATCAAAGAAAAGGTCTGACGGGTAGTAGGCGCCTCCCCACACACGAATACAATTGATATTTGCACGCACACAATCTTTAATTTGGGCTGTTAAACTATAGCGACGTGATTGCGTTAAAATGGCATCTTCAATAATCATGTTCGTACCTTTAATAAACACAGGCGTGTTGTTAATTATAAATTCGAATTTAGAGCCGTCTCCATCATTGTCTCGATTTAATTTGACCGTTCTTAGGCCAATCGAATAGCTTGTGTGATCTATGGATTGGTTACCTGTATATAGTTCAACGTCCACAGTATATAACGGTTGCTCACCGTAACCTATTGGCCACCATAACTGTGGATTTTCAATTATGAAAGTGTGCTTGAATGTATGACTATTGTTAATCGTAATAGATTCGATAGCCTGATTGTTGGGATCGTACAATGTGCATGTTAAAGATGTGGCTTCGTCAATAGCTTTTTTTGAACGTACATTTAATTCAACTGTTTATGTATGGTGTGTCTGAGTAAATAAAAAAGGTGGTATGTTCATGTAATCGCCGTATTCAATCGCAATCGATTTCCATATACCGAAATCAGGCAATTTAATGCCCCAGTCCCAGCCAAACATGCATTGAGCTTTTCTTAAGTAATAAGCTAAGCCATTTTCACCTTGCAGTTTTATTTCTTTTAAATACTGTACTGGAGAGTAAAATTGGATTTCTATAATGTTTTCACCAAGTTCGACATAAGGCTTAATATCAAATTTATAACGACGAAACATATTATCCGTTTCTAATATGTTGGTATGGTTGATGAAAATCGTTGCTAACGTATCGAGACCTTCACAATTTAATAGAATTTGCTCACTCATTAATACCTCGGTTTCTAAAGTAAACGTCCTAGAAAAACTGTAATGATCATTAAATAAATATTGAATTGCGTCTTCGTTATTTCCATAATAGGGGTGATTGATTAAATTATTTTCAAGTGCTCCGGTTACGATACTACCAGGTATTGTGACAGGCATATCGTGGAAACGTGTTGTGTTTGTGAGATTATTTAATGTCCAAGTACCATTTAAGTCAATTACATTCACTGTGTCCATCTCCTTAAATATCTTGATATATAAAAGTTTAGCACTTTTATAATTCATAATAAAAAATAAAGTGGCGTAAAATCTAAAAATGTATTGGTATTAAATATCTTCCAAGACAGGTATTGCTTTTCTTTGTTTAGTAACGGCGTTCGTTTGAATGTCTATTTCAAAAACCATTTCTGAATGACCAGCTTCAACAAGAATTTCTCCGTTAGGGTTAACAACCATAGAATGGCCAGCATAACTATTCCCCTTGTGATGTTGATGATTTACATTACCCACGCTATTGCAAGCAATGACAAAACAATTATTTTCAATGGCACGTGCTTGTAATAAAATTTGCATCATTCTTAATAGAAGCTCTTGCTACTTCAGGATATCTCAGGTCGTAGCATATTATTTGTGATGCTTGAATGCCATTAATAGAAAAATTGTTAGGTTGGTTTAATCCTGGCGATAAGTAAAAAGGTTCATCTAGCATAGGTACCAAGTGAATTTTATCCGTAACATTTAATAATGTTTTATCTTTTGAAACTGCAAAAGCAGTATTATAGATGGCGTTAGTTCTCATATTAGCTACAGATCCTGCTACTATATGTGTTGTATACTGTTGTGCAAGTTGTTGTATAAATGGTAGAGATTGTTGTAAATCTATGTCCGCTTTATCTTTTAACTGATTTAAGGCATAACCATTATTCCACATTTCAGGTAGCACAATGATATCAGCATTTGTGTAATGCGTTTCTATTAATGAAGAGATCTTTGCTTTGTTTTGTTTGAAATTCGCTTCTGCAACTTCAAATTGATAAATTTGTAATTTCATATTGCTTACTCCTCGTACTTAAATTTATAAATTGAATAAATGTCATCTGAATAATATAGATCATCGCCATGTGAAGTTGTAATTAATTTGGGACAAAGATTATCGATGATTTGACCGCTTTTGATATTTTCAGTCATGTTATAAGTGAATTTTTTGATAGGAATATGCAGATGTTGCGCATCTGAAATAAATAAATCTCCGCATATTAAAATTTTATCTTGATTATGAAAATAGATGACATGACCTGGTGCATGACCAGGAGTTAAGTAATAATTGAAGGGCAGATTTGTATTAGTTTCTAGAGGTTTAACAATGTATTGAACACCTGTATTTTTGGTATGCGTTTTATTTGGATAAGGCAGCTCACCATTGATATAAGGGAGTTCATTTTTATGTGTAAAGATAGGTATTTTCAAAGCTTCAGAAATACGTTTTGCGCCATTGATATGATCTAGATGTCCATGCGTTAAAAAAATGCCTTTAGGATTACCGAGCGATTTAGCAATCGTGATTTGTAGCTCAGCATAATCATCCATACCTGTGTCTATGATATAAACGTCGTTATCATTCACAATAAACCAAGTGTTGATTTGTATCGGAATACCAACTGTTGTCTGCATATTTAATTTATAAATATGGTCTGACATTTGAATGAGTTTCATTATTATCGCTGCTTTCTATTATTTGTTATAACTAAAGGGTAGAGGATAAGCGACAATGTCACAAGAAGGCACAAATAAGTAACTCACGTTAATGAGGAGGTTCATATGTTAAAAAATAGCATGGACTATGGTAGCTGTAATCTTGTAATTCAACGAGGATGTCCGATAGAAGAAACATTGATGTCATTAGGTGGAAAATGGAAAGGTATTATTATCAATACGCTTTATGATGAAGCTTACTTTTATAATGCATTACATCGTGAAGTTTCAGGTATAAGTAGAAAGATTTTGACAGAACAATTAAATGATTTGATTGCTTTGCAAATTGTAAAAAGAGAAGAAACGAATGATTATCCTAAAAAAGTTCGCTATTCCTTAACTCAACGAGGAAAATCCGTCTACCCATTGATAAATGAATTGGCGCAAGTGCTTAAAATGAATTAACTATGTCGTATTATTGTGGAAGTTTAATAAAAAGGCAAGCTATCTGAATTAAAAATGCTCCTCTCAAAGTTTTCATTTTTTAATGTCTATTTTGAGAGGAGTATTTTTTATGTGTTAGTCTGTATTTGTTTGGTGTACTGAAAAACATGTACGATATTCAGAAGCACTTATTTCAAAATGTTTTGTGAAATTTTTAGAGAATAGCAGTGGGTCTTTATAACCTATTTTGCTAGATATTTCATTTATCAATAAATTGGTATTAATTAAAAGTTGAGAAGCATGATACATCCTAATATAAGTTAAGTATTCCTTAGGCGAACAGTTTAAATTTCTTTTAAATAATTTGAATAAATGACTTCTTGAGATATTGACTGATTTTGCAACATCAACAATTGTAATATCTTTTTGATAATTAGAATTTATATATTCGACAGCATATTGAATGTCTTCATTTACAATATCAACTTGAACAGAAAAGTGTTTTGGAAACTTGTCTTGCAAGGCATAAACCAGTTGATATATATGTTGCATAATCAGTATGTCATGAGAATTATTAGATTGAATCGTTTGAGATAGGTTACAAATTTTTTTAATAATAGATTGAATATCTTTAGTGTTTTTATTAATAAGAACGTGCGTATCGACGATACTAGAGCGAGATAAATATGTAAGAATTTGTTTGCCATTAATTCCCACCCAATAATAAGTCCAAGGGTTTGAGAAAGAAGGTTTATATTCAACTTCCATACCTCGTTCTAGTAAAAACATATCTCCCGCTTTCAGATGATGAGTTTCATTATTATATGTAAAAATACCTTCACCTTGTGTGACGATATGTAATACGGCTTGTTGAAAAACGTTATAGCTATAGCCAACATTCGGTACACCAACTTCAATACCGCATTCTGCCAAGTTGGCATCTATCAATTTCTTTTGAAACTTTTTCCATAGTACTTGCATAATATCCCTCTTAATTAAAAAATGATTTTAATTTGTATTTATATAAATACATAGTAATATGAAATGAAACATTTTGCCATATATCATCACCATTATGCTATTCATCCCTCTATATCTGTATTGATAAAATAAAAACAACAAACGTGAAAGCGCTTTACTAAAAGAGGGTTTAGAGGTGGAAAAATGGACAGACATTTAACAGGAAAGCAGAAGTTTGCATTTGGATTTGGAGCAATTGGTAAAGATGCCATATTTAATATCGTCGGTGTCTTTTTAATGTTTTATATAACAGATATTGTAGGTTTATCACCCGCATTTGTTGGTGTTATGCTATTTGTTGCTCGTATATGGGATGCCATAAATGATCCAATTATGGGGATGATAGTTGATAACACTAGAAATAATTTCGGGAAATTCAAAACCTGGTTGTCTATAGGAACGTTAGCGAATGCAATTGTCACCATATTACTATTTACTAACTTTGATTTACCACAGACAGCAATGTATGTTTACATATCAATTTTATATATTTCCTGGGGAATGACTTACACAATGATGGATATTCCTTATTGGTCTTGGTTGCCGAATTTAACACATAATCCTAGAGAACGTGAAGAAGTGTCAGTAATTCCAAGATTTTTTGCGAGTTTAGCAGCATTCACAGTAGGTACATTTGGACTGTATTTTATTCATCAATTAGGAGACGTTTTTGGTAATGGCAGTGATTCAGTAGGGATTTTCATATTTGCAATCATTTGTAGTGCAGTATTTATAATTACAATTGGTGTTACTGTTTTTAAAGTGCCTGAAGATAAGGAATTAGAACAACAAATTGGTATTAAAGTTAATTTTAAAGATATTGGACGTATTTTATTTAAAAATAAAGAGTTATTGGCAATTATGGGGGTATTACTAACTTTTAATTTATGTTTACAAACTTTAAATGGTTCTATTATTTACTATTTTAAATATGTGGTAAATGCAGAACATTTATTTTCAATTTTTAATTCGATGATTTTATGTGAAATGGTTGGTTTATTATTACTTCCTAGATTTATCAAATGGGTAGGTAGAACAAAAGCGTTTAATACGGCTATTTCATTTATTATTTTAGGATTATTGATTATTTTAATAGCTGGATTTATCGCTCCGAAAAGTACACTTTTAATTATTTTAGGTGCGGGCATTTTGAGAATTGGTTCTGGCTTCATGATAGGTATTACAACGGTTTCATTAGCTGATGTTATTGATTATGGTGAAGTTAAATTTGGACAACGCAACGAGAGTATCATCACGTCAACGAACACTTTCTTAACTAAGGCTTCACAAGCTGTTGCAGCATTAATAGTTGGTGTCGGGTTATCAATTCTGGGATACACGCCAAATGAGTCACAATCACTCGTTACAATTAATGGCTTAAGAATCATGATTATCATAGCACCACTGTTATTCGTTTGTTTAACTGCATTTTTATATCACAAAGCCTTTAATTTGAAAGGAGATTTTTTAACGGATATTGAAAAGACTTTGCAATTTAAACGTCAACGAGAACATAGAGAAAGAATTAAATAGGGGGATGTCATATGTTTAAAGAAAAATTTCATGAAGATTTAGAAAAACAAAATGTGAATTTGTTGGCTAGAAGAGCTTTTTATATACCATATCAGCTTGGAGAAAAAGATTATGATTTCAAAACGAGATATGAAACTCAAAATATCACATTACTTAATGGTAAATGGCAATTTGAATTTTTTAATTCATTGGAAGACTATACAAATGAAGATATTAATAGCAAAGAGCAATATTTAACAGTACCATCTGTATGGAATTTGTATGGGTTTGATCAGATTCAGTATTTAAATACACAATACCCTATACCGTTTAATCCACCATACGTGCCTAGAGAAAATCCATGTGGTCGATATAAACGTTCATTTGAAATAAATGACTATAATGAACAAAGCGATTATCATTTGAACTTTGAAGGTGTCGATAGTGCATTCTATATCTGGATCAATGAACAGTTTGTAGGATATAGTCAAATTGCACATTCAATTTCAGAGTTTGATATTACACCATATGTTCAAAAAGGAATAAATTCAATTGAAGTCATTGTACTTAAGTACTCTGATGGAACATATTTTGAAAATCAAGACATGTTTCGTCATTCAGGTATTTTTAGAGATGTATATATATTAAAAAGATCTAAATCGCGCGTGGACGACTTTAAAATTGAGACAACAATAAACCATGAATCTAATAATGGAAAAATAAATTTCACTTTACAAGGAAAGCATCATTTAGGGAATATTAACTTGGTTTTATATAATCCTAAAGGGCTAGAAATAGATCGCGCAATTGTTTCAAAGCATCATCAATTTGTAATAGATAATCCACAATTATGGTCATCTGAGAATCCAGTACTTTATAAGATAATTATTGAAACAGAAAACGAAGTAATCACTCAGAAAATTGGAATAAGAGAAGTTAAAATACAAGATAATCAATTCTATATTAATGGAAAATCAATTAAAATACGGGGAGTAAATTACCATGATAGCCATCCTCAAAATGGTTTTGTCATGTATGAAAAAGATTTTGAAAAAGATTTAAAATTAATGAAACAAGGCAATTTTAATGCGATTCGTACTGCGCATTATCCGAAGGCACCATTATTTTATGAAATGACTGACCAATATGGTTTCTATGTAATGAGTGAGGCAGATTTAGAAACTCATGGTGTAGTAAGGTTATATGGAGAAGAAAATACAGAACACTTTAATATTATTGCTGATAATCCAAAATTTGAAACATCTATTATTGAAAGAATAGAAGCCTCTATCAAGCCATTAAAAAACTATAGTTCTATTGTTTCTTGGTCAATAGGTAATGAATCTGGATTTGGCATCAATATGGTTAAAGGATTGGAACGGGCAAAGCAATTAGACACGACAAGACCATTACATTATGAAGGTGCATTGTATCGAGATAAAGAAAAAAATTATGATATGTCCAATGTTGATATGATAAGTAGAATGTATGCTTCTCCAGAAGAAATTTTAGAAACATATCTAGAAAATCCTAAATTAGATAAACCGTTTATATTATGTGAATACGCACATGCAATGGGAAATTCACCAGGAGATCTTAATGCATATCAAACATTAATTGAAAAATATGATAGTTTTATTGGCGGTTTTGTTTGGGAATGGTGTGATCATAGCATTCAGGTTGGGATAAAGGAAGGTAAACCAATTTTTAGATATGGTGGAGATTTTGGTGAGGCCTTACATGACGGAAATTTTTGTGTTGATGGTATTGTTTCGCCAGATCGAATTCCACATGAAGGTTATTATGAGTTTAAACATGAACATAGACCTTTGAGATTGGTTAACGAAGAGGATTATCGGTTTACATTGAAGAATCAATTTGATTTTACAAATGCGGAGGATAGTTTGATTGTTGAGGGAGAAGCTATTTATTTAGATGGTGAGAGAAAGGTGTTTAATATTCCATTAACTGCTTTCGCGCCTCATATAAGCCAAACTTTTGATTTAAGAGATTATGTAACGCTTGATAATATAAGTAGTTTGATGCTTCGTTATAAATTAAAAGAAGAAGAAAGCTATAGAGATAATTATTTTGAGGTTGGACATGATCAAATTATTTATCAACGTCGAGCATTACCATATCTCAATGAAGAAAAAATGGAGTTTCAATGCAAAGATATGGAACATTCGATTAATATTTCGGTAGGCAACAAATATGCATATACTTTTGACAAGAAACAAGGATGCTTAAAATCAGTGCTTCACAATAATGAAATCATTTTCAATAACAATACCGAAACTAAAATTTGGCGTGCCCCGATAGATAATGATGCATATATTAAAAAAGAGTGGTTATATTCTGGTTATAATAACATTCAAACACTTGTGACAAATTATAAAATAATTGAAGATGAGTCTAATATCAGTCTCGTTTTTGAAATTAATATAGAGTCAGAAGCCGTGCCGCCAGTTTTGAAAGGATCACTTACTTGGACGGTTTATCAAGATGGAAAAGTAAATGTAGATTATAACTTAGAAAAAGATAACAACGCACCATTTTTACCAAGATTTGGTTTACTAATAACTTTACCTTCAACATATGAACAAATAAATTACTATGGAAATGGTCCAATGAGTAGCTATCAAGATAAAGGGATAGCAACATACTTAGACATGTTTGAAACAACGGTGACAAATAATGGTGATGTGCATATTAAACCTCAAGAAGCTGGTAGTCATAATCAAACAACAATTATGAATATTACCAACAATGAGCATACGCTTACCATCACTAGTGAAGATACATTCAGCTTTAACGCATCACATTATTCTTTAAATCAATTAACAGAGGCAAAACATGTGGATGAATTGGAAATAGAAAATAACACATATTTATATGTCGATTATGCACAAAGCGGTATAGGTTCAAATAGTTGTGGTCCTGAATTAAATGAGGAATATCGATTAAACAATAAAAAGATAATGTTCAATTTTGATTTGAATATTTATTAGAATAAAAATTCAAATTTATAAAAAGTTCTAATCCTGATAGATTAGAACTAATTATTTATGGATTTTAACTAGGCCGAGACATGATTAAATGCCTCGGCTTAGTTAATGATATGGATAGTATATGAATAAACTGAAAGGACAAGTACAACTTTTATAAATTATTACGTTATTGAAGCGGATACAAGATATTTAAATTATTTAAAATAACTTATTGCTATATGATTATTTTGATTTTTGTTTTCTACCAATTAGTAGTAAAGCAACACCTAAAATTAAAGATGACCAAAGTGGAGCATGGTTTTGACTTTGACCTGTGTTAGGGAGTTGTTGTTTATTAATTGAATGGTTGCCTTCATTTTTAGCTTCGGGGTGTTCTATTTCAGTATTTGTTGCGATAGGACTATTCATATTTATAATCTTTTGATGATTTATTTGGTTAGTTGTTTTTGTAGCTAGCTGATATTGATTATGGTTTAGTCGTGTATTCGCATCACTCATTTTCAATGTATGATTAGATGCTTCGTTTACAAATGATCTAGAAATTTTAGAAATGTTTAATGTCGCATTATTATTTAAATGCGTTGGTCCATGATGGACTGCTACTATATTTTCTGAATTTAGATTATCCGAATTATCAATGTCTGTAGTTTGATTGATAGCAGGACTTTCGCTAATGTTATCAATCTCATTATCTTCTATATTTGTTACTGAAGTTACACTATCATTATCTTGTGTCGCTACAGTATCTTCCTCATCATCTTGTTTTTCAACATCGGTATTATATTCACCTTTCGTTTCATCTGTATCATCATGTTCATCACTGTTATTAGATTGTTGTGCATTATCAGTCTCATTTTGTCCGTCCGGGTGTGTTTGGTCAAAAGTTTCATCAATTTCATTTAATTCAAATGTAGATGTTGTTCCTGATAACTCGAATGACACCATTAACATGGGTTTACCAGTAGGGCCGTCTTCTGATGATACAAATGTAATGCCCTCGGGAGAGAGATCTTTATTTTCTTCATCGCATAAGTATTGTGTGAATTGAGGTGTAGTTGGGTTTGTAATGTTATAAATCATCACACCGCCTACGCGTTCTAAGCCAACAAAGGCGTACGTTTGATTGCCGAGGGTTCCAACTTCGATGGATTCAACCTCAGGACCTTTGTCATCACTTCTTCCGTCTACTTCTATATCATTAAAGTCTTCGTAATTAGCATTAAAGCGCCCTGGTAAAATATCTTTTATGCGTTGTTCGATGTAGCTACCGCTATCGTAAACCATAGATAAATCAGAGCCTTTTAATATAGAAAATGAGCGACCGCTAAACGATACGAGTGCATTATATTTTCCATTTTTATCTCTAAATTTATGAGAAGTTGTCACTTTTAATCTACCTAATTGATCATCATCAAATAATCCATTGGCTACAAGTTTATCTAGTTCTGCTTGTGTATAGCCTTCATAGTATTTAGCATCTAGTTTGATATCGTCTTTAATATCTTTGACACGGACTTCTTCACTATAGCCATCATAGTCTTGTGCATCACCTTCATTAGCAATTAATAAGTATGTTTCGCCATTATATTCATATGCGGTAATACCATCTGGTTGTAACATGCCGAGCACAGGGACAGGGCGTAATGCTTTTTTACCATCTTTGTCTGAAGGGTCCATAGCATTTTCTGGTAAAGAATGATCTTTATAAGGCAAACCTTGTACTTTTACGAATTCACCTTTTTCAATATCTAGTTTCGCTATAGCACTAGATTCTTGAATTGTGACATAAGCGTATTTCCGATGTTCATCAGGAACGATGTACTCAGGTTCTAAATTTAGGTAAGCTGTTGATTTATCAGGACCTAATTCGCGAATAGAGTCGTTCATATGTGCCTGTGTGAGGGGAACGGTGTTTACATTTGTTTGATTTAATTTAGATGGTGAACCGGACGTATCAATAATTGACACAGAACCTTCTGGATTCTTTTTGTAATCATCAGATGGTTCGCCTTCGTTAGCTACAAGTAAGCGTGTCCCGTCTTTAGTGAAAGTTACCATATCGGGTAGACTGCCTACTGTCAAAGCGTTTAGATACTTTCCAGTATCACTATAAAAAACTACGTGACCAGGTTCTGTTTTGTCTTTGGCAGGTGCTGAAAGGGCGATATAATCACCGTTAGGATGAACAGCGACACTCGTTAAATCTCCGGATTTAATACCTGCATCTTCTAAATAAACTCTTTTTACAAGTGAAATATCTTTGTTGTTCGTGTTTTTAATATCTAAAATGTCTAAAGCTTCTTTATCACCATTTATTGAATAAGCATAACCATTTTTGGGGTTATACTTTACAATTTCAGTGCCACCTTTATCAAATCCTGAGCTACTGTCATAACGACCTGTATGCTCGATGTTGAGTTGTGTTGACTCTTTAGTTGCATTACGTGTTTGTCTTGTTGTTTTAATTTGAGTAGATAAATTTTGTAATGCTGCCTTAGGTTGTTTGTCTTGTTCTTGCGTATCATGTTGAATGGTTTTGAGCAGTGATGTACGTTCATTGTTAGATAAGTTTTCTAAATTCTTGGATGATTGTTTGTTATTTGAAACGGTGTCTTGGTGAATATGTTTGTCGTTGGTTATTTTTGAAATGGGTTGGGTTTTTGTTGATGTCACTTCCATTTCATGTGCTGGGTGCGTATGCTGAACAGTATTATTTTGTGATTTTTGCGTTGATTGTTGTTTATGAGTTGGTATGATGGTCTCTTCTGTTGACTGATGTACGTTATCTTTTTCAGTAAATGTCGCTGGTTGAGATTTTGTTTTTGATGTTGTTGATTCATTAGGTGAGTCTATAGTTTGTTTGGATTCATTATTGTATTGAACCTGATTTGGATTAATTGTTTTTTGTGTATGTGTGGATGTTGTTTTTTCCAATTTTGAAATCGTTTGTTTATCTTCTTGTTGAGTACGTTCTTGCTGTTGCTGTTTTTGAATTTTAGTGTCTTTAACGCCTTTTTGTTTTGCATTGTTTTCTAATAATGGTTCTTTTTGATATTTAGTATTGCTTGTGCCAGCTTGTTGTTTAGTAATATTGTCTTCTACTTTTTGCTGTTCAGTAATGTGATTTTCCATTTTTTGTTCAGGTTTAAGTTTATTTGAGTTTCTATTTGATGTATTTTGATTAGGAATTGATTCAGTACTGTCATTTATAGATTGTTTGGCACGATTAATTGCTGTTTCTTTGCGTTTTTCGGTTTCTTTATGTATCGTATCTGCTTGTTTTGTGTGTATCTTATGATTTTCAGTAGATGTGGGTGAAGTTGATTGTGTTGCTGAAGAATTACTTTCATTAGTGCCTTGTTTTGGAGCAGTGGTTGTTTCAGAATCAATACGGTTTTGTTCACGTTCATCAGCAGATGCTGTATGAGTCATCCCAAGTAATAGACATGTCCCTATGGTCACCGAAGCGGCACCCATTGCACTCTTTCTAATAGAATAAATGGTATTCTTTTTAGCTTTGTTAAACATAAAATCCCCCTAAATAGATAAAATACGTACGATTTCATTATCTCATTACGATGTTTGTCTATTATTTTATAATAATAAAGAATTAGTAAATAATCTTTACAATAAGTGAAATAAATAAAATGGTTAATCAATCATATAATTCGAACAATTTAAAAATAAAAAATGAATTCATGTTGCACTATGAAATATAGCAATTATACATATTTTATAGGGGGAACTTATATTATGTTTAGTAAAGATAACAAAGCGTCGATTGGGATTGCCCTAGCTTATCTTAGCTTTATCGTAGGCGCAGGTTTTACGACTGGACAAGAATTATTGCAGTTCTTCGTTAATCACGGCAATTATGGTTATATTGCTGCAATCATTACAAGTATCATCGTTACATTTGGGACGCGACAAATCTCAAAATTAGGATATCGTGTAGATGCAGATTCCTATGATATTTCTTTAAATAATTTGTTTGGAAATATTATGGGGAAAATCATCGACTTTTTAATTATCTTTTTCCTATTTGGTTTAACTGTGGTAATGGTAGCAGGTGGAGGATCTGCACTTAACCAAGGATTTGATATACCTATTTGGATAGGATCGCTTGCCATTGTTATATTATTGTTTGTTGTTTTACAACTTAAGTTTGATAAAATTCTTGCAGTACTAGGGACGGTTACACCATTTTTAGTTATTGCGGTATTAATCATTGCCGGAACGAATATCATAAATCCTACAATTTCGTTTTCAGAAGTATCACAACATATTGAACCATCTAGAGCGTCAAGCCCATTTTGGTGGTGGGATGAGATTATTTATGGTGGCTTAATCATTGGTAACAGTTTTAGCTTTTTAACTATTGTAGGTAATGATGCGAATAATCATAAAATTGCAGGTAGAGGTGCATATTTTGGCGGATTAGCTTTTAGTGTGTTGTTAATAATTATGGTCGCTGGATTACTCGCTAATATTGGTAATGCGAATAAAGTTGATATTCCAACTTTATTATTGGCAAATGATATTCACCCAATCATAGGTATTCTGATGTCACTCGTCATGTTTGCAGTGATATTTAATAGCTGTATTGGCATGTTATATCCATTTTTAAATAGATTTACCAGCCCTGGTTCAAAGGCTTATGTTTTATTATTAGCTGTTTCATTAATATTGGCATATGTCTTGAGCTTTGTAGGTTTCGTAGATCTTGTAAACTTTGTATTTAAAGTGGTAGGTTACTTAGGATTATTTATCACACTTGCTTTACTTGTAAGATGGATTCAAAATAAATTCACGAAAAAGAAACTGATATAGCATAAAAAAGCTTGCTCCCTAAATTTTCAAACAGGGAACAAGCTTTTTACATATTATAGTTCTTGTTTTTTGAAAATATTTAATGATGCAATGTACGAAACGATTAAAATTAATAAGCCAACTAATGCATAAATACCAACAAATAGGTAAGTACTGCCCATAGTTGATGGGTTTAATGTACCCGTTGTAGAGCCAAGATTTGCGAAAATGGCACCATAGAAAACTATGAAAAATAAAGCAATCGCAATAATAGAGGTCGTAATTAAAATAACATTTGAATTTTCTGGACCAAATTTAAATGTTAATGGAAACATCATGGCATACGTTCCAGCACCACCAATACCGACGAATATAGACAGTACCGTCATTGCTAGACTTTGGGTCACGAGTGCAACGGATATTACGCCTATGATGAGGCCAATCAATATCAGTATGCCATAAAAGCTAAAATAACCATTTACATAGGCTTTTCTGCCACTAGGCAAAGTAGAGATATAGTACATCCATTTGGAATCTTTTTCATGTTTAATGTTATCTGTAACAGGTGATAGTAAGAAAATCATAGGTAAAAAACAAGTCATAGTCGGATTAATAAATGCGAAAATAATACTGGCAAAAATTGAGACAATAAGATAAGTGTAAAGTGAATTTTTACTTGAGTAATAACTGCTCATAATTAAACCTCTCATTATTTTTCACCTCTCATAATCAATTTTGTTGCATCGTCTATGCTTTCTAAAGGACGTGCATCTGAAATGTCTTTTTGGTTATTGACCAACGTAACTCTCACATCTTTACGCTTTCTAGTTGCTACAATCGCTTCATTAGGTAAGTTGAAATCAGCTTCAGGTTGTTCTACTATGCCATAATGGTCCAACAAGTATTGTTTATCTTCCTCAAGTATAATTTGACCGTCTTTCATAAATATTAATTTAGTCGCAAGTTGTTCAATATCTTCTGAAATATGTGAAGAAATTAAAATGCTATTGCCTTCTGCAACATAATCTTCTAATATTTCAATGACTTCTTCACGTCCAGAAGCGTCCATGCCAGCAGTAGCTTCATCAAGAATGAGTATCTTGCTATCATGCCCTAGCGCAATGGCTAATGCGGCTTTCATACGCATGCCTCGTGAGAAAGATTTGATTTCATTATCGGTTGGTAATTCAAATGATTTTATAATAGAGAAAAATTGATCGGAATGCCATGTTTGATAAATATTAGAAAATACTTTATCAATGTCGTTAATTGTTAGTTTATTTGGTACGCGTAAATCATCGAATACAATACCAATATTTTCTTTATGCGCATCGTCGTTATCCGATACTTGCTTACCGAAGTATGCAATTTCACCAGAATCTTTAAAACGATTGCCCACTAAAGTATTAAATAACGTGGATTTTCCAGAGCCATTTTTACCAATGACACCGATGACCTCATTTGGTTTCAGTGTAATTGAGATATTTGATAGTTTAAAATCTGATTTGTCATATGATTTATTTAGATTTTGTACTTCTAATAAATGTTCCATAAAATCCTCCATTTAAAAATTATTTTTATTTATAAAATTTTCGAACTTTCAATGTGTAGCCGAATGCATTATAGATGAAAAGTACTGTTAAAATTAATACGCCAAAGAATTGGTTAACCCCTGTAATAAACGAATATAAACTTAATACAATACCACCAGTAATAATGATGGCTAAGTTATAATGGTATATTTTAAACATAGATACAAGTGTGATATGCCGTTCACCATCATCCATCAGCTTTAGGATTTTTTCAGTATATTGTTCTTCGCCTTGTTTTGGATAGCGTGAATCAAATTTTCGCACGAAGAAACCTATCATTATGGAAGGAATCATAGTAACTAAATATGGGATAATAGAATATAGTATTGTATGTTCGGTATTGTGGCTGATAATTATAATTATCATTGTAATTAGACTTATTAAAATTTGAATGTAATAAATTAAATTAGAACTGATAAATTTCAAATTTGCTTTTTTCTCGTAATGATCAGCTTTTTGCTCATCTAGTACTTGTTCAGTTTTACGCTTATATTTAAGCGCATTTCTTTGTACTTGAAATAGTACTAGAGTAAGAATTAAATTGATGACTGACGCAATGATACAGAGAATTAGGATTGCATTGAATGACACTGTTAATTGCTCAAGTAAATCTGTATATTTAGAAACATTATTAAAACCACTAATCATACCACCTATAAATCCACCAACGATGGCTCCCAATAAAATGAGAAGTAAAAAACGTCCTACTTTCATAAATCAGTCTCCTCTACGATAAAGATATGTTCTACGGGTTCATCAAATATACGAGCTATTTTAACTGCAGTTAATATGGAAGGCATAAAATCATTACGCTCTATTAAAGAAATGGTTTGCCGAGAAATACCGGCTTTCTTTGCAAGTTGTGTTTGATTATAGCCATCACGAGCACGTAACTCTTTAACACGATTTCGCAAATGCTATCAACTCCTTGCTCACAATATATACTATATATGTCAATTTGACAAGTATATTAGTCAAAATGACGTGCATAAATTACTTTTAATGTTGTAAATCTTAATCGATGATATGTAGCAGAATATGCTTTAGAAGGGGATTTAACGGTATTAAAAAAGGCTGAGGACACCTTAATAGGTTTATCCTCAGCCTTTGCATTTTTTCAATTGATGATTTGTATTAAATTAGTAAAATCCTTTTAGTGCATCGCTTGTATCGATATAGATATTTTTAACTTGTTGATAATTTTTAATTGCTTCTTTATATGTTTCTCTTCCGATACCTGATTTTTTATATCCGCCGAATGGGGCACCTTCAGGAACTTGGTTATAGGTATTAATCCAAATACATCCTGTGCGAACACTTTTAGCAATATTGAGTGCACGTGTGATGTTACGAGAAAATACGCCGCCAGCTAAGCCATAGTCAGAATCGTTTGCAACACGAATGGCTTCCTCGTCATCTTTAACTTTAATAATTGTTAAGACAGGTCCAAATATTTCTTCTTGTGCAAGTTTGTTTTTATTGTCTGATACAGCGATAAGTGTTGGCTCGAAGAAGGACCCTTTATCTAAGCCATTTTCAGTGATTTGACTACCACCGACAAGAATTTCAGCATCAGATTCTTTCGCATAATCAACATAAGACTGTATTTTCTCAAGTTGTGCTTTACTTGTTTGCGTACCCATTTGTGTGGATTCATCCATAGGATCGACAACTTTAATATTTTTAAATGCTTCTACGAGTTTTGGAACTAAAGTATCATAAATTTTTTCATGTACTAATAATCTTGAACCGGCGCTACATACTTCACCTTGGTTGAATAGGATACCTAATTGAATACCTTCTAATGCAAGCTCTAAGTTTGCGTCATCTAGGATGATGTTGGCACTTTTACCTCCAAGTTCTAATGTTGCTGGAACAATACGTTTAGCACCCGCATCTGCAACTTGGTAGCCGACATCTGTTGAGCCTGTGAATGAAAGTTTTTCAACGCCTTCATGATTGAAAATGGCATTTCCGGATTCAGAACCTTTACCAGTCACAATGTTAACAACACCATCTGGTAATACTTCTTGCAAAACTTTTCCTAATTCAATCAAACTAAGTGGTGTAGCCGAAGAAGGTTGGATGACGATTGTATTACCGGCAGCAATTGCTGGAGCGATCTTCCATGATTCTAATAAGAATGGGAAATTCTAGGCAACCACTGCTCCGACAACACCTATTGGGTTCGTGACGTACAATACTCATGACATCTTTATCAATATCATTCACAGAACCTTCATCTGTATCGATTACGCTTGCGAAGTATTTATAGTGTTTCGCAGCAAAAGGTATATCTGTGGCTTTCGTTTCACGAATAGGTTTACCAGTATTTAATGATTCGATTGTCGCAAATTTATCTTTGTTTTCAAGAATTTTATCACTAATTTGGCGTAACAATTCAGCACGTTCACTTTTAGAAGTTTGACTCCAGCCTTCAAATGCATCATGAGCAGCTTTGACTGCTTTATCCACATCACGATCTTGAGCTTTCGCAACTTTAGCTAATACTTCACCTGTCGCAGGGTTTGGTACTTCTAATGTGTCGCCACTATCACTTGCTACATATTGACCATTGATAAATAAACCATAGTTTTCATCGATAAAATCTTTTGTATTAATTGTCATAATAAATCGCTCCTTTAAAGCTCATTTTTAATTAAAACATCGTAGATACATTCGGACAAATATCAATCTTATGCGTTAACTTCACTGTTTTTTCTTGGTAATGGATAGAAACCATCATTTAAAAGTTTCCAAAGTTTCGGTGGTAAATCGTGTTTATCTTGACGATCTTCATCGAATTCAGAAATGATTGTTTCATCTTTACCATTTTTCAATTTTATTCACAAAATTGTGATCAATCAAAATTTCTCTTCCTAAGGCAATCATCTCAATGTAAGGTGATTGTATTGCTTCTAAAGCTTGTTCAGCAGTGAAGATAGATCCGATACCAATGAGTAGCATGCGACCGTCTATCCAACCATGTAATAACTTGATTCTTTCTTCACCAGCATATTTACCTTCACGAGTTTGAGAATGCACATCCATAAGTGATACATGAAGATAATCTAATGGTTGTTCTTTTAATTCATTAATTAATGATTCTGTAATTTCCATTGTATAGTAAAGTAATTACTTTACTAAAAATAACTAGAAAAATATATTTAAGCC
>ERZ1023508.257-NODE-257-length-19394-cov-11.247117_pt1 | contig 19394 bp, 22 predicted proteins | sample MGYA00380548_ERZ1023508 | MGnify/ENA primary metagenome ERZ1023508 (study PRJEB33173, sample SAMEA4830311) | metagenome | study: EMG produced TPA metagenomics assembly of the PRJEB25223 data set...
ATTTCTTTTTTTAGTTTGTCATTAGGTATTGGCTTCGTTGGAATAATTTTATTGTCTTCCATTTTTACAGGATATCTCTTTTCATCATCTTTTAGTCTACCTTTACTGTCATCTGTTGTTTTCCTCACATAATAATAACCTTTAGTTGTTCTAGTATTGTGATTAATATATAGAAAGATACCTCTAGATTCCATGTACTTGCCTTTTGGTTCAATTGTCATGGTAGATCCAACTATCCATGTCCCTTTATCCTTTTTATCAAACTCTTCATCTCGATAGCCTTCTTTATCATAAAAGTCTTCTAGATTTTTAGTTGGATACATACTTAACGTTTTATTAAAGTTTTGTTTGATTTCCGTTTCTTTACCGTTTCCACAACCACTTACCAAAATTAATAAACTTATGTATATAGTTACTTTCTTGAGATAACGCATTGGCTCACATCTTTCCGATTTTACTTTATTTATACTTTTACAAAATGCATCACTTTAATACGCTTCTAAATTAATTAGTCCATATTATTCTTTAAATTATTACTCATTGAATCCAATTCAAAAATTGTACTAACTACCCAATCGTCTTTAGCTAAACTTTTAAAATTTTTACTGAAAGCGTGGCAATGTCTCTTTTTTAGTGTTATCAGTGTTTTTTCTTCAGCTTTCATCTCATTTATTATTCGCATGTTCTATTTCATAACTTGTTTCTTCAGAGGTACTTTTTATATTGCCTGGTTTTATTTTATATTCAGTTTGGCTCATGATTCATTATCCTCGCTAGGGCTAAATAGTACAGAATCTGTAAAATAGATATTCTCTTCTTTATTTTCTATAAAAGTAAATTCTAGATTTTTAGAACCTACGGATGAACCTTTTAAATCCCCATCACCTTTCAACAATAGTTTAGGTGCTTTTTTAGTTGGGATGTCATATCTTTTTCTTAATTGTTGTACGTTATATTCATTATTACTCAATTGATATTGCGCGGAATAACTAGGTACATTAGGATTGTATGAAATGTCACCATCTTTATAATTTTTAATATCTTTAAAATTGCCATATTGTACAAAAAATTTAAAGTTTTCAATTTCTTTTTTTAATTTATCATTAGATATTGGTTTGGTTGGAATAATTTTATTGTTTTTCATTTTTACAGGATATTTCTTTTTATTATTAATGGGTCTTCCTTCTCTATCCTTTTCTATTTCATTGACTATAAAATGGCCTTTTGATGTTCTAGTATTGCGATTGATAAAGAGAACCATCCCTCTAGATTCCATGTTCTTGCCTTTTGGTTCAATGACCATTTTAGAATGAACTATCCAAGTTCCTTTGTCATCCTTATCAAACTCTTCATCTCGAAACCCTTCTTTATCGTAAAAATCCTCTAGATTTTTAGTTGGATATATACTTAACGTTTTATTAAAACTTCTTTTGATTTCCGTTTCTTTACTATCGTCTTTATTTATAAATCCACATCCACCAATAAAAAACGTTATTAATAAAAAACTGATGCATAAAAGTAACTTTTCCGAATGTTTCACATTTTCACATCTCTCTGTTTTTGAATTCTTTTTTTAAATCATGGTATCTATATATAAATATTGAGTTATAATACAAATCTCTCTTTCATATTACCAAAAATAAACACCCATTCATTTTAATTTATTTTTTTTATATTCTTGTTATGTTTATATAGTATAAGAACCACATAGTCGTCTTTTTGTACAACTACGTGGTTCCTCAATTATTTTTCTTCTAAGTTGTTTTATGATTTTTAGTAATCATTTCTAAAGGCAATCTCTCAATACCGTAATAATGACATTTATTAACTACTTTAGAATGGTATAGCATTATTGCTTTGCCTAAACGTCCACTCGTGTTAATAGAATAGCTTATATCGAAGGATTCGATAAATTCATTTTGATCATAGTCTGATATGGCGTATTCTAAATCTTTCCACGTTCCTATGCAGTTACTGATTAACGACAAATTATTCAGCATCACTTTTAACATTATATTTTTTAGATGATTAGGGGTATTTTCTTCTTTATATTTGGAAAAATCGAGATGCTGATTCTTATAACCGCATATTTTAATAGTCATGTTGTTTCACAATTATTTACCCTTGCTTGGATTAAAATTAATACTATCGGTAAAATAAATATTTTCCTCATTATTCTCAACAAAAGTAAATTCAAGATTTTTATAACCTACAGAAGATCCTTTTGGATCTCCAGCACCTCTCATTAATAATCTAGGAGTTTTTTTCGTTTTAATATCATATCTTTTTCTTAATTGTTTAATATTATAGTCATCATTACTTAAATGATATTGTGCAGAATAATTTGGTACATTAGGATTGTATTCAATAACCCTTTCTTTATAATCATCTGAATTTTTAAAGCTTCCGTATTGTACAAAGAACTTAAAGTTTTCTATTTCATTCTTCAATTTATTGTCATTAATTTTTTGAGTTGGAATTATCTTGTTATTTACCATCTTTATAGGATATTTCTTTTCTTCATCATTAATTTCACTTTTATTATCTTCAGAAATTTTCCTAATAACGTAATAGCCAGTTGTACTTCTAGTATTTCTATTCATATGTAACACCATACCTTTTGAAGTCATAATCTTACCTTTTGGCTGTTTTGTCATTTCAGATCTAATAATCCATGTTCCTTTGTCATCCTTATCAAACTCTTCATCACGATAACCCTCTTTATCATAAAAGTCTTCTAGATTTTTAGTTGGATACACGTCTAACATTTTATTAAAGTTTTGTTTGATTTCCGTTTCTTTACTGTTTCCACAACCACTTACTAAAATCAATAAACTTATGCATATAGTTACTTTCTTGAGATAATGCATTGGCTCACATCTTTCCGATTTTACTTTATTTATACTTTTACAAAATGCATCACTTTAATACGCTTCTAAATTAATTAGTCCATATTATTCTTTAAATTATTACTTATTGAATCCAATTCAAAGATTTTAAAAACTACCCAATCGCCTTTAGTTAAACTTTTAAAATTTTTACTGAAAACGTGGCAATGTCTCATTGTTTGTGTTAGCAGTGCTATTTTTCAGCTTTCATCTCATTTTCATGATCATGGTGCTTTTTAAAATGCTCTGGAGCAATTACACCGGTAATTTTCTTTTTCTCTATTTCCTTTTTTACTTTATCTATACTTTCATCATCTAAGATAGGATTCGGCATTAACATATTTTATTCAGCCTCCATTATCTTTTCAGTTTGCTTTAAATATTCTTTTCTTACTTCATATTTATAATTTTCCAACTTTCTCTCTTTATGATGAATATAATCATTTATTTCTCGATCACATTGATCAATAATATTCATCATTCTAGTATTAGAATCGTCACTATAATTCATTTTACTTTTTAAATATAAAAACGCTTCGTAACTTTGGTCATTTTCTCTTCTTAATTGATATCTTTGTTCATTAAGGTTTTGGAATTCAATATCAATTTTCTTTTTCTCTGTGTCGTAGGCATCTTCTAAGTCCTCTATCTTCTTATACTTTGAAAACATCACATCAAGCTCCCTATTTGACTGGCTAACATTTGGTCTTTATTCACTATTTCATTGATACTATTTTTGATTTTAGATACATATATACTATATTGTGAAGAAATATTTGATAATTCACGTAATTTAATAGAAATTTCATTTTGAGGCGCAGTAACAAGTTTATATTCATTAACATTTCCAGCATCTAAAGCGCTTAATACTTCGTCACTAGAAAGATGTTTTCCTATCTCATTTCCAGATTCTTGAGCTTCTTCCCAGTTTTTTTCAAATTTTTTATCCATCTCATTGTACATTTTTTTCAAACGTCGGAATTCTTCTTCAACTAATTGATTTAGTCCCTCAGCTATTGAAAGTGCAGTTAAATATTTTAATAACTTTTGTTGGGAAGAAGATAGTGCTCCTCCACTTGCTTGGAGTAGATTTGCTCTAACTTCATCAACTTTTCCTAGTTTATTTTCAGTTTGCTTTTTCGCATTTATATATGTTTTATCATTTGCCTCTTGATATTTTTCTATTTTTTTAAGCACTTTTCTTATTATTTTTTGTTCATCTGATGACATAAAACCATCCATCGCATGACCTTTGCCATTTTTTAGAATCAACTCATCCCCTGCTAATACATAATTATAATGTTTAACCCTTTTATTTAACTCATCTTTATCTGAAACAATTCTAAGAATATTTCCATCATAATTTTTCAACAGTTCATCTACCTCATCATCTTTTTTTGCATCAAAATAACTACTTAATAACAATGATGAAGGTTTTTTAAATAATCGGGTTTCTTTTATTGCCAATGGAGCTGGATTATAGACAACAATTTTCTTAATACCATTACTTGTGCCTATAATTATTGCATCTCTACCTCCTAAAGAATGACCTGTAATTATATCTATATCATACTCCTTCTGTAATTTTTCAATGAATTGTTGCGTATTTTTAAAGTGAGCATCTTTATGGGTTACTGAACGCATTCCAATATTTGCATCTGATTTAAGATCTTTTAGTGTCTCGGCTGTATCCTTATAATCTTGCTTAGATGCTTTGACCTGTGAATCAACTAAGCTAGCAAGTACCCTTTTTATTTGTTTACCATGAACATTAGTTCCTGTCATACCAACAGTAAGTTTACCTGTATCTTTATTCAAAAAAGCTGTTGTTGTAGTGCCAGTTTTCGGGTCGGTATAACTGTCAACGTAGTCTAAATTTTTTGGAAAATTGTTCTTTGATCTTAATTCATCTATTTGAGATTTAATTTTACTGTTATCTAAACCATTGTCATTAGCATTTTCTATTTCATAGCTAATCATAGATACTGCGCTTGTTTCTTCTGTGTTATTTTTTATATTCTTTTGTTTTATTTGGTAGTCAGTCTGACTCATTATTTATCATCCCCACTTGGAGTGTATTCAACGCTGTCAGTAAAATAAATATTTTCTCCTTTTTTCTCTACAAAAGTAAATTCAATATTTTTAGAACCTGTGGATGAACCTTTTAAATCACCTGTACCTTTTAATAACAACTTAGGGGCTTGTTCGGTTGGAATATCATATCTTTTTCTTATTTGTTTTACATTATAATCATTATTACTGAGTTGATATTTAGCTGAATAATTAGGCGCATTAGGATTATAAGATACCTCACCGTCTTTATAATCTTTTAAATCTTTAAAATTGCCATATTGTGAGAAAAACTTAAAGTTTTCTATTTCTTTTTTTATTTTTTCATCTTTTATTTGTTTTGTTGGAATTATTTTGTTATTTTCTAGATTTACTGGATATTTCTTTTCACTATCATCTGTTTTGACTTTACCTGTATCTTTTATTTTGGTAAGAATAAAATAGCCGTGAGTGGTTCTTGTATTTCTATCTATATATAAAACCATCCCTCTTGATTTCAACGCTTTCCCTTTTTTTTGTATATTCATTTCAGAGTGAACTATCCACATTCCTTTATCGCCTTTATTAAATTCTTCGTCTCGATATCCTTCTTTATCGTATAGATCTTCTAAGTTTTTAATAGGATACATACTTAATATTTTATTAAAACTTTTTTTGATTTCCGTTTCTTTACTATCGTCTTTATTCATAAATCCACATCCACCTATAAAAAACGTTATTAATAAAAAACTGATGCATAAAAGTAACTTTTTCGAATGTTTCACATTTTCACATCTCTCTGTTTTTGAATTCTTTTCTAAAATCATGGTAGCTTCATATACATATTGAGTGATAATGTATCTCTCTCTTTCTTTCATATTATCAAACAATAAACACCCATTCATTTTAATTTATTTTTTGTATATTATTGTTATGTTTATATAGTATAAAAACCACATAGTCGTCTTTTTGTATAACTACGTGGTTCTTGTATTAGAACCTATGTAACTATCAGCCTATTCAAGGTTAGAAGGAAATTTATTATCGTCTTTCAACTTCTCAGTTTGATCCATAATTCTATTTCTAAGTAAACCATTATTATTTGCATTTTCTATTTCATAACTAACTTTAGACACAGTGCTAGTTTCTTCAGAATTACTAGTGATATTTTCTGTTTTTATTTTATATTCAGTTGAGCTCATATTTAATGACCCTCACTTGGTTTATAGTCTAAACTATCAGAAAAATATATGTTTTCTTTAGGTTTTTCGATAAAAATAAATTCAATATCTTTAGACCCAATAGAAGAACCTTTTAAGTCACCTGTACCTTTTAACAATAATTTAGGTGGTTGTTGGGTAGGAATATCGTATCTCTTTCTTAATTGTTTTACATTATAATCACTATTTTCTAAATCATACTCTGCTGAATAGCTAGGAACTTTTGGATTGGTTGCTATTTTTCCATTTTTATAATCTTTTAAAGAGTTGAAATTTGCATATTGAGAAAAAAACTTAAATTCTTCTATTTCCTTCTTCACATTAAAATTTTCAATTCTTTCAGTTGGAATGATTTTATTATTTTCCATTTTTATAGGGTATTTTTTTTGAGTATTTTGACTAACCCCTTTACTATCCGTAGATATTTTATTAATTATATAATTTCCTTTTGATGTCCTTGTATTTCGATTTACTTTCAAAACCATACCTCTCGTTTCAAGATCATCACCTTTACGTTGTATAGCCATTTCAGAGTAAAGTGTCCATGTCCCTTTATCATCTTTATCAAATTCTTCATCTCGATACCCCTCTTTATCGTACAGATCTTCAAGGTTTTTGATAGGATACATACCTAACGTTTTTTCGAAACTTTTTTTGATTTGTGCTTCTTTATTAAATTCTTTTGTCATACTTCCACATCCACAAATAAAAATCGTTATTAATAAAAAACTGATGCATAAAAGTAACTTTTTCGAATGTTTCACATTTTCACATCTTTCTATTTATCGTAAATTTGTAAACACTATATAAATCAAATTCTTAGACTTCTTCATATCACTCTTTAATATTACCAAACAATAAACACTTAAGATGTAATTCAAATTTAATTTTTTGCTTTATAATTAATAAATAAAACCGCATCACTTACGATATGCTACTATGTATCAGATAGTGATGCGATTTTTTAATTATCCATTCCATCTATTAAAACAAAACGACTTCCAGAATTAAATTTTGACATTTAAAAAATTTAAAATAGCAAAGCGTGTTTACCATTGTAAATTGTTTTGCTATTTAAGTAATTCGTCCTTCGTACTTAATCATGATTTACAAACAATTATTAACCATTACCTATCAAAGTGAATATGATAATACTTACAATAAAAATAGAACATTCTTCACTTTACGGCGAAGGATACGCTCAATTTAATTTTTTTAAGATATATTGTACAATTCAAAATGATGGGGGTATTTTATTTATGAAAAAATATATAATCATTGTGGCACTTTTAACTTCTTTTTTACTATCCGCTTGTACAATTAATATTGAGCGCGATGAGGAAAATAGTGAGAAAAATAAACAGAAAGAAAACACTCATACTGATTCAAATAATACAAGTTCGAATGAATCAGATACTTCTAAACAATCATCTCAAGAAAATACTATAAATCAAACAGAACAAAATCAACCAGCTAATAATAATTCAAGTTCACAACAAGATCCGCAAATAATAACAGAAAATGAAGCTATTCAAAAGGTAAAAGATGAGTTTCCATCTACACGAACAAGAAATGACTATCGTATAGATGCTACTAGAACTGACAATAATGTTTATGCTATCAAATTTATTTCGCAAGATGCGGAAGGTTATCCTATGAAAGCTGCTGTAACTATTGATAAGCGAACTGGAGAGTTTATTGATTACATTGATGATAGAAGCGACGAAGATAAAGAGCGTCATGTTCAACATGCTAAAGAAAGCCCCCTATACAAAGGGTCATACGAAAATTTCAGAAAAGACTTTAGTCATAAAATAGATTAATGAAGTATATCTATTTAATATATTTTGAACTATCATCCTTTTTACACCATATGAAAATCAAAAATATAGTGTGAAATTACAAAATCAGAGGATACATCATATAATGACACAATATAAAACACACCTTAAAAAAGATAAAACTCCAAAAAAAGCTACTAAAATGAGAATGAGTCAAGTTAAAATTTTAAAACCTAAAGATTATTAATATAAGAGCATCTCTCACCACAAAAGTGAGGATGCTCTGTTTTAATTTTTTGAAGATGTAACATAAGATAAAACAAAATAATTTTTTATTATATTTCCATATTCATTTAAACACTATTTTGTTTCTTAGTATAAAGGAGATAACTTTTACAGTTATTGATAACTAATAAACGAAATATATTTATTTAATTACTTTTTATGTTTATACAAAACATTCATGACTACAATGAATAAAGGTGCTACTACTAATATTGATATTGTATATATATCAATATTAATTTTACTGATTACTCGCCATAAGTTCTGCTTGCTCTACAACCTGCTCTACAGCCATTTTTTGTAAATCTGGTGGATAGCCATATTTCTTAAGCAATCGTCTCACAGCTACGCGCATTTTAGCTTTTGCGCTATCACGTTTAGACCAATCAACACCCATGTTTTCTTTCACTGTTTTAGTTAACTCATGAGCAATCGCACGTAGTTCTTTATCTCCCATGGCTTCTTTTGCTGTTTCATGTGAAGCTAAAGCATCGTAAAACGCAATCTCATCTGAATTCAGGCCTAATTCTTTTCCTCGTTGTTGTTCTTGTTTGATATCTTTAGCGAGTTGAATAAGTTCTTCAATCACTTTAGATGTTTCAATGGAACGACTATTATATTTATTAATCGAGTTTCCTAACATTTCAGAGAAACGCTTAGATACTGTCGCGTTCGTTTTCATTAATGATTTAACTTGCCCTTTGAGTAATCGATTTAATAATTCTACCGCAACATTTTTTTGTTTCAATCCTTCGACATCTTTTAGGAAGTCATCTGATAGGATTGATAAATCGGGTTGTTCAAGACCTAGCGTTTGGTAAACATCAATGACATCTTCAGTCACAACAGATTGTGACACAAGTTGATTAATCTCTGCTTCAACTTCTGCAGGCGTTTTACGGGTTTTCCCTTCTTTTGGTGGTTGTAATAATTTAACAAGACCTGCTTTAACTGCTTTAAAGAAAGCAATTTCATCATTGAGTTCTTGGGCTGTTGGTTCAGTCGCACAAAGAGCAAAAGCTTTCCCTAACTCTGTGACCGTTTTAATAAAACGCTGGCGTTCATCTTCGCCTAAACCAATCACATAATCCATCGTATCTGAAATCGCATAATAACGTTCAGACTTTCTCTCTGAATTAAACTTAGAATAATCAAGATTATATAACATATCTTGAATCACATCATATTTCAATAACATCAATTCAACCGCTTTATCTGTATCTATCGCCGTTTGTGCTTGATCAGATTCTGTATATTCTTTAAGTGCCTCTTTTAAACTTTCAGCGATACCCACATAATCGACAATCAATCCACCCGGTTTATCTTTAAATACTCGATTGACTCGGGCAATTGCTTGCATCAAATTATGCCCTTTCATTGGTTTATCAATATACATCGTATGCATGGAAGGTACATCAAATCCTGTGAGCCACATATCTCGAACAATCACGAGTTGTAATTCATCATTCACATCTTTCATACGTTTTTCTAATAAATTACGACGTTTTTTAGGACCAATATGTCTTTGGAAAGAAGCAGGATCACTAGATGAGCCTGTCATTACCACTTTAATAACACCTTTGTCATCATCATCCGAATGCCATTCCGGTTTTAGACGAATGATTTCATCGTATAAATCAACAGCAATTCGACGACTCATCGTTACGATCATTCCTTTACCTTTCATCGCTTGCTGACGTGTTTCAAAATGTTGGATGATGTCTTTGGCTAGGGCTTCTACACGAGGTTTTGCGCCTGCTAAGGCCTCAATACGGGACCATTTTGATTTTAAACGTTGTTTTACATCTTCTTCTTGGTCTTCTGTAATGTCATTATATGCTTCATCTAAATCTAAATTTTGGGGTAGATTTAATGGAATTACACGACTTTCATAGTAAATTTTAACCGTACTTCCATCAGCTACAGCTTGTGTCATATCATAAACATCAATATAGTTCCCAAAGACCATTTGCGTATTTTTATCCGTTGAAGCTACGGGTGTACCCGTAAATCCTACAAACGTTGCATTCGGTAAAGCATCTCTTAAATATTTAGCATAACCATATTTAATGCCTTCTCCTTTATCATCATATTTAGCGTTAAAGCCATATTGTGTACGATGTGCTTCATCTGCCATGACAATCACATTTTTACGTTCTGTTAGGGCAGCCATGGTCGTTTCATTTTGTTCAGGTTCAAATTTTTGCATTGTTGTAAATACAATACCACCCGACTCAACAGATAATAACGATTTTAATTCTTTACGTGTTTCAGCTTGTTTTGGTGTTTGTCTTAATAATCCTTTACCAGAGCGACCTTTTGATTTAACAAACGTACTGTATAGTTGGTTATCTAAATCATTACGGTCTGTTACGACAACTAATGTAGGATTATTAAGCATTTGAATTAATTTTCCAGAGAAAAAGACCATGGTTAAACTTTTACCAGATCCTTGAGTATGCCAAATAACGCCACCTTTACCATCACCATGCCCAGATGAAGCTAATAAAGCTCTATCAACAGCTTTATTAACAGCATAGTATTGATGATACGCTGCTAGAATTTTACTGATATGTCCTTTGCCATCATCTTGAAATAAAACAAAATATCGAATTAAATCAAGTAGTGTTTCAGGATTTAACATCCCATGAATCAGTACGTCTAAGCTAGCTAAACTTGATGAAGATTCCGTTTCTCCATCTTTAGAACGCCAAGTCATAAAACGATTATAGTTCGCAGTTAGTGAACCGGCTTTAGTGTTAATGCCATCACTTGTAACAAGCACTTCATTAAACGTAAATAATTGTGGAATACGCATCTTATACGTTTCTAATTGATGATAACCATCTTCGACGCCTACGGTTTCATTGGTTGAATTTTTAAGTTCGATCACAACGATAGGCAAGCCATTGATAAAGAGTACAATATCGGGACGTTTTGTATAGTCTCCATTAACGACCGTGTATTGATTGACTGCTAAAAAATCATTGTTTTGTGGATGTTCAAAATCAACGATTTTAACAATTTCTACTACCGATTGTCCTTCGTCATCATAGTCTTCAATTTCAATACCATTAATCAAATTTTCATGAAAGGTAAGGTTATTTTCTAAAAGATTGGGCGACTTCTCTAAAGTTAGTTCATGTATCGCTTTTTCAATAAAACGAGGATGGATGTCTGAGTTGATTTTTCTTAATGCTTTCTCTAAACGTTCATGAAGGACAACATCTTTATCACTTTTACGTTCTGGCGCTAGACCTGCCATACTAATCTCATTACCTTTTTTATAGTCATAGCCTAGTGATTGTAACCATTCTAATGCAACCTGTTCTAAATCATCTTCACTAAATTGAAAGCTCATCTTCATTCACCTCGATATCATCAGGTATCTCAATTTCACCTGACATTAATTTTGGTAGTAATGTGTCACGTAGTTGGGTTAAATTTTGGTTTTCATCTTCATAATTATTTTTTTGGTTAAATAAAGAACTAATTTTGCTATTAAATTGATCTATTATATTCGTATCAGGAGTTAAGTACATAAGATCTTTTATGTTAGCAATAGTAATTTGAGGCTGTGCTGACCCTGTTGTATAGCGTTTAAAATCATTGTATTTAAAAAGTTCTTTAAAATAGTAAAAATAATTTTTTTGCTTTTCATTGAGAACAATTGAGTTATTTGTAACAAATGATTTTTCTTTAGAAATATGAATTTTTCCCGAAGCTGCACCCCGACAAGAAATTAGAATTTTTGGGTTTTCATACATATAACTCGAGTAATAGCCAATAATACCATTTCCACCAAAAACCGGATAACCAGTATTCAAAATTTTCTTAGTTGGTAAATTCTTACCATAATTTATTTTGAAAATATCATTCAACTTATGAACTTTCCAACTCAATGGCATTTCTCCCAACTCACTATCAATCATCTCTCCGCCGCTTGATTTGTATGGATTTCCATTTTCATCAGGAAATTCAAAATCAACAAACCAACGTTTAAACAATGTTTGTGATAGTTCCTCTAGGTTTGCTATAATTTTTTGATTTAATTCAATTTTTTCGTCTATTGAATCTAAAACTTTTTCAACTCTTTTTTGATTTAATAAATTAGGTAGACTAACCTCGATATTTTTAACTACTTTACCTGAAATTTCACTAAAAGTTGAGCCTGTACCTAAAGATTTAATATTATCCATTTTATTTTGAAGTAGATAATATAAATATTTAGGAGAAACTATTTCTTCGTTACAAATAATACTTTTAAATCCTTGGTTGGTGGCAACTTTTTTTCCCGCAAGTGCTAAATATCCAATCGGAGCTCGAGATGTCATTAATATAGTATCTGTGGGCACTAGTTTAGCACTGGAATTATTTAAACCTTCCTCAGTGATATTTCTCTCACCATGATAAATATACCTATTACTATAATTTGATAAATCCTTAGGTGTTATCCAGGAGATATTTCCGCCATAATAATTATCATTTTTAGTAGAAGGAGTCCCACCTCCAACAACAGTGCCAATCTCTTCTATCTTGTATTTTTTAAACTCCATAACCTAACCCCTCCAATGATGTGCGGATTTGATCTTCGAGTTCTTTTGATTTTGCGAATTGTTCGCTTAATTCGGAAGTAATACGTTCCATTTTTTGTTCAAAGGGCTCTTCATCTTCTTCAACATCCACAGAACCTACATAACGTCCAGGCGTTAAAATGTATTCGTTATTCTTAACTTCTTCTAAATCAGCTACTTTACAAAAACCAGCTATATCTTCATATAGTTCATTGTTTGTGCCTCTCCAAGCATGATATGTTTGTGCTACTTTTTGTATATCTTCATCTGAAAATTCTTTTAATGTTCTAGAGACCATATGACCGATTTCACGAGCATCAATAAATAAAATTTCATTTTTACGTTCTTTTTTACCATTTTGACCTTTGTTATTGCTAATGAACCAAAGACATACTGGAATTTGTGTAGAATAAAAGAGTTGACCAGGTAAAGTAACAATACATTCCACTAAATCTTGTTCAATAAGATTTTTACGAATTTCTAATTCATCTTTTCCACTTGTAGACATTGATCCATTGGCTAATACAAATCCTGCTGTACCATTAGGTGCTAATTTTGAAATCATATGTTCAATCCATGCATAGTTGGCATTACCTTTTGGAGGTATTCCAAATTGCCAACGATAATCATCAAGTAATCGTTCTTGTCCCCAATCACTTGCATTAAAAGGAGGATTGGCTAATATGTAATCTGCCTTTAATCCTTTATGTAGATCGTTATGGAATGTATCAGCATTTCGTTCACCTAAGTCATTATCAATCCCACGAATCGCTAAGTTCATTTTTGCTAATTTCCAAGTAGTAGGGTTAGATTCTTGTCCGTAAATCGCAATATCGTCTAATCGACCTTGATGTTTCTCAACGAAGCGTTCACTTTGTACAAACATCCCACCTGAACCGCAACATGGATCGTAAATACGGCCTTTATAAGGCTCAATCATCTCAACTAATAATTTTACAATTGATGATGGCGTATAGAACTCTCCAGCATTTTTACCTTCGGCACTTGCGAATTTAGCAATAAAATACTCATACACTCGGCCTAATACATCTTGCTTACGACTTTCAGTATCGCCAACCTTAAATGTAAATAAATCAATAATATCGCCTAATTTTTCTTTATCTAATGCAGGTCTCGCATATTCTTTAGGTAACACGCCTTTAAGTGACACATTTTCATTTTCAATTGCACTCATCGCTTTATCAATCATTTGTCCAATTTCAGGTTTCTTCGCATTGTCGTTAATATATTGCCATCTTGCTTCTTTCGGTACCCAGAAAATGTTTTCTGCTAAGTATTCATCTTGATCTTCTTCGTCAGCATATGGATCTTGCTTCAATTCTTCATACTTTTCTTCGAAAGAATCTGATACATATTTTAAAAAGATTAAACCTAATGCTACATTTTTATATTCAGCAGCATCCATACTTCCTCTTAACTTATCGGCTGCTCTCCATAAATCTTCTTCAAAACCTAATACACTCACTTTTATTCCTCCTGTAATTGAAATTTTTCTACATTAACACTTAATTCAGCTTCATCTATCAAACTATTTAAAATACACTTTTGCTCTTCATAATCAATTTCTTTTTGATTTTTATAACTATATAAATAAATACTTTTTAATTTATTTTTATTTACATTATTTAGAACACCTTTTATATAAATTAAATCAATATTTGCAAAACTAAAACCATAAAAATAAATGTTCTCAATGTTTTTTTGAGACAATTCTTCAAACCAACTTCGATTATTGTCATATATTTTAGAAGTATCTTTAGATAATTGTTGTCTTAAATAATTTCTAACTCCAAAATTTGCATGACCTATTTCATTAATTTTTCCTATTTTTTCATGGCCAAATTCATAGCTCTCACCATTTTTAACCATATGAATGTATTTAATATTATCTTTATTAATATTATATATTTTTTCTAGTGTAGGCGTATAATTAAAACTAAAAAATACATCTCTATTTTCATTAAACAAATGTTTTAAATTTTTTTTAGTTGATTCTTTAATTATTTCAAAATCCCGTAAATAATTCACCCATTTTTTGAATAGACAACTAAAATTCTCTGTAAACATAATTGCGTTTGTTAGATTTTTGACATCTTTTTCTATATAATAATCTAAATCTAATTCACCTATACTCTTTTCCAAATCTTTCCATAACATGTTATCATTATTTCTATAAGAATTTTCAATAACATCCAGTAATACTTTAGCATTAATATCTAGTGAATTTTCTAAAAAATGTTTAAAATCAATATATTTTGATTTAATACCGTGGTCGATATCGAACCCGTTCCCAATTATATATAAATTCAATATTTATCCCTCCTCAACTAAATTTAATCTAACCAATATTCTAAATTTAAATAACATTTAATCAGCTATAGCATTTGTTAGATTAATTTTAGTTATTTTTATTACTTTTCCTTTCGTCAATTTATGTATTTTAGGATAAGTAATTTTGATCCTTTCATAAGAGTTTGAACTGAATTATTAGTGTTATCCCTTTATTTAGTATAGGACAGCACCATTAAATACATCCGTATTATGCGCTGAGTTTTCTATAGTAAAAATATCAATTTTTTTAAATACTAATTTCTGTACCTCTTCCAAAGTCATTGAACCTCTAAATGCGTTAATTTGATTTAATAAATCCAATTCAGTTTCCTCACTTTAGTTAATGTTACACTTAATATAAACACCATCTCTTAAATTCCAATGGTTATGTTTTTATTACTTATAAATTTACTTTATTTTAAATTTTCCACTCATCGTTAAATATGTGAAGTGGCATGGTTACAAATCTATCTATTTTTCTTAATTTGTAATGATTTCATTTATATTTACTGTAACGCATATTAATATAATTTATTCTATATATATTCTAACTAAATTAATCTCTAACTCATTTTATTCATTTGATGTAATAATATATGCTCATTAATCTTACTCATTAGTGGATTGATTTATAAAATCACTATCTAATGCCTTTAAAAAGCATATACATTAGATAAGTTGCTTGTGGAACTTAATCTGATTTTGCAATCCTTCTATTTTTATTGTAAAAAGAAGACTGTTACTTAACAAATTTTACACTAATTAATTGTTAGACTTGTTTTTTACTAGTTATATACACTATTTTTAGAAAAAAACTATAAGCGAAATTACAATTGATATTATTGAGGTAATGATTTTTAAATTTTCTGAGATATTTTTTATTAAATTTACTCTCTTAGCTTTCTCCTTTGATGCTACATATCTAATAATCAAATATTGACACTTCATTTGGTTTTATTATATTGTTCATTTTTGAAATATATTCTTCATTTATTATAGATTTTGTATTTATTTTATGTTTTTTTGTTTTAATCCATGAATTATTAAAAATATCATTTTTCTCATCTACAATAAACTTGCATATATTAGTTTCATAATTTTTGAATTTGTCATCTTTAATAGTTAATCTTTGTAACCATATATTTACTAAATCAACATTAGGAATATCTTCAACTTTTTTCATTATTTTAGATAAAACTTCATTTCGTGATTCTTCTTTTAGTTGATTAATTAATACACTTAAACATGCTATACATAATGGTGTTGTCTTAATATTATTTAACATTATTTCAATTAAAATACTTATACATTGAATCATATCTTTACTTTTCTTATTCGCTGTATTGTTTAGTCTAAATTTATTAAACTCGTCCAACATTTTCACCAGGCTTCCAGAATTAGGATATTTTTTACTGAACATGAGAATTTGTAACAAGTGTTTTTGTATATTTAAGTGAAAGATCAATTTCCCAAATTGATCTTTAGTGTAAATTGTTGAAATAAATGTTTGATATGCAATTTTGTCTTCTTTCATTGAAGAACTAATCACATCTTCTGAATAAATTGTTTTTTTGGAATTTAACTTTAAATTTAACGACATAAGAATATCGTTTAATGACTTCGTAATCTCATTTATATGATTACTGTCATTTGAAAAAATTCTATAATCATCTCTATACCTAATAACTTTATAATCAAGATTTAGATTTTTAATTTTTTCATCTAACAATTTATCTGCATAAGATAAAATAATTTCTGCTATAAAGTCCATTAGAACACTACCTTGTGGAATTCCGTTAGTTTGACCATTTTGCATTAATTGAATTAACGAATCTATTTTATTGCCTAATAATTCTTTATTATTTTGATTAGATTTTGCTATCTCTTTAGTATGTAGCGCCCAAGGAATAGTATGAGTATATATTGAACCATAACAATTACTAATATCTAAATGCATAATTTTCTTATAGTCCAATGCAAACTCAATAGATTGTTGTTCTACATCACTCCACCAATTTAGAATTTGTTCTTTTTTATCTTTCACACTTTTTTGAGATTCCACCGGTATACTTGCTACTTTTATATTATTAACTTTGTGAGTGCGAAAAAATTTCATTAAATCATTCCATCTTTCAGGTTCAGTAATATACCTTACTATATAAACATAAATATATGGATTAATAATTTCTAATGGGCGCCAATCAAACTTTCCATCTTTATTGGCGTATATTTTACAGTTGATATTTTCTTGGCACTTTAATTTTTTCACTTCTATATGCGTTTTAATTTTTTCAGGTGCTATTTCTTCTAATATTTTATTTACTTCATTTAATATAGAGTCAAATTTTATATATGCAGGCAATTCAATATTACAATAACTTTCACTTTTCAAAAAAAATTCCCTTGCTTCTTTATTATTCATTTCTGTTATAAGTTTAAAATTTTTCATTGGCTATCCTCAATTAAAATTTAATAATTTACTATTTCTATAGTTATCCTAAACAAAAATTATCAATAAATCTTCGCTAGAACCGTCTAAAAGATTTATTATTTCTTTAATCTCTCTATATACTCTTCTATTTCAAAATTTTTGAATGCTGTTTATAATTTTATACCTACTTTTATTCATTTTTTAATAATATTGAAACTATCGCATCATTTATGATATGCTTCTGCTTATCAGTTAATGATGCGGTTTTTGAAAAATAACTACAGAAATTTATAGAAGAACAACAAAACTCAAACGCTATATCATATAATAAGTTCTTAGAAGCTTACAAAGTAGACACGTAGAACTTATTAAGCATATTAAATTAATTAACTTGATACTTTTCAATAAAAAACAGAGCACCTCCATAACGTGGAGGATGCTCTATTTTTTTATAACGCATTTACTAATATTTCAAATTCATCTTTATTAATATTAATACCTTCAAGATTAACATTTACTAAATTAGGGTGTTGACCGCTTGTTAGGACATATACTTCAATATGTGGACATGTTTCATTAACGATAGGCATGATTTCTTCATCAAACCGCTTCGGTCCATTGTTTTCACTGTAAATCACAACATGAAATTTAATATCATCAGCTATATTCATAGGAATTTTGTCTTCTCTCTTTCTAGACAATACACACTGTTTTCCTACGATATTTGAAATCCATTCTTCTTTCTTTCGGCAATAATCTATAAAATCTTTTCTTTGATATCCTAAGTCCATTTTAACTTCTAGTATATTTTTAATTTCATTATCTTCACAAATTAATAAATCCGGATATCTTGTACTTAAAGATTTATCAATCATAGATAAAGGCTGATCAATAAATATTTGGACACCTTCCAATCTACTAATCAAATAAGCACCCAGCAAGTCTTCTCCAATACCTGAAATACTATGATTACGTCCTCGATATAAATTTTCATGAGGATAAGTAGGCTTTCCTGCTTCTTTATATGCCTTTACAAGATGTTCGATAACTTCCACTTCAGTGAATTTCATACTCAATCACCCTATCTATAGATACTCTATATTTCAACAAACAAAGTATATCACACATTTGAAAGCATAAATACAAAAAACCTCCTAATAAATTAAGAGGGTTGAATGATAGTTTATAAAATATTAAATTATTTGCTATTATAATTAACTATTTTGGTTAATTCTTTAATCGTTAAAGGTTTTTTAGTATTTCTATGAATCATTTTATGGCAATTAGAACATAGTGGGACTAAATCTTTTTGTGGATTTACTTTTATTTCTCTTTTTATTGAAAACATTGGTTTTAAATGATGAATTTCAATAAAACCCTCACCTAAATCGCCATACTTAGCTTTAAAATCAAATCCACATACTTTACATGTAGTTCCATGAATTTTAATAGCTTCATTTCTTAATGCCTGATTTCTTTCATATTTAATACCGTACTGTACATATGGTTTACCTTCGACATATTCAGTGTTTTCTAACTCATTATCTAAATTTAAAATATTCGTTTTCAAGACTTTTGTATATAACTTTTTAAAGGTTCCTTTAAAGTCATAGGACCTTGAACATTACCTTTTAACCCATTATCTTGTAAAAATTCTAAATCTAATTGGTCATCATCAAGTTTGTTTAATAACTTTAATTCCATGTAATTACCATAGTTAATATAATTATCACCCTTGATAACAAATTGACTATCATCAATTTATGATAAACATTTATCTCAAGCATCTTATTTAATCGGTTGTCAAAAAACTG
>ERZ1023508.268-NODE-268-length-18413-cov-6.636126_pt1 | contig 18413 bp, 19 predicted proteins | sample MGYA00380548_ERZ1023508 | MGnify/ENA primary metagenome ERZ1023508 (study PRJEB33173, sample SAMEA4830311) | metagenome | study: EMG produced TPA metagenomics assembly of the PRJEB25223 data set...
TTGGGCGGCCGGGGGGGTACCGGCCAAACCCGAAGATGGCTGCCCTTTACCAAGCCTGATAAAATCGCGCGCCTCCCGGACCACTCGGCGAGCCGGTCCCGATCCGTTTCCTGCAAAGGCCCCTTCTATGAGCAAGCAACCCTCCCTCAGCTACAAGGATGCAGGCGTCGATATCGATGCCGGCGAAGCCCTGGTCGAACGCATCAAGGGCGTAGCCAAGCGTACCGCCCGGCCGGAAGTCATGGGAGGCCTCGGAGGCTTCGGCGCGCTGTGCGAAATCCCTGCGGGCTACCGTCAGCCCGTGCTCGTATCAGGCACGGACGGTGTGGGTACGAAGCTTCGTTTGGCGCTCAATCTCAAAAAGCATGACAGCATCGGCCAGGACCTGGTCGCAATGTGCGTCAACGACCTCGTGGTGTGTGGCGCAGAGCCGCTGTTCTTCCTCGATTACTACGCGACGGGCAAGTTGAACGTCGATGTCGCAGCCGAAGTGGTGACTGGCATTGGCGCCGGTTGCGAGCTGGCCGGGTGCGCACTGGTTGGCGGCGAAACGGCCGAGATGCCAGGCATGTACGAGGGTGAAGATTACGACCTCGCCGGCTTTTGTGTTGGTGTGGTGGAAAAGAGTGAAATCATCGACGGCTCCCGTGTCGCCGCTAAGGATGCGTTGATTGCCCTACCCTCGTCCGGTCCACACTCGAATGGCTACTCCCTTATCCGGAAGATCATCGAAGTATCGGGCGCCGACATTGCCACCGAGGCACTGGAAGGCAAGCCGTTGAAAGATCTGCTCATGGCTCCGACCCGTATCTATGTTAAGCCATTGCTCGAACTCATCAAGCGCACGGGTGCCGTCAAGGCCATGGCGCACATCACAGGCGGTGGCCTGCTCGATAATATCCCGCGCGTCCTGCCTGACAACACTCGCGCGGTAATCGATGTTGCAAGCTGGCAGCGCCCTGCCGTATTCGATTGGCTGCAAACAAACGGCAACGTGGACGAGCACGAAATGCATCGGGTGCTGAACTGCGGGGTCGGGATGGTCATCTGCGTTGCGCAGGACGACGTCGCCAACGCGCTGAGCGTTTTGAGCGAACAAGGCGAGGAGCCTTGGGTGATCGGCAGCATTGAGCAGGCCGACGAAGGCGAGCGTGTCGTGCTGAACAACCTCAAGCAACACTAATGTCCGAGCCCTGCAACATTGTCGTACTGCTTTCAGGTAGCGGAAGCAATCTGCAGGCCCTTCTGGATGACATCGACCCGGGTGACAATCGCTACCCGGGCCGTATCAAGGCAGTCATCTCGAATGTCGCGGATGCCTATGGGCTGGAACGCGCCCGACATGCCGGGCTCGTCACGCACTCGCTCGATCATCGATCGTTCCCCGATCGCGAATCGTTCGACCACGAGCTGATCAGGCTCATCGACACGCATGCCCCCGACCTTGTCGTCCTCGCCGGCTTCATGCGCATCCTGAGCGGTGACTTTGTAAACCATTATCAGGGACGGCTGATCAACATACATCCGTCCCTGCTGCCACGACACAAAGGACTCGACACGCACGCCCGTGCCATAGAAGCCGGCGATGTCGTCCATGGTTGCAGTGTCCATTTCGTCACGGAACAACTCGATGGCGGGCCGGTTATCGTCCAGGCCGAGGTCTCGATTCGACCAAGTGACACGTCTGATACGCTTGCTGCGCGCGTGCTCGAACAAGAGCACGTGATATATCCTCTAGCTGTGCGCTGGTTTGCCGAACGCCGCTTGCGTCTCGCACCGGAAGGCGCAATGCTGGACGGCGAAATATTGCCAGCTTCCGGAATCACCGTTCGCCCTATCTCAGGAGACCTTTGATGCGCCGCACCCTGCTGTTCACGCTCGCCTTGCTGTGCGGGCAGGCTCACGCATTCGACATCAAGCCTTTCGTTGCGAGTTACACCGCTGACTGGAAACAACTCCCTGTCAGCGGTAGCGCCGAGCGCCGCCTGGAAAAAGGCGATGCTGATCAATGGCATCTTATATTCAAGGCATCCATGCTCGTCGCTGGCCTGACTGAAGAAAGCCGGTTCACCTACAAGGACGAATCCATGCTACCTGTGCGCTACAACTATGAGCGCAGTGGCTTGGGCAGCGGAAAAAAAGTCGAGCAGACATTCGATTGGACCGCCAAGCAGCTGTCGGGCGACAACAATGGTAAAGCGGTCAAGCAAACGCTCAATAAGGGCCTGCTGGACAAATCAACGTATCAGCTCGCACTTCAACGTGATGTCGCAAATGGCCTGAAGAGCATGAGCTACCAGGTGTTTGACGCTGATGAGGTTGAAACCTACGATTTTCGCGTCCTGGGCGAAGAAATGGTCGAAACTAAGGTAGGCCAGATCGATGCCATCAAGGTGGAACGGGTTCGCGACCCGACACAAACCAGCCGTCGGACCACGCTGTGGTTCGCCAAGGATTGGGACTACCTGCTCGTTGCGCTCAACCAGGTTGAGAAGGACGGTAAGGAATACCAGATCATGTTGAAGGACGGCACCGTCGACGGGCAAACCGTCAAAGGCAAAAGCCAATAGGAACGAAGAAGCCGGTCACTATGGACCGGCTTCTTTTTTGCGAACGACATTGCGTTCAGATTATCCTGGGCTCCATCTCGAGCGCTATACCGAAGCGATCCTGAATATCCTGTTGGATCCGCCCGGCCAGCGACAAGACATCATCGCCTGTCGTTGTACCACCATAATTCACCAGTACCAGCGCCTGATGACGGTGAACGCCGACGTCACGCTCCCGAAATCCCCGCCAGCCAGCCTTATCGATTAGCCATCCCGCCGCCACTTTCACGCCATGCGCCTGCGGATAGCTCACGAGGTCCGGATAGCGTTGCTTGAGCGCCAGTGCCTGTTCCTGCGAAATAACAGGGTTCTTGAAAAAACTACCCGCGTTGGGCAACTCGGCTGGATCGGGTAGCTTCTCGCGGCGAATCGCACAGACTGCTCGGCTCACGTCGAGCGGCGTTGGATCACCCACACCCATTGCAATGAGCCGGTCTCGAATGGGGCCATATTCCAAATGAAGCAAAGGCTTGCGACTCAACCGGAAACGGACCCGCAAAATGACCCATCTATCGATGTCATGCTTGAAGCAGCTATCGCGGTAGCCGAAAGCGCACTGCCCGGCATCCATTTCAACCGGTTTTCCAAGGAAGCGATCGTAAGCAGTCAGCCCAGCAAACACGTCCTTGAGCTCAACACCGTATGCACCGATATTCTGAACGGGAGCGGCACCGACCGTGCCTGGAATCAAGCTCAGGTTTTCAAGCCCATAAGCGCCCATCTCAAGCGTGCGCAATACGAATGGATGCCAAGGCTCACCGGCAGCCGCTTCAATGACCATGTGGCCGTCACAATCCTCCACTACGGAGAAACCAGAGCTGGCCATCTGAATAACGAGCCCGGGCACCGCGTTCTGCAGCACGACGTTACTGCCGCCTCCAAGAATGGTAACGGGCCAGTTGCGCTGCTTGGCGAGCGCCAATGCCTCGCACAACGCATCGTCGTTCTCAACGCGTAAGTAATGTTCCGCAATGGCGTCCAAGCCCATCGTGTTCAGCGTCTTGAGCGACACGTCGCTACGTACATCGGGTGTCATAGCGACAGACGAACCTCTTGAATCAGCGCATCAGCGGCGTGTTCGATAAGATCAAGCACCGTGTCGAAGCCCTCATCTCCCCCGTAATAGGGATCGGGTACTTCCCCAGGAACAAGATCGTAACGGCGGAGAAAAAGATCCGTCTTCGACTTGGCACTCCCGCCAGCCATCTTCCGGACTTCCGCCAGGTTCGTCTGATCCATGCACAGAACAAGATCGAAGCGATGGAAGTCCTCGACCTCGAACTGCCGAGCGCGCAATCCGGAAAGGTCGTAACCCCGCCTCAGGGCTGCCGCACATGTTCTGGGGTCAGGCGCCTTACCGATATGCCAATCGCCGGTGCCAGCAGAGTCGAACTCGACCCGATCCGCCAAGCCCGCTTGGTGGGCTTTATGCCTGAGGACACCTTCGGCGGTCGGCGACCTGCAGATATTGCCCAAGCATACGAAGAGAATGCGTTTCATACAGTGAGGAGCCGCCGAACGCGCTCGAGGTCTTCTGGTGTATCCACGCCGGCAGGCGGCAGCTCTCGCGCATCATCCACGTGGATTCTCACACCGTGCCACAACGCACGGAGCTGCTCGAGCGCTTCGCAACGCTCGAGCCAGCAGGCCCCCCAGGATACAAAGTCACGCAGGAAGCCTGCGCGATAGGCGTAGATCCCGATGTGGCGGCGATAGGGCACACCTTCGGGCAACATGTCGGGATGTGAAGCGAAGGCGTCTCTTGCCCAAGGCAGGACCGCGCGACTGAAAGTCAATGCGAACCCCGACGCATCCGAAACGACCTTGACCACATTCGGGTTGAATAACACGTCGACCTGCTCGATTGGCTCTGCCAGCGTCGCAATCGCGGCCTGGGATCGCGCCAGGTTGGCAGCGACCTGATCGATGACGGCAGGAGGGATCAGCGGCTCGTCGCCCTGGACATTCACGACAATCTCGTCTTCACGCAGGCCAAGCTGGTTGACCACCTCAGCCAGACGATCAGTACCAGACTGATGGTCTTCCCGTGTCAGAAGCACATGAGCGCCAAACGATTCACAGGCGCGGACGATGGCTTCGTTGTCGGTGGCGACAACCACTTTTGCGGCTGAACTCTTGCAGGCCTGCTCCCAGACATGCTGGACCATCGGCTTGCCCGCAATATCCTGCAGCGGCTTACCCGGAAGGCGCGTGGATGCGTAGCGCGCCGGAATGACGACAGTGAATTCAAGACTCATGGATCCAGACGCTCGTCGACAGTCAGGGTGCGTGCCTCGCTCTCCAACATGACCGGGATACCCTCACGTATGGGATACGCCAGACCATCCGCCTTGCATATCAACTCGGTCTTATCCTCGGACAACTTGAGCGGGCCTTTACATAGTGGGCACGCGAGGATGTCGAGCAGCTTGGGATCCATGGATTACCTCTGGGGTTGGCCCGGCATCAACGCCTACCGGGTAGCAAACGGTTCAGTTGGCTGTCGAACCAGACCCGAAACGCCTCGGATGGCTCAGCCTGTATTTCGAGATACCACCAATGCGGTTGCGCAAACGATCTGCATTTGACCGCATCCTTCTCAGTCATGATCACGGGTAGCGACGGCTCGAAGCTCAGCGCTTCGGCATTGAACGCAGCATGGTCAGCGAATGGGTGGCGGATCGGCTGCCATGTTAACCCCTCGAGCGTAGCGAAGAAACGTTCCGGGTTACCGATCCCTGCGACCGCGTGGACCGCTTGGCCGGCCGGGAAATGGCGGAGCGCCACGCGTTCACCCGATGCGACGTTGACCAGCCCTGTCGGCTGTAGCGTAAGCCCATATCCGCCAGCGGAATCACCAGAAGCGCCATTGAAAAGGACAGCATCCACGTCAGCGAGACGCTCGGCAGGCTCTCGAAGAGGGCCCGCTGGCAAGCAACGCCCATTCCCCAGGCCTCTCGATGCGTCAACAAGGACAAACTCGAGATCCCTCGCTAGACCGTAATGCTGCAAGCCATCGTCTGCGAGGAGCAGATCCAGGCCTTCGTGCTTCAATAACGCCTGCGCGCCTCGGGATCGGACCGGATCGATCACCATCGGGACACCCGTACGCTGAACGATCAACAACGGCTCATCACCGGCTACAGCGGCACTGTCGCTTGGACTTACCCTGTGCGGGAGCGCCAAGGGCTTGGCCCCATATCCGCGACTCAGGACGCCTACCTTCAGCCCCCGACGGTGACAGTACTCCGCCAACCAGACGATCAGAGGCGTCTTGCCGGTACCGCCTACGGTAATATTGCCGACCACAATGACCGGAACTGGAGCGCGATATATGGAGCCCTCACCTCGAAGAAAGCGCCTCCGCTTTCGAGTGACGATGCACTTGTAAAGCCACTCCAGCGGACGCAACAAAACGAGTGCCGGATGGCCTTCATACCACGCTTCAAGCAAACGGTCCGACAGGCTCACGGCGTGCTTTCGGCCTGAACGGTCGTAATCCTAAGATGCGCAAAGCCAAGCTTGCCGGCAGCATCCATTGCAGTGACGACTGCCTGATGGGGCGTATTGGCATCGGCGCTGATGGTCACCGGCAAATGGGTATCGCCGCCGGACGCATCGTTCAACGCAGCCTGGAGCCCCTGAAGATCATTGCGTAGCAATGGCTTGCCATTAAGTGCGTAGGTACCATCTGCGGAGATGAGAATCTCGAGCATCTGCTGCTCGGCGACAGCGCCGCTGTCCGCTTCGGGCAGATCCACTTTCAGCTGAGTTTCACGCGTGAACGTCGTCGTCACGACGAAGAACAACAGTAGAATGAATACGACATCGATCAGGGATGCGAGATTGATCTCGACGCTTTCTCGCTCCCTACGGCGGCGAAACTTCACGCGTTTGCCTCGCTCATGTCGACCTCACGATCGCCCTGTACCACCTCGACGAGCTTGATTGCTTCCTGTTCCATACTGACGACCAGCTCATCGACACGACGAACGAAGTAGCGATGGAAGAACAGCGCCGGGATGGCAACGATGAGTCCGGCCGCCGTCGTAATGAGCGCGGTGGCGATACCACCTGCGAGCTGCCCGGCATTCGTCATGCCTGCGCCCATGAACGCACTGAAGATCTCGATCATTCCCAGCACCGTGCCCAGCAGGCCGAGCAACGGTGCGATCGCAGCTATCGAGCCCAGGATCGTCAGGTAGCGCTCAAGCTCATGGATGACACGTGCCGCAGCCTCTTCAATGCTCTCCTTCATGATCTCGCGACCATGCTTCGAGTTGGCAAGCCCGGCGGCAAGTATCTCGCCCAACGGTGCCTGTGCACGCAGCTCCTTGAGCTTGTCGTTGCCCAGTTTCTTTTCTTTGATCCATCGCCACACTTGCCCCAGCAAATGGGGAGGCGCGACCCGTGAGGCGCGCAAGCTCCATAGCCGTTCGGCGATGATGCCCAGCGCCCCGATGGAACACAAAATGATTGGCAGCATCATCCAGCCACCTGCCTTGACCAGCTCCCACACGATTAGCCGCTCCCCTATGGAAAGCGCGCACTCTAGCATAGGGGTGGAGTCTGCAAGATGGTCAGAGATCGCATTTAACGCCAGAACCGTTGCTGATCCCTGATACCGCTGGCATCGCCATGATCACCTAATCGGAAACGAATCGCGCCCAGCTCGGACGTATCCAGGATCTTGATACCGCGCTTGGTAAGGCGATCAACCACATCCATATGCGGATGACCATAACCGTTGTATCGGCCACGCGACACGAGCGCGTCCGTCGGTGCCACGGCATCGAGAAATGGGTCTCCGGTAGATGTGTGGCTTCCGTGATGCCCGACTTGTAGCCAACGAGCGTCGACCTGATATGCCGTCCCAAGCAGGATCGTTTCGGATGGCACATCGAGGTCGCCCGTAAGCAGCATTGATTCTCCGTTGGCTTCTACCCGAAGGATGCAGGAGGAGGCATTGCTGTCTGTAACTCCATCCCGTTTCCACGTACTGAAAACGACACCATCCCATCGCCACTCTTCACCGCCACAATCCTGCGCGTTCAAGCGACGGGGAACCTCGTGCGGCTCACCACTCGATACCCTGGCAACAGGTAATTTCGAATGAACGTAGGGCGCACCTCCAGAGTGGTCGTTGTCGGAATGGCTCAGCAACATTGCATCGAGCTGCCGGATGCCCATCGCGCGTAACGTCGGCACGACTGCGCGTTCACCCATGTCATACGCGCCTAAGCGAGCACCCGCATCGTAAAGCAGGGTGTGATTTCGCGTTCGGACGATCACGGACAGACCTTGACCCACGTCGAGCATGACGACATCGGCACGCGAATCAGGTGTGGTCTGAAGTGGCGGCCACCCGAGGGGTACCAGCAGCAGAAAGCCGAGCAATCGACCAGGTGTGCCTTTCGGTGCGAGCAACCAAGCCGCTCCGAAAAGCGCCGTGACCCAACCCCACCAGGGCACGGGTAATGGCATCCAGGCAGGTACGGCGTCAGCGAGCAAACCCAGGACTGCGATCAACCACTTCAACGCATACGCCGCAAGCCATAACAACGCGTTTCCCAGCCAGGGAATAGGCAGCAACACGCATCCCAATAGTGCCATTGGGACAATCACCAGACCGACAATAGGTACCGCAACAAGATTTGCCACAGGTGCGCTGATACTGACAGGTAGATTCAGGAGGAGCATCGCAGGCAATAACCCGACCGCCACCACCCATTGGGTGCGCCAGATCACGAGCCCTGCCTGCTCGCGACCCAACCGCCCAGCAAAGGCGAAGGCAAGCGTTACCACAGCCAGGAAGGACAGCCAGAAACCGGGCTGAAGGCTAGCCAGCGGCTCCCACAACAGAACGAGATCAAGGGCGAACAACAGAACGGTCCATACGCTGATCTGCCGAAAACAGCATCGCCAGAGCAGGACTGCCGCGGTCATCACACACGCGCGCTGCACCGGAATACCAAACCCTGCCAAAGCGCCATATGCCGCCGCTCCAAGAAACGCAAGGCCGCATGCGGCGGGAAGCCAAGGCACGGATGCCGGCCAGATGCCGCGCCGCATGAGCAACAGGACACTACCGTAGATAAGCCCGGCGACGATCGAGATGTGATGCCCCGAAATAACCATCAAATGCACTGTGCCGGTGGCCTGTAGCACCTGCCAGTCGCGCGGGGTCAGCGCGGACCCATCGCCAACGACAAGCGCTGCTAGTGCGCCGCCACGCCCCGTCGTGTCGCGCTCAGTTACTGATCGTCGGATCCGATCCCGCCACGCATCCAGGCCGCTTGCATCCGCTACCTTTTCGCCAGCCTTGATGGACCCGGTGGCACCTACGCGTTGGGAAAGCAGCCATGCCTCATAATCGAAGCCGGCGGGATTGGCCAAGCCGTGGGGCTGTTTGAGCGTGACAGCAAGGCGCCATCGCTCCCCTGCCCCGACATCCGGACCGCCGTACCATGAAAGCCGCATCGTACGAGGCAGTTCACCATGCCTCGATCGCGCATCCTGGAGCTCGAATCTGACCACATTGCCGGTTCTCGACGGCAAATCCACAACTGTTCCTTCGACCCATAGGGTGCGGCCATCCAGCTCGGCAGCAAGACGGTCACCGAGAGCGCTGTGGGCTGACAGGCACGCCCAGCAAAGGCCCAAAAGGAAAAAGCCTGCTATGTAGAACCGCGTTAAGGACAGCAGTAACGCAACGAAACCCACGACGAAAAGCAGCCAAGTGTTGGGCAGCGAGGGGATGAGCGTGAGACTGAGTAAGCCCGCAGCAAGCGCAAGCAGCGCGAGGCGCATCGGAGGTCCTTTTCCGGCGGTCGATTGGTCGGCGCTCAGGACATCCAGTCGGTGGCCGCGCGCGTAGCGACGGCCACCTTAACAACTCGGCGCGAAGGTGCCACGAACTGGCGCACGCTCTGCTCCATCGGAATCGCCAATGCGTTACTCGTACCGCAACGCCTCGGCGGGCTGGGTTTGAGCGGCTCGGCGAGCGGGGTAAAGCGTTGCAAGAAAGCTTAGAAGGAAGCCGGCGGCGCAGATCAGCGCTACATCACCACCCTGTAGCTGGGACGGCAACGAGTTCACGAAGTACAGGTCGGAGCTCAGGACATGCTGGCCCGAAATGCGCTCTATCCAGGCAACAACTTCGCTTACGTTGAGCGCAAGTGATACGCCGAGCACTCCGCCAATGATCGTACCTACGCTACCGATAACGGTACCCTGGACCATGAACGTCGCCATTATCTGCGCGGGTGTAGCGCCGAGCGTCCTCAGGATGGCGATGTCAGCCCGCTTGTCCGCTACTACCATGATCAAGGTGGCGATAATGTTGAAGGCTGCGACAGCGATGATGAGCAACAGCAGCAGGCCAATCATGGTTTTTTCCATCTTCATCGCAGCGAAGAGGCTGCCCTGGCTTTGCGTCCAGTCCTCGGCCTTGAATCCTTCACCCAGCTCGCGCGCCAGCGCTCCCGCAATCTGCGGTGCTGCATAAAGGTCCTTGAGCTTCAGCCTCAGCCCCATGACGTCAGCGGGATCATGGCGCTGGATGGTCGATGCGTCGGCGATATGAATCAGCCCAAGCGACCCGTCCAACTCAGCCCCAACCCTAAACATGCCCACAATGGTGAGCCGGTGCATTCGAGGCGTCACTGCACTCGACGTCGCACTCACCTCAGGCACGATCAGGGTCACCCTATCGCCCATGCGCAGGCCAAAGCGCCGCGCCGCCAATTCGCCGATCACCACGCCGAACTCTCCCGGCTGCAGCGCACTGAGCCGGCCCTGCGTGATGTGATCAGCCACGATCGATACCTTTGCCTCTTCCGCCGGCTCGATACCATGGATCTGGATCGGCTGCATGGATCCATGGAAGGACAGCATGCCGTCCAGTTCGGCAAAGGGCACTGCAGCCTCGACTCGTGGATCTGCCGATAGCTGGTCGGCTTCGGAACGCCAGTTCCGCATCGGCTGATCTGACTCGATAACCGCGTGCGGCACCATACCCAGGATTCGCGAACTCATTTCCTGTTGGAAACCGTTCATGACCGACAGCACTACGATCATGGCCATGACTCCAAGCGCCAGACCGATCATGGATGTCAGCGAAATGAACGAAATAAAGTGATTTCGGCGCTTGGCCCGGGTATAGCGCGCACCGATGAACAGCGGTAATGGCCTGAACATGACGCTTAAGCCTCCACCAGCCGACCTTCGTCCAGTCTCAGGATCCGGTCCATCTGTCGCGCAAGTTGCATGTCGTGTGTCACGACGAGAAATGTTGTCCGCGATGCCTGGCTAAGCTCCTGCATGAGCTCCTGGATTCCGTGCGCGGTATGCTGATCGAGGTTGCCGGTTGGCTCGTCGAGGAGCACGAGCGCCGGCTTGTTGACCAAGGCACGCGCAATAGCCACACGCTGGCGCTCTCCACCGGAGAGCTCGCTCGGTTTATGATCGAGCCGATGGCCCAGCCCTACCCGCTCAAGCAGCGCACTGGCCCGCTTGCGTGCCTCTGGAATCGCGGTGCGACCGATCAGCAGCGGCATGCAGACATTCTCAAGCGCGGTGAACTCAGGCAGCAGATGGTGAAATTGATAGACGAAGCCCAGTGCCCTGTTGCGCAGCTGGCCTCTCGCCTTCTCGTTCAGCGCGGAAAGCTCTTCACCCGCCAGCCATACGCTGCCCGTGCTCGGCGTATCCAATCCACCCAGCAGGTTCAGCAAGGTGCTTTTGCCTGATCCCGAGCTCCCCACGATAGCGACGCGCTCTCCGGGACGCAGCTCGAGCTGGATTGCGCTCAGCACTTCAACCGTCTGCGGGCCCTCGTCGTAGTGCTTGCCCAGATTACGGCAACTGAGGACGGAATCATTCATGACGTAAAACCTCCGCGGGCCGGGTGCGCGCCGCACGCCAGGCGGGATAAAGAGTAGCGAGGAAAGCAAGCACGAGTGCGGCCAGACCTATCGTCACTACGTCCGAAACAAGCACTTCGGACGGCAGATAATCGATGAAGTACACGTCGGCGCTCAGGAACTTGTGGCCCAGCAATCGCTCGAGCAGGGCGATGCCAGCGCTGACGTTTAGTGCCGCCAAGACACCGAGTACAACGCCTATCGCCGTACCGAATACGCCAATGACGGTGCCCTGCACCATGAAAATGCGCATGATCTGGCCTGGAGTGGTACCGAGCGTCCGCAAGATGGCGATATCGGAGCGCTTGTCGTTCACCACCATTACCAGGGTAGAAATGATGTTGAAGGCGGCAACCGCGACGATCAACAGGAGCAACAGCCCGATAATGGATTTCTCCATGCGGATTGCCTGATAGAGATTGCCGTGGGTGCGTGTCCAGTCCCGGGTGTAAAACGACTGGCCAAGGGCGTCGGACAATTCCCAAGCGGTCTTTGGTGCCTGGAAGAGATCATGCAATTTCAGGCGAAGACCTTGAACGTCAGGATCGGGCCATCGCTTGAGGCGCGCTGCATCGCTGTAGTGCGTCAGCGCAAGGTATCCGTCGATCTCGCCGGCACCCACATGAAAAAGCCCGACGACGGTGAATCGCTTCATCCGCGGAAACATGCCGGCGGGCGTCACCGAAACCTCGGGCGCAACGAAGGTTACCTTGTCGCCTACGTTCACCCCTAGACGCTTAGCCGCCGTATCACCGAGAACGATACCGAACTCACCTGGCTTGAGGGAATCCAGCGAGCCTTTACCTGGCAAAAAGAAGCGATCGATGATTGAGACGCGCGATTCCAGCTGCGGATCAATCGCGTTGACCAGCACCTTCTGCGCCTCACCGGTACTGGTAAGCAAGCCTTGCATCTGCGTGTAAGGCGCGATGGCAGCGACTTGCGGATTGCGGCTCACCTCGGCCGCCAGCTTGCGCCAGTCAGCAATCGGCTCGGAGGACTCCACGCTCGCATGCGGAACGAGGCCGAGCACCCGCTCCCGCATTTCCCGGTCAAAGCCGTTCATGACTGAGAGCACGACAATCATGACCAGCACGCCAAGCGCGAGCCCTATGATCGACGTGAGCGAAATGAACGAAACAAAATGATTGCGGCGTTTGGCTCGGGTGTAGCGCGAGCCGATATAGAGAGACAGCGGTCTGAACATGTAAGGCCGATTCGCTGGGATGATGAGCCACGGAGCGCAGTTTGGACTAACGTTCCGGACGGAGGTGCCATCGGCGCCGTCATCGAATGTAAGTGACGGTTGCGATGAGATGAACAACCGCACGCTAGGCGCTTGTAGCGGCCTGATACACTCCACGAACCAACGCAGCCATGGGACCGCCATGTCGACACGAGACGCAGACGAGCGCCGCGAATACTACCGTATCGAGTAGGTAGTCCCAAGCTAAACCTGCGTGGGGCAAGGCCCGCCCTTAGGAAGCGGACCATGAAGGACCTTCGTGTCACAAATTTGCTCAAGACCAAGCTCGCCAAGCCCTGGCATTACCGAAGACAAGGCGTGTACTACCTCAGGATTCGACCTGTCGGATCGATGAGTTCCTGCTCAGTCTCCTTGCGCACTTCGGATAGGACCACAGCCATGAAATTAAGCACCGAGATCCAGAAGACCGTTCGGAAGTATCACTTGGATAACCCCGAGGCCAACTGGGATGAACTGAAGGAGTACCTTCTGGATCGGGCAGAGGACTTCGCTGCCACGCCTACAGTCTGGGAGTACTTGGACAGTGCAGGGCTTGAATACGAAGAGGACCTGGAGAAGCTCCAGAGGATCGCCGTGGAGGTCCCGATGACCATCCCTCAGTCTCGGACCCTTGTGATGACAGGTCGGCTCCTAAGGGCCGCTCAGGACCGCGCAATGGGTGATCACACCGCGCTCCTCTCGATCATCGATCAGCTTGAGAAGACGCCCGAGGCACCCCTTCAGACCCAATACAAGGTCGAGGAGGAGGTCCCAGTGATGACCTTCGCGGAGCTTGCGAGCCTCTACATGGCCGAGATCGAAGCTAACGTAAAGCCCATCACCATGAGGAACACTCGGTCGAACTGCAAGATCATCTCGGAGGGCCTTGGGGACATAAACATCAGGACCCACACTCGGTCGGACTTGGTGAAGCTCAGGGATGCGCTCCTGAAGGCCCGTAAGCCAGCGAGCGTGAATCAGATATTGACTCACCTCACTTCGGTGCTTGCCTGGGGAGTCGCCAACGGACACCTTGAAAGGTCCTTCGATAAGAAGCTGAAGGTAACCAAAGGGACCGAAAGCACTCGCGAGGCTCTCACTCAGGATCAGGTGAAGGCGGTCATGAACCACACCCGTAAGATGGACCCTATGGACCGCCTACGGTGGGCCTTGAGCCTGGGGTGCATCACTGGGGCCAGAGCCGGGGAGATCCGTCAGTTGCGCCCTGAGGACGTTAAGGAGATCGAAGGAACATGGTTCATCGACATTAACGAGGACAGCGGGAAGGACCTTAAGAACAAGCATTCGAGCCGCTTGGTGCCCCTTATTGACGGGGCCTACGGGTTTGACCTTGAGGCGTTCCTGGCGTTTGTACGCTCAGTGCCTTCAGACAACACGCTGGCTGGCGTTGGGTACACCAAGTTCTCTTTGAATGTGAATGGGATCATCAGGGAAGCCTTGGGGTTGAGTGATGATGAGAAACGACTATTGACGTTCCACTCGCTCAGACACTCCTTAGCGTCCCTACTGAAGTACCACGGGGTGTCCGCTGAGGCCGCTCAGGCGATCCTGGGGCATAGCTCCCAGACCATCACTTATGACTTATACGGTGCCCACGCGGCTACCAATGTGGATCGTCTCGTGGGAGCCCTAAAGTTGGCCTTCGAGATCAAATGATCCTTACGGTGATCTTCATACGGGTGAAGGTCACCACTCCTACAAGGTCATGGACCACAGCCACCAAGCAGTAGGCAACCGGCAGTCTCCATGACTGAGCTGATTGACTCCCCTTGAGTAAAGCCAAAAGCAACAAGGAGTAGACCGAGAAATCGGTAGGTGACACGGTTAGTCGCGATGGCCTTAAGGACGCTTATAGCCTGGGCCATACGCATACCACACGCTCCTGTAGTGAGGTTTTTTGAGATGAATCGGAGAGAGGACCTGAGTGTTAACTTTAGGTCCCCCCTCCCTTAAAGTGAGGGTTTTTGGATGCCGCGTGGTTACTGGGCTTCAGCCGAGGTAGTTTGAGCCAAAGCCGTCATCTTCCTCCCACATGATCGTCACATCGCCACCCTCAAGGGCGAACGAACGGAGATCCTCGAAGCCCGTTAGGTCCGACTTCATGTGCTCCTCCAGGAAGTCCTCCATAAGCTCCTGAGCGCCCTCCTCCGAGTTCTTCTCCATGGCCTCGACGAAGAACTGAACGCCAATCGCAAGGGCATCCAGACGGTCATCGTGAGCCAGTGAGCCCTTCTCTCGGGTGAGGCGTGTGAGCTGGTACATACCGCAATAGCGGATGTCGAAGGTGCCATCCTGATTCGCTGCGCTCCGGTAGTCCTCCTCAATGACGCTCTCCTGGACCACCAACTTGTGGGACCCGAGGACCGGCTCAAGGACATCCGCGATGCGCTGCTCCTTCTGCCCCTTGGACTTCACCTCAGTGATGGTGCATCGGTGGATCTTCGTCATAACCGGACTGAACAACTTCAGGTACATGCCGTCACCGAAGTTGCCCTCAATGACCACCTCATTGACCTTCCACTTCTTGCCAATCTTCGCGAGGGACTCCAGAGTCTTGTCCTCGTAGCCCCCACGGAAGCCACCCCACTCCATGAGGTAGATGTAGCCGTTGAGCTGGAAGAGGACCGCATAGCCCGTTTCGTCCTTACCGCGACCGCTGGGGTCGATCACAAGGATGCGCGACTGGTACGCCATGAAGCTCGAATTGGCTTCCTGATAACGATGGAAGCGATCACCTTTCAGGCCCACCGCTGGGAGGTTCTCCAGGGCGTTCCCGTTGTTTGGGAGCCATTGGAAGGACAGAGGTGCCTTCTCGCTATCCAGAGCCGCCACGATGAAATCTCGCAGCTTCAGAGGGTATCGTTCGGCGTCACTGAGGTTCGGATTGAGCATGAACTGGAGGGCGAAGCCACCCTTCCCGTAGGACAGTTCCCGCTCCCTCAGATCCTCATCGTCGAAGCGCACAGGGTCAGTGGGTGCCCAGAAGGCTCCAGTCGGGTCCTCATCCAGTTCGGCACGGAGCATCGGCGCAAGGCGGGACCCATAGTTTTCAAGGTCCTTATCGTCCCGAGGATACCGAGCGGGCCAGATGGTGGTCACATAGCCACGGTTCTCAAGCTCCCGGTAAAGGGTCATCTCGGTTTGAGGTGTTCCCAGGTAGATGATCGTCCCACCGGGCTTCAGGATCGCATCGAACTCCTTCACCAACTCCCCAAGGCGATCTCGCGCTGCCTGGGTGGCCGAGTTGTTCGGGACCTCTACGTCGTCCGCGATGAGGATGTCCGCGCGGCTACCCGTGAGCTGCCCTGTGATACCTACCGACTTCACCGATGGTGAGTGGTCAGGACTGGCAGGCCCTACGTCGAAACTGATCGTAGAGTCCCGCTGGCCCGGTCGGGGCTTCAGCTCATGGAGGAACGGAAGGAGGTCAATGATCCGCTTGATGAACACGGAGTTGGCGTCAGCGCGCTCCTTCGAGGCCGACACGATCATGAACTTGAGCTGAGGGTTGTTCCACAGCATCCAGACCACAAAGGCGCACGTAATGAAGGACTTGCCGATGCCTCGGAAGGCTTGCAGGATGAATCGACGCTGGTCGCCCTTAGAGAGCTTCCGGGCCATGTCGATCTGACACTTGGTTGGCTTTGGGAGGCCCAGAGCGCGCCAGAGGACAAACAAGAAGGCCACGAAGTCAGCCTTCATCCGTTGAAGGTTCTTATCGTCCTTACTCATCTGGACGCCCCTGGAGCGCCCTGACGGTCTCCTGAAGCGCCTCTATTTGGTCGTCGGCTCGCTTGGCTTGTCCGATAAGAAATTCAGAAGCTCGGTCTGATAGCTCGGCTTTGCCATCAGGCTCGGATCGACCGTCACCTGCGACTGCACGCACAGTGGCGTCCGCGAGTTCGATGCGCAGCCGGATACCATCAGCGCGCAACTTAGCGACAGTGCCAGCGACAGCCTTTTCAGTGCCCGCCAGCTTCTCACGCCAATCTTGGGATATTTCATCGAGTTCACCTTGAGCAACTTGGCGCTGCTCATTGAGTTGTTTTAGGTGGAGGTTTTCTGCTGCGAGGGCTTCACGATGTGCCTCTTTGTCCCGCGTGGAGTAACCCCAATGAAAGGTCAATCCGAGAACAATGAGCACAACGAAAAAAGCCCCCACAGCTTTCGCTATGAGGGCCTGCATTGAGTTGTTCCTTAGTGTCTTACTTGTTCTTCGTCGGTGAGTTCTGGGACTTCGCTGAGTGCATCTGCGAGTTCGCCAAGGAGGCCCTCGTCGGGCTTCAACTTTGCGATAGCGAACTTATGTCGCTCCAGGTACTTTCCGATTGCGTTGTAGAGTTGCGGAGAGCGACGTTCCGGGTCGCGGAGATCACCCAGTAGGTTTCGTCCGGTCTCGGTGTCAATCGCCTCCAGGAGTTGCTCCAGGACGGATTGGGACACGTTGTTATTCCTTGGGTGGGTCCTTCTTGACGGCCTTGTATACGGCCAGAGCGGTCATCACGAAGGTGTAGATGATGGCGCTGATGTAAAACCATTCGTTCAGCGTGAAGCCGAACACGAGGCGACTTACTGCATCAGTAGCAGCCGCTCCCGCAACGGGGGTCGCTTGGACCACACCGTTTTGGAAATCAATTGAGAGGGACATTATTACTCCTCAATCCACTGACGCAAAACTGAAGTGACGCCAATGCCAGGAACCGCGGACCACTCAAGCCTCCCCGCAGTGACAGTAAATTTCACGTAGCCACTACTGCCCCAGGTTGCAAAGTGGCTCAATGATGTAGCGATCACCACGGTTGCGGATGTAACGGCACCGTCGCTTGTAGTAAATTGAATAACGTCGCCCGGCACTATAGCGGGATTGGCGCTGATGCCTGCTGTTGTTGCTGAAAGGCCAGACCAGAGGACTTCGGCTACCATCCGGCGCCTCTTGCGTTGAGACGCCCCAATGGCCGCGCGCGCGCCTCCACTGTCAGGCGAGACCATAAAAGCGCGCACAGTTTCAGACACATTAAATCCATTATAGTCTGGATACCAGTCAGTCCATGAGCCATTATTCAAGGCTCTACACCACTTCTTACCGGATATATCAAACGCCATTTGGTAGGAGTATAGGCCGGGAGAAGCCTCTACATGGAGCACCCACCCGTAGAATGTACCCACTCCCCCTGACGCCCCGTTTGAATAGTAAAAAGCCGTCCCGTTTCGCAGATTATTTAGGTTGTCTGTTGGCAGCAAGGTAATTGCAGGCCCGCCAATTCCAAAAGCCCCGACACCCATAAGCCTCCCAATAGTCGAATCGAGAAGGTCCCGCTGGGCCTCAGGGCCGTATTCCAAACCCGTAGCCAATTGATTCTGCCGCAGGAACCTATGTGCTTGGCCGTCTGCGCTTGGTAGTTTCAATCCAGCGGCATAGCCTGCGGCACTCCTCGCGGATACTTGAGCATTAGTCTCAGAGTTCTTAGCCTCTATCGCCGAAGTTTTTGAGCGGTCCGCCCACCAAGCTGATTCGTTTGCGGAGTTCCAAGATGCCTCAGATGATGCCTTAGAGTTAGCCTCAGATATCTTCGCTGCGTTCTCGCTGGATTTAGAGTTAACCTCAGATATCTT
>ERZ1023508.273-NODE-273-length-18104-cov-84.907640_pt1 | contig 18104 bp, 25 predicted proteins | sample MGYA00380548_ERZ1023508 | MGnify/ENA primary metagenome ERZ1023508 (study PRJEB33173, sample SAMEA4830311) | metagenome | study: EMG produced TPA metagenomics assembly of the PRJEB25223 data set...
GTAGAAGTGCTAGTATCAGAACCTCTGGACGCGGGTTCGAATCCCGCCGTCTCCACTATAGAGTCTGCAACCCTTGTGGTTGTAGGCTTTTTATTTTTGAGTGCACAGATAGTGCACAAATAATGCACAGCAAATAAAAAACACCCCTTATTTTAGGGCGTAGGCGGTAATAAATCTATATTAAGATTGTGTATAATTGGATTAAAATTTTTATCATAGTGTTTCCAAAATACGTTATAGTTATTTGTAGATGGATGGGGAAAAGTCGCTATTTTTAATTTATATTCATAAAAATCAGAAGAAGTAAAATATTTAATAGCTTCTCTACCGAAACATAATATTTTAGTCGTTGAATCAATTTTCCATTTTTTATTTTTGTTTTCAATTGTTAAGTAATTACTGTTTTTCTTTTTAATAGTAATTTCATTTAAATTGCAAAAATAAACTTTCTCTTTTTGATAAGCTATAGCCATTTCCTTTGGTGTTTTTTGAAATATATCGTAAAAGTTATCTTCGTACGATAATCGTTTGTTTGAAAGTAATCCAATTATTCTACGAAACGTAACAATTTTTAACCATTCATTATTGCTTTCTACTTTTTTATCTATGAAATATGGGAAAAAAGCAACACTGTCGGTTGGATAGTTTGGCAATTGTATATTTTTATAATCTGGTTTTTCTTTTTCCTTTTTTTCTTTTTTGATATAAGAATATGGAGATTCACCTATAAATAAATATTTAATCTCTTCCATTAATTCACCTCATAAGTATTTTATTATTTCTTTTTGAGTACTAGGGTACAAATGACCATATCTAGATGTAACTTCTTCTGTAGATGAATGACCTAATCGCTGTGCAATTATCATAGGACTAGCACCATGATTGACTAGCATAGATGCGTGAGAATGTCTTAATTCATGTATTACAATACGTGGGAACGTTTCTCCATCCGGTAATGTATCATCTAATACTTTTAATGTGCTGGTAAACCATCTATCAATCGTAGATTCACTTAGTGCCTTAAAGAAAGTACCGAACAATACATAATTATTTTTAAAAATGTTATTATCTTTATACCAAGTTAAATAATTTCTTAAGTCGTCCATCATGTGAGTAGGTAAGTAAATATCACGTGTGGCTGCTTTCGTTTTAGGGGCTGTCACTACACCGTGGTAGTCCGTTTTGTTTATATGGATATAATCGTCCTCAAAATTAATATCTTCCCATGTGAGTGCTCTAATTTCGCCTTTACGTGCGCCACTGTAGAATAACAGCTTGAAAAATAACTTCTGTTGTATATTAGTTAATACTTCATAAAATTGATTGAATTGTTCCAAAGTCCAATAATTCAAACGCTTTTGTGTTTCAATTTCAAAGTTACCTACTAATGATGCAACATTTTGCTTTAGATCATGATACTTCATAGCATGATTCAATATAGATACTAAGAATACATGCATCTTTTTTAAATATTCTCCCGAACGTCCTTCTTTCATTTTCTTATTCTGAAACTTCATCACATCTTGTGTAGTCATGTTGAAAACATCCATTGATTTAAAATAGGGTATCAAATGATTATTCGCATGTGTTTTAAGTGATTTTAAACTTGATGCCTTACGTCGTGCAGAATACCAATCAATGTACTCTTCTACCAGCTTATCAAATGGTAATTTATTGATTTTACCTATATCTTCGATTTCATCCATTATTTCATTACATTTTTTTACTGCTTCCTTACGTTGTTTAAACCCTTTACGTGTAATAAATTGACGTGTATTCGTCTTATCATAGTATGTGATACGGAAGTAATATGTACCTCGTTTAGCATCTTTATAGATGTTGTGGGACAGTTTTAAGTCATGTTGCATGTGATTCACCTCATTACTCAAAATAGCTCATTGGTCTTTCAAGCAGGGCTAAGACTCTTTGAATTTCAAGTTCCTCGCCGTGGAGTTTGTCAAGATCTTCACTTACAATTAATTTTTTATCTGTTAGTCCTTCTTCTTTCAATTTTTTTAAAGTTTTCATTTTTTTATTAATTCTGTTTGTAACATCAATTAATTTATAGTCATATTTTTGTTTTAAGTGATTATAAAATATAGTGTTCATATAATTTCTATCTTCATCAGAAAGTTTAATATGTTTAAAAAATTTAGTATTGTACTTATCTAAGAGGTGAAAAGAAATATCATTTATAGGAAAATTATATATTTTTTCAGTGATTAAAGAGTTTTCAGTATTATACATTGAATTAACTTTATTATTGTTGGTCATTGCTTCAATCATGCTTTCATCACTTTTTATAATATTACTGCCTTGATATTTTTTATAATATTCGCCGTTAGTTATATTACTAATATCTTTTTTTATTTCTAATAATTCATCACTGTTATTCGATAAAGCATAAATATATTTTTCAAGAATTTCTTCCTTTGGCTTTCTTCTACCAGTTTCTATAGAAGCTACATAACTATAGGAATATCCAATAATCTCGCCTATGTCTCTTGTAGTTTTATTTTTCTCTTTTCTTAAATTCCTTAAATATTCACCTAGACTAAATTCGCTCATAAGTTACACCTCCAACATAAATATTAACATCTTTTTGTACACAATAACACAAAAATGTGAAATATAGCTTGTAAAATAATAATTTATCACTTATACTACAGTTGTACACAAATTTGTGGACAAAATAAGTGAGGGGGTTTACAGATGACAAACTTAGCATATCCAATGCTATATATTACGCGTAAAGAACATGGTCACACGCAAAAAGCAATTGCAAAGAAACTTAGCATTTCTCCACAGCGCTACCAAATTAAAGAGAGTGGTAAAGGCTCGTTCAGTTTACCGGAAGCGAAGGTTTTATCTGAATTATATGGAATGACTATTGATGAACTTTTCAGTGACTCAATAAAGGTAGGATCATAAAAGGGGGAAAATAAATGATTAAACAAATTTGTGGTAATGAAGAAATAAGGTTTATTGAGAAAGATGGGGAACATTGGGCAGTAGCAAGCGATGTTGCAAAAGTATTAGGATACAGTGTTACAACTAATATGAATCGTATGATTGATGAAGATGACAAGGGGGTTCACATTGTGAGTACCCTTGGAGGACAACAAAAAACAACGATACTTTCAGAATTTGGCATATACGAGGCTATTTTGAATAGCAGACGTGATGAAGCTAAAGAATTTAAAAAATGGGTTAAGCAAGTTATTAAAGAATTAAGACAAACTAGTGGTCTTAAAGGATACGAAGTATTTCGTATGTTGGATAAACAAAAGCAAAAAGAAGCAATGTCAATTATCCAAAATGCTTATAAGTCAGATAAACCCATTAATTTCATTAAAGCAAACACTATTGCCAATAAGGCGGTATCTACTGCATTTGGATATAGCAAGATGATTGGTAAAGGTGCAATGACACCTAGCATGTTAGAAGTAAGACAAGTCATTCTTGATGATGTGGTTAAACTTACTGAAACAAAACAACAGTTTAATTTAGATATTAAAGTTAGTAAAAGTATTTATGACAAATATGGGGTGTCCTCATGAAAAACTATGTAATTTACATGTTACTACTAATAATAGTCACATTATTTATTGGTGTATTAACAGACATTTTTATAGCATTCACATTTTACGGAATTATGGCAGTGTTAGGATTTACATTTGAAAATTTGGAGGTCAAATAATGAATATTGAACAAAAACATCAATTATCAAAGGTAATTGGAGATATGGAAAAGGTTAAAAATAATAGTAGTAGCTTAGTAATTGGTTATAACATGCTTACTGAACAAGGGATTACAGAAACAACTTATTTAGAAAAAGTAATTAATCTATTTAGAAAAGATTTATTCAACATTTTATGTGAATTAGATTCTGAAAGTGAAGAATTTTTAATACTAGATGATGTAACGTTAACTTTTAGAGATGTATTGAAAGATAAAAAGGAAGTATACGAATATAGCGTAGTTGATACAGACGGGGAAACAAAGCATACAACAAATCGAAAAGGACAAGTAATTGGAATATTGGAATGGGCGTTAGATTATATCGTTGGAAATATTGAAATGGAGGAAAATTAATATGAAAAATATCAGAGAAGAAAAAGTAATTAAAGGTAAAGTATTAGTGGAATCAACTTATAACGTTGGTAAGGCTACAGCATTTAGACAATCAATAGATTTAATTGTAAGAAAAATGGATTTAATCACTGATAAAGATAGTAAAGAATATAACGAATTAAGCGAAGTTACCAACTTATTATGGGCGATGCATGAAGTAGCAGAAAAATCAGAATCAGAAGCAAATGAGAAACTTGAAGAAATATTAAATAAAAAAAGCGCATCTGTACAGTCGGCAAACTCAACAGATAACGCTTAGAAATGAAATGTTTAAGAAACTTTATATAATTCTTATTATAGCAAAAATAATGGTACGTATCTACAAATTTAGAGAAAAGGGGGCTTTATGTGGCTATAACAACATTAGATAAAATTATAGAAGTAAACGAAGAAGAAATACCAGAAGAATTGAAACAACTTGATAAATGGGTGCTGTGGCGTGCTGAATGGATAGAAAAACAACAAGTATATAGCAAAGTCCCATATAGCACAGAAGGTTATAAAGCTAGCTCTACAAATGTTAGTACATGGCTTGAATTTCAAAATGTCGTTTCACTTTGTGAGAGTGATGAACAATATAATGGCATAGGTTTTGTATTAAACAATGATGATAATTACATTTGTTTGGATATAGATGATGCAGTCAATACTGACACAGGTCAATTACAAACTGATCTAGCAATAGAAATGACTGAATTAACTTATTGTGAATTATCACCGAGTGGAACAGGCTTACATTGTTTCTTCAAAGGTGTGCTACCTGATAATCGTAAAAAAAAACGTACTGACTTAGATATTGAATTGTATGATACAGGGCGCTTTATGACTGTTACAGGTCACACCATCGGGCAAAGTGAAATTTGTGATGACCAAGAAACTATTAATAATATAGTTGAAAGATATTTTAAATCAGAACCTAAAAAGCAAAATATAAAAATAGCTAAAACTGGTAGTAGTATTTTTACAGATGATGAAATCGTTAAAATGATGACGAAGAAAAGCAAATATAAAAAACTACTTGCTGGTGAGTATGAAGGTATTTTTGAAAGTCCTAGTGAAGCAGTACAAAGTCTATTAAGAGTATTAGCTTTTTATACTGGTAGAGATAAGTTACAAATGGAACGAATATTTTTAGCCTACAATAATCTTACTGACAAATGGGACGAAAAGCGTGGCAATTCAACGTGGGGAAATAACGAACTGGATACAGCTATTGTAAACCAAGAAACAATATACGAGCCTAATTCGAGAGGTACAGGGCAATCGCTTAGATACACAATATCATTGATTCGAAACGAAGAATTAGCATTTATGAAAGCAGAGTTTGAGAAAGCGAAAGAAAATGGTGAAGCATCAGGTAGACCACCACAAACAATTGGAACAAATAGATGTGCTGTATTGCTCAATGATGTAATAAAATTCGTGATATTCGATTTAGAAGAAAATACAAAATTAGCAATGTACCAAAGCGATAAAGGTATTTACACACAAAATACTGCAATTATTAAACGTATTATTTCTTGGTTAGAACCTAGACACAATGAGAAAAAAGCATTAGAAGTCATCTATCATTTAACCAATATGGTAGATGTTGTAGACAAAACAAACGAACCTCATTTAATTCCAGTTAATAATGGTGTGTTTAACAGAAAAACTATGAAATTAGAATATTTTACACCTAACTATGTGTTTACTACTAAGATTTCAACAAATTATTTTGATAATCCTAAAGCACCAGTAATTAATGATTGGAGTTTTGATAACTGGTTAGATGAAGTTGCATGTGGTGATAGAGAAGTATTCACATTATTATGGCAAGTTATTAATGATTCATTAAATGGAAACTATACACGTAAGAAAGCAATATTTCTTGTAGGTGATGGAAACAATGCTAAAGGTACTTATCAAACGTTGCTCACTAACTTAATCGGTTTTGATAATGTTGCAAGTCTTAAAGTTAATGAATTTGACCAAGAGTTTAAATTAGGCGTGCTGGAAGGTAAAACACTTGTGATTGGTGATGATGTTCCCGTAGGTGTGAATATTGAGGATAGTTCGAACTTTAACAGTGTAGTTACAGGTGATCCTGTGCTTGTGAATATAAAAAATAAACAACCGTATCATACTGTTTTCAGAACTACTGTGATTCAGTCAACCAATGGCATGCCTAGATTTAAAAATAAAACAGGTGGCACAAATAGACGACTTTTAATAGTACCATTTAACGCAGATTTTAACGGTGTAAAAGAAAACCCAGATATCAAAGAAAAATATCTTACTAATAAAAAGGTACTCGAATATGTACTTCACAAAGCTATAAATTTAAATTTCAATAAGTTTATTGTTCCTAAAAAATCGGCTGAATTGTTAGAAGAATATGTTCAAGATAACGACCCAGTATATGATTTTAAAATCACAGAGTTTGATAAATGGAAAATTGATAAAGTACCTAAAACAGTTGTCTATTATAAGTATAAAGTTTTCTGTGAACGTAGTGGTTATAGACCACTTTCTGAAAGGAAATTCTGTAAAAGTTTTGAACGTTATCTTGATAAATCTTGGAAGGTTGAAAGACCTAGGTATTATTCAGTTAATGATTTACAAGTAAAGGTGGGTCATTTCGAACCTACACTTTTACCACACGGAGAACAAAAAATTTCATATGTGAACACAAATTTTAAAGTAGTGTAAATGAGGTGTGCATGTAACTGTGCATGAAATAGCAAAAACAAACAAAAATTCGTGCACAGCTTAAATACATTGATATAACAGTATTTATAAAGCATTTAATCACAATTACACAAGTTACTGTGCATGAAATATTTTAACTCGTGCTCACCTTCAAACCATTGGTAATACAGGGTTTATAGCCCTAACTGTGCATGGATTTTCAATTTTAAAGAAGTTAATACACAAATAACTATAAGAAGTAGGACATTAATATATAAGAAGTTTTTTCAGAAATTTGGTGCACTCGTGCACAGTGGAGTACCTTATCCCTTGTGAGAGTAAGTTTTAGAGGTGAGCACGAACTGTGCAAGTTGTGCACGAAGTGACGTTTTTGTGCACGAACTAATTTAAGTAACGGACAAAACGTACCATATTAAAGGTAATACACATAAAATTAGTTAAGGAGTGTTTTCTGTGAATCATAGACGCATAGCCCTACAAATTCTAGCTAGATTACCCACTAATGTGAATAATGTATCCACTTCATACATCAACGCGTTAGTTAAGAAATATGCTAGGAAAGAGAAAGACTTTAATGAAATAAAACGAATTATAAATCAAAATAAAAAACTCAAACCGAAAGAGGTAATGACTTATGGCAAAATTAAAAGAACAAGCAATTGAAATTTTCGACAATGAAATATACGCAAAAAGTTTAAAAACTAAGGAGTTAAATAAAGATTATAACGACTTAACATCACAACTACGTGATTTAGATAATAAAATTGAATATTATCGTAAAGATGGAGATTATGCAGAAGTTACCAAGTTAAAACGCAAACAGTCTGAATTAGAAAATGAAATTGTTAAACTAGACGATAAACTGAACTCAGATGATTTTGTAGTGACTGATAATGAGTTTGAGCGATTCTATGATGCCTATCATAAAGAAATATCAGAATTAAAAGGTAATCATAAAGCATTGAAAAAAGAAATGAATAATCAAATAGAATCACTTATGAAAACATATCGTAAACTGATTGAAAACAAAAATAATGCTGGTCGTGTTATTTCACGTGAGCGCTATGTGGCAAGTGAAAAAACTAATCCAGGTAGTGTTAATAATATATATATAGGGCAAATGTTACATCATCAAATTAATTTAGGTGATGGTAACAAATATAATGAACAAACTACCCCAAGAGGGTATGCATGGAAAGTAGAAAAGGCATTAGAAACTATTTCTACAGATGAGTTCCGAAAATACCACTTTGGAAAAAAGCAATGGTAAGGGAGGGGTTATATGCTTACAACAATTAAACAATCAGGGAATAGCGTGAAATACAACAAGCAAAAGAATCGAATTACTGTACAGGTACTTACAACAGATAAATCAGTAGAAATGGGAACAACGAAAACAGTAGATCCTAACTATCAAACGTTTAAACCCTATGAATTGGATGGTAATGTATTTCGAGAACTAAAAGAAAATGAGAAATTATGTGTGATGTTAGACAATAACAAAGATGATAATATACTTGCATCTATACATCGAGGGAATTTAACAGAGGTTGTCCATAACGGATTATACGGACTGGCTATAGAAATAGATGATAAACCGATAATGACAGAGTTTATTAAGTTAGTGCAACAGAATAAAATTGAAAGTGTTCAAATATACACTGATCAAGTAACATCATTGAATAAACTGATAGAAAAAATTAATTATATAAAAGCAATTTCAATTAATACTAAGTAACTATAAATGGCTTTATGGCAATGATTATGCTATAATATAGGTATTAGAGATATCTTATATCTTTAATATTAGGAGTGCTCCTTAACAAAATTATTGGGTATAAAAGATAGCTATTTTAAAATGAAAGTCTTTCTAGTTCACTTTCATACAAACTTCAATTCAGTGTATTCTTGTGCACGTTGATGAAGGCCATCACTATTTTATGGTGGTGGTCTTTTATTATAAGTATGTGCTAATAGACAGGCATTAGTAAATTAAGGCTAAACTGAATATGGCTGATATATAAGGAAGTACCTATATATTAAAGGTATAGATATAAAGGATTACCATAATTAATGACACAGTGATAAAGCTACCTATGTTAAAGGACAGGCTATTGAGCATACAGTTTATAAGGTTGCTGCTTTAAGTGTAAGGATTAGATCCAATTGATTAAGTAGAGAGTTCGTACAGAAGTTTATTCATTAATAATAAAAGAGAAGAAACAAATTGTGATTGTTATTTGGTTTCGAATTAATAATGATTAATCAATTAAGATTAATTGTTTAAGTTAATTCATTTGTAGATGTTCTTCTGTTAAGTTTCATTGAGGATTGAGTTTAGAAGATAAAACTTTTAGTTGAAGATAAATGTTTTCTGTTGTTGAATCATTTCAATTGTGAAGTTCATTCATCAAGTTAGAGAAAGTAAATGTTAAAGACAAAAGTAAATGAGATTCCAATTACCAAACTTTGTGAATTAAATTAAAAAAACAAAAGTGAAATCGAAAACTATTTTTAATTTGAAAAATAAAAAGTAAATAAATATAAATTAATATTATTAGATCATCATGATAAGTAACAATAATATGTTAACCAATAACTAGATGTAATGTATTATGTATAAGTATCAATACTTTGCTTATATACAATCGTATTGTAGGCATTTAGAGAGCGTTATAGAGCATATACAAAAGCTTTGATAGTGTTAATCATGATGAGTATGAAAGACGTACAAAGCTATCTAATATGGAGAGTTATAGCGTGTGAATATCAATATATTTATACAAGAATAAGTCTTAAAATAACACATACAAAAGAGTTTATAGGCGTTGGATAATACAACGGATGTAGCAAAATAAACGCAGATACTTTTTTAGATTGAAAAATATAAATAATAATTTTAGAAAGTTTCAAAAAAATAAATTTAAAAATATTTTTGGGGCGAAGGAAAACCCCCGTCACTTCTGAGACGAGCGAACAACGAGCCGACCTTTTTTGCGACCAAAAGTTGAAAATGAAAGGTAAATATTCGGGGAATATTAGGAAATAATAAAGGGAGATGACATATGATGGCACAAAGGAAATTGTTGTCACAACAAAAAAGTAGATTAACTAAAGAAATGCAGGATAAAAAGAAAGCTACAGAAGAAATGTTGCAAAAGCTCACGCCTTTAGCACCTAATCCTCCAGAATGGTTAGATGATACAGCCACAAAAGAATGGTATAGAATTTACCCACTGTTACAAGAATTACCTATAGCAAGTTTAGATCTAATGCTTGTAAGTACATATTGCCAAGCTTATTCAGATTATATCAATGCTACAAAACGCATGAATAATAGTGATGCAATTATTGAAACTGAACGTGGTACGAAGTTAAACCAAAATCACACAATAAAACGTGATGCATTGTCACAGCTAAATTCTATTGCACCTAAATTAGGTTTAACTGTTGAATCAAGATTGAAAATATTAGAACCAAAGCAAGATGTTAAAAGTGGGGAATCTGTATACGAATTGTTTGGTATGGATGATGACGAATAAAAAATAGGGAGGGCTATTATGATATTGAAACGTAGTAAATCAATTTTGTGTTACAAAGAAGAAATGAAAATTACTGAATATGAGCTTTTAAGCCAGTACTCACCTTATATTATGAAAAGAAAAATCAAAGCGATACAAGAAAGTATCGATGCAGCATATCATTTAAGTACTTCACATACTACTTTTGATGAAGTAGAAGGTATGATATCAGTTTCGTGTTCAGTAGAGAAATTGGTTATTTGGATTACAGAGCAAAAAGATGATTTGAATCATTTTAAAATTAATAGCACTAAGAAACTAAACTTATTGAAGAAAATCATAAGTAACTATTCAACTAAGGAACAAAAAGAAGTGATGAGATACTTCAAATCTAGTGGTAGTCATAAGCCATATAAGACGATTGATAAGTTACAGGAAGATTTATACAAGGTACATCGCAATATGCGTATAGAACGCAATGAACAGCGTGAAAAAGAGAATGAAGTTATATATCAAAACTTTGTAGTAGAAGTGAAAGAAAGCTTAAATAAAGAGCGTGAGGAGTTGGTTGTGTGATTAGAGGATTAGATAAAGTAGATTATCCAATATTAGAAAAATACATGCGCAATTATCATAGTATGGTTGATACTTATAAGAATAAACCTAGTGATGTGAACGAATTAAAGTATATGAACCTAGAATCAATTGTAAAGGGGATTACAGAAGTATATAACGATAGTGAAGTTAAAGTGCAACAGATTATTAAATTCACATGGTGGAAAGATAAGAAGTATACAGATGAAGTGATAGCAAGTGTTATAGGTATCACAGAATACACTTTAAGACATGCTAGAGAGGTTATATTAAAGCGTGTAGCAAAGGCAGTAGAATATGTATGAGGTATGACAAAGCAACTGTAAAAGAGTTCATATTAAACTACCACAAGATACAAGATAATAGCTATACATGTGATGAAGATGTTGGGATTGATGACTTTTTTAATGTTAACAATCAAGTAGAAACTCATGAGATAGATAATAGCAACATTGAAGATGTGATATTCTATAATGAACTAGAAGCTGTTATTGAAAGAGTAGCGACTGAAAAAGAACACAATTTATTCTTATTGCTTAGTAATGGTGTTAGTTTCGAAAAGGTTGGGAGTATATTTGGTGTCAAAGAAGCAAGAGTTAAGCAAATGTTGAGTGTTTTGTTGGATAAGTTAGAGTAATAATTAAAGATAGGCGCTTATGTGCTTCCCTAAATTTTTCAAATAGAGTTTTAAATGAATGTAAAATGTAATCGTATTGAACTTGACTCGCTATTAAAAAAGCAATAGACTTATATAAGTATATACAAAAAATTGCGCAAAGAGAGTTTATTTTAATGGATTTAAATCAAGAAATTTCATGTTTGCAAAGAATAATTGAAGAAATTTTTACACGGTACCAACAATATTCACAAAAATATGAAACGTTGACAACCGAAAAAATAAATTTGAAAAGTAAATGCATAGATCATTTTTTGGAAAAAGAAAATGAGATATTAAATTTTACTATTTTTAAAGAAATTGAATTTTTTAAAAACCTAATAGATCAAGAAGTCACTTCTTTTTTAATAGAAGAGGAAATTTCAATTTTAAATACTGACCGCAGAATTAAAAACGATAAGTCAATTTATAATAAATTATTAAAGTACAGAATGGGTCCACAAAAAGGCAAGATACCTATTCAAAAATGCTTGAATGATTTATTAGGATATAGATTTATTTTTAAAAACAACATCACTTTTGATGATTTGTTTGATTGGTTAAAGGGAATTGTAGCGGAAGATAAAGAATTAAATAGCAAAGTTAGAGTTTTGGATTCAAGTAAAGATAATTATAAAGCTATCCACTTATACTTTAAAGGAATATCTAATTATACATTTCCTTGTGAGCTACAAGTATGGTTAAATGATGATGATAAAACAAATAAACAATCCCATAGGTTATATAAGCAAGATTATTTATATTGGGAAGAAAAAGAAACGAATATAGTTGGCGGGAATGAAAGAGGTGAATGATATGGTGAAACAATATATTTTGTTTTTAGAAAGCTCAGAAAAAGAGGACGAATTACAAGAAAGAATTGCTTATTATAAAGTGGTTAATTCAATAGAAGACATGGAAGTAATAAACTCATATAAAAAGCAATTAAAAGACTATGAGATTAAATTTTATAGTCATCTTGTAACGACAACGGAAGCCACTTTATCTAGTTTGAAAGAAAAAGATGATTTCTTTGAAAACGTAGAATATTATAGCGACTTCAATGAATTTTTAACCTTGGCCAAAAGTCCAAGAGTTTTAAAAGCGATGGATATAGCACGATATATTTTACTTTTAAAGCCTGCATCCCCTTTGAAACTGCAAAAGTTATTATATATTTGTTATGAACGTTTTTACAAAAAAACGGGCACTTTCATGTTCAGAGAAAAATTTTTAGCTTATGATTACGGTCCAGTAGTAGAAGATGTATATAACCAATATAGAGGAAAACGTGAGATTCTTTCAATCAACGATGCAAAAACAGTTTATAGTATTTCAGATGAAGCTGTCAGTCCAATAACATATCGATTGTCTAAAGTTGAAAATGGTGAAGAAATAAAAGAGGTTGTTAAATCTACAGTTTCAGAGTATAGTGATGTTTCAGCATGGGATATGGTGGACATTACTCACAAAGAAGATACAGCTTGGACACATGCACGTAATGAAGGTAGAAATACTGAAATTACCGAAGATATTATCTTAAAAGCAAAACCTACTGAATAAAAACACCCACCAGTTGGTGAGTGTTTTTTTATACTATATACATTGTCAGTGTTAGATACTTAATATTATTATAGTTTACATTAGCCACTCTTCGGAGTGGTTATTTTTTAATATATAAATAGATGAGAAAAAATACACATATAATATTTATTGTGGTAGGCACTTACGTACTTGCCCTATTTTTTTATGTTCTGTTGTATGTTCTGTCTATTACACTTTAATAAAGTTGTGTATTATATAATTAGTTGTTTCGGAAAACAGATATAAATTTGAAAATATAGGTGAATGGAAGGTTGTTATTTGTGGATTTTCTAAAAAAAATTATTATTGGTGTAGCAGTATTAATTGTGATTATTTTAAGTTATCTATTTTTTAATTGGATAGGAATTAGCAAAATTAAGTATGAAGATAGCAATGACTATTTTACTGGAACTACGACAATTTTTGCTGCGATCATAGCGGTACTAGGTGTTATATTAACTATTGTTGTCAATAATGCACACAAGAGAAAAGAACTATTAGATAATTTAGATTCCAAATCAGAATGGCGTAAACAGCTATATAATGTAGCTTCAAAAACATTTTTAACAACAGATGATGTTTATAGGGTATTAGCATCATTAAGGTTTTTTCCACACGAAAGTATTGACCTGAAAAGTAAAGAAATACATTTTCACAAGGCAACTCAAACCATATATAGTGATTTATATGCCATTATTGAAGAATATAAGAAAAAAATTGAGGAAAACGTAAAAGATGAAAACGATGCAGAAATAAAAAGTGGAGTTAAAACGCCTATATTAACTTTCAAAGAAAGTGAAAAAGTACGGCTTTACACTAAATATTTATTAAAGCATCATTGGGAATATAATAAAGATAAGTCCTCTTTTGCACCTGATAAAGAAGGAAAGGTCTGGGAGAAAATAATGGATTTAAATAACCTTCAGACAGAGGATTATTTTAAGGAAGTGACTAATTTTAAATCTAACGATAAAAATAAAAAGGGTCAACCTTGTTTTGCAATTGTACTTTTGAATAAATTTTGTGGATTAGTGAATAGGAAAAAGAAAAAATAATCTACTTATACGAACAAGTGTTCTAATATATTCTTGAGGTGATAATATGGAACCCAATTTAGATTGGAGTAAAAATTTTCAAGAATTTCAAGATGTTTTAAATTCTGGAATAAACCCTGAATGGCTATATAGTGCTAAAGCAAACATGCTTTTAAATCCTGCTTATACTGGAGAAGGTAAACAATTTTTCTTCACAAAAGATATTATAGAAGCTAGTAAAACAATTCCATTTTTTTGAGGTGATTATATGAAAGTAATAAATCCAAATGGACCAGATGAATATAAATATGAAACGGACTATCGTAACATTCCACGTGAATATCTTAATCCTCATATACCAGTTGGGCGAGGAATCGTTAAGTGGCAAGCGTTTAAGACACTCCCCGAACAATACGAGCAACTAGAACAATACATACAAGACCAAAATAAAATTGATAGACCATCAATAGAATTACGTTATTTTGTAGATGGATATATCAAAGAAAAAGAAGGGTGCATACACAAAGTAGACACATACACACAAACACTACATTTAGATGAAGAAACTGGTTTAAGTAAGATTAATTTGTTAGATATTGTAGCGATAAAATAAAACCCCACCTAAATGAATAGGTGGGTTATTTAAAAAAATGACAGTAGGTGGCAATTTAAATTATTCGTTTAAACCTATTCTTGCATCAGCTTCTTCTTCTGTTTCAACTACATCTTGATATTCTGGTTTAGTTTCTTCCCTTGCTAATTCATCTGGTGGTAAATCAATTTGACCAACTGGAACATCGCTCATAGCATCACCATTAGGTATGCCAGTATAACCATTTTCCTTAGCTACCTTAGCATTAGCTTTCATTTTTTCTTGTTCTGTAGGTTCTTGTTCCACTGGTTGAGCTTGTTCTTGTGATTGCATAGGTTCTTCTGTTGATTGTGGTTGCTCAACATTTTGGTTTTGCTGTTCAGTGTTTGCTTGTTGTGTATCATCAGTGTTATCAGTTTCTTTTTTGTCTGATTCTTCTTTTTTATCATCATGGGATTTCTTGTTTTCGTCTTTTTTCTTATCATCTTTTGATGATGATTTTGTTTCTTTCTTGTCCTCTGATTTGCCTTCTTCCTTGCTCCCACATGCAGCTAAAACTAAGAAGCTTGTTAACAATAAAACTAAGACTTTTTTCATTCTACATCCCCCTTAAAAAATAAAATATTAACTAGTTTTAATTGTACTATATATAAAAATAATGCGTGATAACAAAAAGTTATAACTAAAATTTATTAGATGTGAATTTACTTATATTTAACGGTAAATTAAATACAATTATTAAACATCAAACGAACAAATATATGCATATTCATTTCTCGATGCAGCACAGGGTGAATGTCAGATCGAAAAATCATTAGTATTTGTCATGTTAAGATAAATACTTTGAATATAAACATGCAATTTAACAATATCTTAATGGTTTATTTCCTATGAAATAACATTGTTGAATAAATTTATTATTTAGCAGATAATTGAAGTAAATAAATTTTATGTAGGTGAAAAAAATGATAACGACTATATTAACTTCGGCAGTTATATCAGCCTTAGTAGGCGGTTTTTTTAATATTATAACTACTAAAAAAACAATAAAATCTCAAGTAGTATCAAAAGCTAGACATGAGTGGATACAGGAAGTTAGAAATTTAGTTAGTGAGTATTTATCTAAAACATATAATTTTTATATACTAATTATATTAAATGTAGATAATGAAACAATGATTTTAAATGAAAAGGACTATAAAATACTACAAGATAAACAATTAGAAATACAGAAATTGTCTGTCAAAATCAGATTGTTTTTTGGAGAATATAAATATACCAAAACAGGTGAGGAAAAAGATAGCTTGAATATAGATTATAATAGTAAGATTAAAAAGATAGAAAGATTAACAGATGAAATAGAAACTATATTTCGTGAACGTACTTCTAAGGTAGAAGAAAGTGAAGAGGAAACAAAAGAAACTAGAGAAAGAGTTATAAAACTTAGAAAGGAGTTAGATTTATATATTGAAAACGTTACAGAATACACTTCGAAATATTTAAAAACAGAATGGGAGAAAACCAAAAATAATAAATAATTTCTCACAATACGATAATATATACTAAATTATTGAATAAGTGTAGAGTGCACAAATTTATGTTGTTTTTTCAATTTTAACATTTTACACTCAATCAGTAATGCAATGTAAATGTTGATTTGACAATACTTATAGCTATTTTAAAATGTATACATAATCACTTTAATCAACTCCCGCCGTCTCCATATAAGAAAAGCCTATGACTGAATTGGTCATAGGCTTTTTATTTTAGGGTGCACAGTATATAAAAATACATTTTGTTTTAGGGTGTTGAAATTCATACCATAACAGATTATTAAATTATCATGATGGAATGATAAGAAGCACACAGATGAAGTGATAGCTGATGTGATAGGCATAAGTGAATTAACGTTAAGACATGCTAGAGAGGTAATATTGAAATGTCTTGCAAAGACTGTGAAACATATGTATGAGGTACGAAAAGAAAACTGTGAAATAGTTTATATTAAATTACCACAATACAATAGATAATAACGTTACATTAAATGAAGATATTGGTACTGATGACTTCTTTAATGTGAATGATCAATCAGAAACCCACGAATTAAATAATAGCGACGTTGAAGATGTGATTTTTTTTAATGAGTTGGAATCCGTTGTAGAAAGAGTAGCGACTGAAAAAGAACATGATTTATTCTTATTACTTAGTAATGGTGTTATTTTGAGAAGACTGGAAGTATATTTGGTGTTCGGGCGCAAAGAGTTAGGCAGATGTTAAATGCTTTGTTGAATAAATTGAAGTAAATAAAAGGGGGCTGAGAAACAGTCCTTTTTAAGTTACTATCATAATCTGTGTACCTATAAATGGAACAGAGCTTAGAGAGTATTATTATTTAAAAAACTACAAGTAAAAAATTATCTTCAACATCAAATATGAGAAAAAATAATGGCACAAAGTAATAATGTAATAAAAAAACAACCTTTAAAATACTTAGAGTTACATTAAGTTAAACGTCAATAAACAAATTTTTAATTTATACTTTTTTACCATATTAATCATCAAATGAATCAGTAGTTTATTTAGTTATTGTTTTTATTATTCAACTTTTGTCCAAATGTAGTAATTGTAAATACTATTATAAATAGACCAATTCCACTTAAGATAGAACTTAATGTCTGATTGTTAACTAAATTTAAAATTAGCAACATGTATAAAGTGGATAATAAGGCGGATAAAAAAACAATTAAGATTTTAGTAATGGAAAACACCTCATTTGATTTATATAATTAACATAACAATATAATATAAAAAAAAATGAGATTTTTCATAAGTGTAACAATGTAATTCTTAATTGTTAATATTTATCAGTCCTTAATAGAGTGATCTCTAATAATACTGTTTAGAATAGGCACTTATATGATTGACCTATTTATGTGTGTTAAAATTAAGTTATATAATTTAAATGATTAAAAACATAAAAAGGAGCATGAAATGTCTGCGTTAAGAATTTTATTATTAATCTGTGTTTCAGTTTTTGTTGGTAATATTGCATTAATGCTTTTAGATAGTGCTCCTGTGAATATTTGGGTTGCTAGAATTATAGGCGGGATAGCATGTGCTACTACAGGTATACTTCTAACTAATTATTATCAAAAAAAGAAAACCAAGTGATAAAACTAGTTTATACCACTCATACATGTCACTAGGTGGCTTTTTGCAATAAAAAAAAGCAACTGAAAAACAGTTACTTAATATAGGCGATAAAATTTATTCAATATTGAAGTCGTTTTGTTTTTTCT